>Ga0209810_1000973_pt1 | contig 49386 bp, 35 predicted proteins | sample Coa_R1_7_FD_187159 | JGI IMG/M metagenome (GOLD analysis project Ga0209810, IMG submission 187159) | Surface soil microbial communities from Centralia Pennsylvania, which are recovering from an underground coalmine fire - Coalmine... | ecosystem: Environmental > Terrestrial > Soil > Unclassified... | reverse complement strand
CCGAGAAGGGGAATTTCCTTCCTTGATTAAGAAGGGGGGCAGGGAATGGTTATTGTAAAGAATTGGCTGGGATAGGACATGGGATGCTCTTCTGGTCTCCGCGCTTATCGGAGCGCCTGCAAAAGCTGATTTTCAACCTGCCGTTCCTGCTCCTTTTCCTCCCGCTGGCTGTTTAGCGCATTGAATCTCTGCCGGGCCTCGTCGGCTTCCTTTTTCTTTCCAAGTTTGTAGTCAACCTGCGCGATCAGGTAATACGGCTGCGCATAATGAGGGTCTGTAGCGATCGCCCGCTCGAGATCAGCGAGAGCCTTTTCCGGTTTGCTCTGAGCCGTCCAGATTCTCGCTCTTTCAAAGTAGGCCGGAGCAAAATGCGGATTCTTGCGCAGGGTTTCATCAAGCCAATGAAGGGCGTCCGAGTGGTCGCCCGCCGGACGAAGCCGCAGAAGCACGAGCGCGTTCAGGTAGTCAAGATAATAGTCCGCGTCCGGAGCGCCCGCCCGGGCTTCAAGAATCGCTCTCGCTTCCGACAAGCTGCCCTCGATATAAAGCAGAAAGCCCAGCGCTTCGCGTGCTGCATCGGCATCGGGCTTGGCCTGCAAAACTTTATGGAATGTCGCCATCGCATCGCGATACTTTCCCAACCGAAAATAGGTGAGCCCGAGGCCGGTTTGAATTGCCGCTGAATCCGGCAAATGCGCGGCGCAGGCCTGATAAACCGCCAGCGCTTTCCAGAAGTTCTCAAACTGGAAAAACAGAAGGCCGGCATCCGAGCACAGGCTTTCATTGCCGGGTTGCAACTGCAGAGCCTTCACCATTTCCGCTGCTGCGTCCTGGTTCTGGTGCAGGGCCAGATCGATTTTCCCGCGAAGATAGTAGTAATCCCATTGCCCCTGGGCTGCCTGAGGGTCAATTTTATCGAGGGTTGCCAAAGCCTCCTGCAAGTTCCCCTGGCGATAGTAGACAAACGCCAGATTGAACCGTGCGTCGTAAGCGTCCGGCCGTGCCTGAAGCGCCCGCTTGAAAGCCTGTTTTGCGGCGTCAAACTGGCCCGCATCTCCAAACCTCGCTCCAGCCTGAACCAGATCGTCCCAGGACGCCCGCTTGAAAAAATCTGCCATCAGATTTTGGGCGGACTGTTCTCGCCGGGCATTCCAATACGCGATGATCAATTCCGTTGTGATCGCCGGATTTCCCGGAGCCAGCTTGTGAGCCTTTTCAAGCTCACGGATCGCTTCAAGCGGCCTGCCGTTCGCAACCAGCAACTGGCCCAGTGAATAATGCGCGATGGGATTGGTTTCCGCCAATTCAGAAATCTGATTCGCAAGCCGCAGGGCTTCACTCTGCTTTTTGAGCGCAAATTCAGTCTGGCAGAGAAGGAACAGAAGCTGAGGGTCTGTTTGGGCAGAAAGCGTCACCGCCTTTTCCAAGGCGATCTCTGCCTCTGAGAATTTCAATTCGCGCTGATAGACGACTCCCAGCAGTCTGTAAATCGCGGCGTCGTTGGGGCTTTCGGTTTCCGCCTGCTTCAGCCTCGTTTCGGCCGCTTTCAGGTCTCCTTGCTTGATGAGTGCCACAGCTTGTTGGAGATCCCTTGCGGCACTACTGGAAGAAAAGCTTCTTAACGGAAGAGATCCTGCGAAGCAGCAAAGAAGATAAACGATAAAAGGCGTGAGTGCGTTTTGACTGCCTTGGCTGTGCTTCTGAGTCGGAGATCTAACCACCGAATCTCACCCAACTCTCGCGAATCTTATTGTCGCGGACGGGCCTGGAATGGCGGTCTGAACCACTCAGTTGTTCTTGACGTCCACCCAGGCGGGGTTGGACCACGCTGAAGGTCCCTGCCCATTATAGGCTCGCAGCCGGTACGTCACGTGACCCTCTACGGCGTGGGTGTCTTGAAACGCCGTCTGCCCGCCGGCGATTTCTGCCACAGTCTTCCAAGGCCCGTAATTAACCGAGCGCTCAATCTCCAGTCGGTCTGCCGGACTATAGGTTTTCCAGCGAAGCCTGATCGCTTTGCCCGCGTGCAGCACCTGCAACTCACCGGGCGTTTCGGGCACCAACGGCCAGTTCAGATAAGAAGCGTCGGTGACCGCCATGACGCTGTCCTTCAACGGCACTCGGAGGTTTCCCTGCGCCTCCCATCGAAGCGGCTTCACAGCGCCTGTGCGAACATCGATCAGAACGGGCCTGTGAAGGTCAGGATCGGAGACTTTTAGATTCCCGTCCACGGGGGTGAAGTGATCCGCAGGTTCCGCAATAACGGCCAGCCAGAAAGCATAAATGTGCTGGCCAGTGACCTTATCCCGAAAAGCGTAGCTTTGAAGCTGGCCATGGGTATAACGGGCGGGAACCCCTGTGATGCTGAATTCCGCCATCGGATCCATCACTGTCTCGCCGAATAGTGCGGAAGTCACCTCGAACGCGCGGTAGGCTGCGCGGGGTTTGAAAGCGTTCGCCCCGGGAATTTTCCCGTTGATGATTCCATAAAGATTATCCTCGTTCCCGTCCGTGCTTGGCACGAGTTCCCACATGAATCCTTTCACACGCTGGGCCAGATTGTACAAATAAAATCGCGGAACGTAGCGCGCCTGCACGGATTCGTTCGAATTTTTCCAGTGCGGCGAGACATCCCACTCATTATCCCAGAACTGAGTTTCGTTCCGCATTCCCGGTAGGTGCATGATGGCGGCGCGAAAAGCAGAGGCATGCTCCAGGGTATCTGCTTCCTCGGGCATATGGTTGGAGCCAAAGCCAGGATAGGTGTGATAGGCGACAATATCCACTTTTGGCGCAGACTGGGCAAGCGCCGCCTGTACGAAGACCAGATTCGGGCTGGACGTTCCGGCTGAAATCACTTTGGCCTGCGGGTCAGTCTTATGCACGACGTCGGCAAAGCGTGACATAAGGCGGCCATATGCTTTGGCCTTGCTAACAAGTTGTTGTCTGGTTTTGGTTTGCGGTTGCCAATATCCGATATCAGGTTCGTTCCAAAGCTCCCAGTATTTCACCTCTCCTTTATACCGGCTGACCATGAAGTGCGCGTACCGGAGGAAGGCTTCGATCTGCTCGGCGCTGGTGGGCGGAGTGAAGATCGGATTGGGAGGGTGATCATCCGGCCCGATCCCCGGCGGCGGAAGGATCACGCGCGGCGGGCGGGCCGCAGGATTACCCTGGTAAAGCGGGTTGGAGTACTGGAGTTCCATCTCGATATGGACTCCGTTTTCAGCCAGCGACCGGATGGCTTCATCCAGATCCGGTGTGGCTGCATAATGACCCGGAGTCTGTTCGACCCAGTCCCAACTTGTTTGATCGGAAGAATTTTCGTACTGCCCGATTCGCACCCACTTGATGCCCGAATCGAAAATACGGGTCCACCAGCGCTCGGTCCAGGGCAGACCAGGCTCGCGGGGCAGATCAACGTTCATGCCGAAACCATCCACAAGCTGGTACGAGCGTCGAGGGAGCACCTGAGAAGGAATTCGCTGGCTAAAGCCTTCCGTTGAGGGGAGAATAAGGATAATCGCCAGCAGCCCTGATAGAAACCGATAACGGATCCTAGGGGGTTTCCTGTGGAAGTGACGGTGATAGCGGAAGGTCTTCCGGGCAGTCGGCGAGAAAAGGTTACCAACGGTCACTTTGAGAAGGCCAAGACAGCGAGGAATGACAGGCTGCGAGCATTTTTTCAGCAACCTGTCATTCCTTCGAAATGTTACCAGTAAAACTTCAGCCCAAACTCCATATTGCGCGGATCAGTTTGGACGTTTGTGATTTTTCCGAACTGGCAACCGAACTGGTGAACGGCATCGATCTCCCCATTCGGTCCCGGCGGCAGGCACCAGTGATTATTGGGCAAGCCCAGGTTCTGGTGGTTCAGAGCGTTAAAGACCTGCCACTGGATCTCAAAGTATTTGCTTTCGGAAAAGTGCAGATCTTTGGTGAGTGCAGCGTCCATATTCCAAAAGCCCGGGGCACGGCAGTGGGGGCAGTTCGTTCCTTCATTGCCATACTGCCACCAGGAATCCAGGCTATTGTAATTAAACGGTGTGCCGTCAGGATTGAGTCCCGTAGACACTTCCTGGATAACTGTCGGATCGTTGCCGAAGTTTGCCTCGAAGGCGTTCGGGTTCCACCACTGGTTTTCGCGTTGCGCCAGATTGCTGCTTCGGCCGGCCGCGGGATTGCCAATGATATTGGGTCGGCAGCTCCCAATGCCATTGCAGGGTCCGGTAATAATCATCGGCACGCCGCTCTGGAAATTCCAGTTTTGGGTCAGAAGCCACCCTCCCAGGATTTTGCTCAGAGGGCCGTGCGTGAAATAGCGTCTTCCGGGGCCTGCCGGAAGTTGATAAGTGACGGCGAAATTCAGAATCTGAGGGATGTCGTCAGGGGCAAGGCCAATGTAACGATTGAGGTTGTCGGGATCCTCTGCCGCAGCACTGCCCGCGAAATTTCCCGAGCCGCCCGAGATGGCTCCTGGGATCAGCGAAGACCGGCCAACCGCGCGTGCCAGCGTCGTGGGCGTCGCCGTGTTGCCGATGATGCTTCCGTAATTCGCGGCTTCGATATTCTTCTGAATCGTATAGGCCACGATAAAGTTCAGCCCGTGGCTGTACCGCTCTTCCCAACGAAGCTGGAAGGAATTGTAGTCATTGAAGCCGTTGGGTGAAACGTTGGCGAAGAACCCGCCGTATTGTGGATAAGGCCGGAAGGCAATGTCGCCCGGGCAGTCCACCTTGTTGGGGATTGTTGGGTCTGCGGGACAGCCGTAGAGCGGCCCTAAAGATGCGTCAACCGGGACAGGATTTGTGATGTTGGTGCGCAACTTCTGCCGCACGGCCGTTGGAATGTAGTTGTAACTGCGAAATTCATCGCCATAAAGATGCATTCCGTGGGTTCCAACGTATCCCACACTGAGACTCATATTGGTTGAAAGCTGTTGCTGAATGTTGAAGCTCCATTGTTCCACGTAGGGGTCTTCAGGCGCTTTCAGGAAAAGATTGAAGCCGGTCGTCAGGAACTGGTCGTTGTCCCTTTTGGCGAAATCCGCAGGAGGCAGATTGAGCGGCGGAGCACCTTTGCTGAGTTGGAACGCCGGGCGCTGCCCTGTGAAATCGCCGCTGTAGGGAACGTAGTTGGCGAAGGCGGGCGCGCTGATGGCTCCATTCTGGTCGCCAAAGGCAGCACTGATGCCATTGCTGAAGATGATGCCATAGCCCCCGCGAATGACGGTCTTGCGGCTCTTGAACGGCGACCAGGCAAAGCTAAAACGAGGTCCGAAATCAGGCCCATTGGCGGGAAATACCGTTCGGGAGGGGTGCTGGGGAGTTCCGAAATAGACGATAGCTCCCTTGAAAGGCACGTCCGGGTTCTGAGCGTTGAAGTCAAAATTCGCAAGGTCGTTATGCCGCTCGTAGAACCAGCCGAAGTAATCATAGCGCAGGCCGAGATTTAACGTCAGGTTGGGCTTAATATGATAGTCATCCTGAATATAGGCGCCCCAATAATTGTTGGTCTGCCAGGGGGCGTGGTAAGTGCCGGTGCCTGATCCCTGATCCACAGCTCCCATCAGAAACTGAGCAAGGCCGGCGCCTCCCTGGCCTGTCACCGGATCGGCTGTGAGCCCTCCGCCGAAATTGAGGCCATAGCCCCATCCGGCGATATTCCAATTGTTATCGCGCCGGAACATCATGCCCGTTTTGAGCGTGTGCTTGCCCAGGATCTTCGTCACATTATCCGTGAATGTGTAAGCCTGGACTCCCTGAATTCCGTTCTGCCACTGCTGCTGGCCAACCGGCTCAAGGCCCCCGATGCCGATGGTTGGCACCACTTGTGTGGGCGGAAACAGGATGAAGTTGAGATTTTTGACCTCATTCTCCACGGCCGCCGTGTCAGCAACGCTGTCTGGATTTGGAGAGGCGATCTGGTTCTGACGGCTGAATTCCATCCGCGCTTCGTTCAGAAGCGTCGGCGTCAGGGCGGAAGTGAGTCCGACCGTGGCAATCTGGTTGATGGTGCGGTAAGGTTGCGCGCCTGCGATGCCGGTACTGGTGGGGGCGGTCGCGCCATTCCAGGGATAGCGATAGTTGGTGTAATAGCTGGGATTAAAGAGCCACTCCACGAAGAGCTTGTGCTTCGACGATACGTTCTGGTCAACCTTGATTGAGATATTATGGGTGGTCTGGCTGCTGCCCACCGGCCCGATGAAGTTATTGCATGTTACGCCGCACCCACCCGGCCCTTGTTGCAATGGGTCTACAAAGTTGGGACTGGGGTAACTCTTCACGTAAAACGCTGCCACCGGATCGATCATGGTCTGCGGGATGACCGGGGTGGGGAAGGGCGTTCGGTGAAAAAGACCGTTTGCGTCAGGCCCCACCGTGGAGTAGGGGTTATAAAGGCAATTGGTCGCGCCATTCACTCCGCAGACCGGGGCCAGGGCAGGATCCTGGGTGAAATCGCCGTTGACTTCGCCGGGCAAGGGAACGGTCAGCAGCATCGGCTTGTTCTCGTGGAGCATTGAAATGTCCCACGAGGCGAAGAAAAAGGTTTTATCTTTGCCGTTGTAGATATGCGGCAGAACAATGGGACCTCCGATGGTTCCGCCGAAGTCGTTGTAGTTCTCAGAAGGCTCCAGAAATTCAACCCCTTGTGAGTTCCGGCGATCGAAGGGGTTTGTAGCGTTGAAGAAGGAGTTGCGGTTGAATTCGTAAAGATCGCCGTGAACCTGGTTGGTGCCTGATTTCAGAACGACGTTCACCGCAGCTCCGCTGGTACGTCCATATTCTGCCGCCAGTCCATTATCGACCACGTTAAATTCGGCTACGGCGTCCGGTGAAGGATTGACCACCACGTTCTCAGCGCCCAGCGCAGCGTTGAGGCTGCCATCCAGATACCAGGCGTTGGCGCCGCCCTGGCTGCCATTGGCGCTGATGCCTGAACCTACCAGATGCTGCGGATCGGGAAATCCTCCAAACTGGCTGTCGAAACCAAAAACGGCGCCGGATGGTCCGGTGGATTGGGTTACGCCCGGGATCAATTGAACCAGCGTCTGAATATCACGGCCTGGAAGGGGAACGTTTTGAATGTATCTTCCTGCCAGATTGGTCGAGAAATTGGAAGGCGCGCTCTGCACCAACGATGGCGCCGCTTTGACCTCAACCACCTGAGTTGTGCCGCCGACTTTCAGTTGAGTATCTTCCTCCGTTGTGGTGTTGGCGCTGACCATCACGTTCGTGATGTCCACCGATGCGAAGCCGCGCGCCTCAATGTGAATGGAATATCTTCCTGGCACAAGCTCGGGAGCTAAATAAAGACCGTCGGAATTCGTGGTCAAGACGACCGAGACTCCAGTATCGACGTTTTTGACAATCACCTTGGCCCCCGGGACGGTTGCCCCTTGCTGGTCTGTAATTCTCCCCTGAATGTTTCCGTGATTGAGCGATGCCTGCACCAGACCGACCCCGATGAGTGTGATCAGGACGAAAACCAAACTCAATTCCTTGATTTTCTGTGTCATACGCCCTCCTTGCCCCAGTCTTGTTTGTTTTTAGAGATTTCGCTTTTGGCGCCCCAGCGCCCCTCTAAAATTCTCAGCTACAGGATTGAGTGCACGTGGAGTTGATCATTGAATGCGACTTCATCTCATGGGACCGATCTGCCCATGTTGTCATGACCTGAGTCTTAGGGATTCTTGGTCTGGGGGTTCATCCATGCCGCACCACAGTCCGCAGTCTCGATTTAACTGATAATCGATTGCAATCCAATCTAGTCACATTCGCCGCTGCTGTCAACCTATATTTTTGAGATGGGTAGCGCCGTTCGACACGAGCCTGTTCTGTTTTGCTGCTTTGCGTGAGGCTCATGAAGGGGTATCCAGCCCACGCTGATGACCGCCCAGAGTGGCTATCTTTACGCCCAGGCTACGGGCCAGGGCTGGTGTCCATTCAAAGACAAACGTGGGATGATGATATGATGGTAATTAAGGGATTCACTTCACCCAGGAGGACTTCATTCAACTTAATGACTGAAAGCGGGAAGGCGATCCACCCCATCGAGGAATTGCTCCGCCAGCGCATTGCCGTGATCGACGGTGCGATGGGGACCATGATCCAGGCGCGCAAGCTGACCGAAGCAGACTATCGCGGCAAGGAGTTTGCCCATCACACAAAGGAGCTGCGCCTGAACAACGACCTGCTGAACATCACCCAGCCGACAATCATCGAGGAGATTCACCGCCAATATCTCGAAGCCGGCGCCGACATCATCGAGACCAACACTTTCAATTCCAACGCCATCTCCATGGCCGAATATGGCCTCGAAAACCACATCTACGATCTCAACCTGGCGGGCGCGCGCAATGCAAGACGCGCGGTGGAGAAGTTCATGGCCTCGCATCCCGACCGGCGCTGCTTTGTGGCGGGTTCCATGGGGCCGACCAGCCGCACGGCTTCCGCTTCGCAGGATGTGAACAGCCCCGCCGCGCGCGCTGTCACTTTCGATCAACTGCGTGCAGCCTATTTCGAGCAGGCGCGCGGTCTGGTGGAGGGCGGCGTGGACATCCTGCTGGTAGAGACCATTTTCGACACGCTGAACGCCAAGGCGGCGCTCTTTGCCATCGACCAACTTTTTGAAGAAATGGGTCGGCGCCTGCCGGTGATGGTCTCGGTCACCATCATCGACAAAAGCGGTCGCACACTCTCCGGCCAGACCGTTGAAGCTTTCTGGATTTCCGTCTCGCACATGAAGCTGCTGAGCGTGGGCATCAACTGCGCGCTGGGCGCCAGGCAGATGCGGCCCTACATTGAGGAGCTTTCCCAGATCGCTCCGGTCTTTATCAGTTGCTATCCGAATGCTGGCCTGCCGAACGCCTTTGGCGGATTTGATGAAACGCCCGAGCGCATGGCAGAAGACCTGCGTGACTTCGCCCTGAACGGCTGGGTCAATATTGTGGGTGGCTGTTGCGGATCGACGCCCGCTCACATTCATGCAATTGCCGAAGCCGTGCGCGGGCTGAAACCTCATTTGCCTATTGAGCTGGACCATCTCACGCGCTTCAGCGGCCTGGAGCCGTTGGTGATGCGGCCCGACTCGAACTTCGTCAACATCGGCGAGCGCACCAATGTGACCGGTTCGCCCCGATTCGCCCGGCTCATCAAGGCCGGGAATTATGAGGAAGCACTTTCCGTCGCGCGACAGCAGGTGGAAGGCGGAGCGCAAATCCTCGACGTCAACATGGATGAGGCCATGCTCGACGGCGAGCAGGCGATGACCACTTTTCTGAACTACATCGCTTCGGAGCCCGATATCGCCCGCATCCCCATCATGGTGGACAGCTCAAAGTGGTCGGTGATTGAGGCAGGCTTGAAGTGTCTTCAGGGGAAAGGCATTGTCAATTCCATCAGCCTCAAGGAAGGCGAGGAGCTTTTCAAGCAGCGTGCGAGAGCGATCCGGCGCTACGGCGCGGGTATGGTGGTGATGGCGTTTGATGAAGCCGGCCAGGCCGATACGACCGAACGTAAGGTTGAGATCTGCACCAGAGCTTACAGGATTCTTACCGAGGAGGTGGGCGTTCCGCCGGAGGATATCATCTTCGACCCCAATATCTTCACGGTGGCGACCGGAATTGAAGAGCACAACAACTATGCCGTGAATTTCATCGAGGCCACGCGCCGCATCAAGGCCACGCTGCCCCACGCCAAAGTGAGCGGCGGCGTCAGCAATATTTCCTTCTCCTTTCGCGGCAACAATGTGGTGCGCGAGGCAATGCACTCGGCATTTCTTTACCATGCCATTCAGGCGGGCATGGACATGGGCATCGTCAACGCCGGCCAACTCGCCGTTTACGAGGAAATTCCGAAGGACCTCCTGGAGTTGGTGGAAGATGTGCTGCTTAATCGTCGCCCTGATGCCACCGAGCGGCTGCTGGCTTTCGCCGATTCCGTCAAGCACCAGGGCAAGTCCGACCCGCAGGAAGAGGAATGGCGAAAGGCGTCAGTGGAAGAGCGGCTGAAGCATGCGTTGGTGAAAGGCATTGTGGATTATGTCGAGGCGGATACCGAAGAAGCGCGGCAGAAGTACGGCAAGCCGCTGCGCGTCATCGAAGGCCCCCTGATGGATGGCATGAACGTGGTGGGTGACCTCTTCGGTGCGGGCAAGATGTTCTTGCCCCAGGTGGTGAAAAGCGCGCGAGTGATGAAAAAAGCGGTGGCCTATCTGCTTCCTTTCATGGAAGCGGAAAAACAGGCCTTGGGGGGCCGACAGGCGGAGGCGCGCATCGTGATGGCTACGGTGAAAGGCGATGTGCATGACATCGGCAAGAACATTGTCGGTGTGGTCCTCGGCTGCAACAATTATGAAGTGATCGATCTGGGCGTGATGGTTCCCTGCGAGAAAATCTTGCAGACCGCTCGCGAAGTCAAAGCGGATTTGATTGGCCTGAGTGGGCTCATCACGCCGTCGCTCGATGAGATGACTCATGTAGCCAGGGAAATGGAACGACAGGGCTTCACCGTGCCCTTGCTGATCGGTGGCGCCACCACCAGCAAGCTCCACACGGCGGTGAAGATTGCGCCTCATTACGGCCAGCCGGTTGTCCATGTGCCCGATGCCTCGCGTGCCGTGGGCGTCGTGGGCAGTCTGAAGAGCCCCGAACTGCGCCCGAAGTTCATTGAAGAGAACCGGCGCGAGCAGGAAAAACTGCGGCAAATCCATCGCCCCCCGGACCAGAGGCTCTTGAGCCTGGAAGAAGCCCGGCAAAACAAGCCGCGCTTTGATTGGCGAAGCATTCCCATTGCCAAGCCTTCTTTCCTGGGCACGCGTGTGTACGCGCCGGTGCCTCTCGAAGAGATTGTTCCTTATATTGACTGGACCCCCTTCTTCCACGCCTGGGAGTTGCGCGGGACTTATCCCCGAATCTTCGAATCCGACGGCATGGGGGCAAGAGCCCGGGAGCTCTTTGACGATGCGCAGAACCTTCTCGCTCGAATCCTCAGGGAGAAGCTGCTTACCGCGCGCGCTGTCATCGGCTTTTTCCCAGCCAACAGCGTGGGTGACGATATTGAGGTCTACGCTGATGAATCGCGCGAAACGGTGCTGACCACGTTTCATACGCTTCGTCAGCAGACAGAAAAATCCGAGGGTTACTTCAACTGCGCTCTGGCGGATTTCATAGCGCCGCGTGAGACCGGGCTGCCGGACTATGTGGGCGGCTTTGCGGTAACGGCTGGCCTTCAGATCGAAGCCGCACTCGAAGAGTTTGAGAAGGACCACGATGACTACAACGCCATTATGCTGAAGGCATTGGCGGACCGGCTGGCGGAGGCCCTGGCGGAGCTGATGCACAAGCGTGCCCGCGACGCCTGGGGATATGGACTGGAGGAAAAACTGACTCTGGATGACCTCATCCACGAACGCTATCGCGGCATCCGTCCCGCGCCGGGGTATCCCGCCTGTCCGGACCACACGGAAAAGCGCGTGCTCTTTGATCTGCTCCAGGCAGAAGAGGCAACCGGCATCCGACTGACCGAAAGTTTTGCCATGTACCCGGCGGCGTCCGTCTGCGGGCTTTACTTCTCGCACCCGGAGTCTCGGTACTTCGCGGTGGGAAAAATCGGTCGGGATCAGGTGGTTGATTACCAGCGTCGCAAGGGCATGGACCTTCGGACGGTGGAACGCTGGCTCGCACCCATCTTGGCCTACGAGCCGCAGGAAGCACCGGTTGGCGTGGCGTAGTCTCTGGGTCATGCCGGTGTAAATGATCGTGCAGGAACCCGAGGTGCGGACGCAGTAAAAAGTCCTGTGATAACAGGTAGAGCGAAGAATCATCGTGATGTGCTTCAGTTCACGACAAATCCTTTCGTGACCGTGGGGTTTCTTCTGAACATCCGCTAAAGGCAAGATTGCCCCAAAGTATTACTGAGGCTGCCGTTTGGCCTAGTATCGAAAAGGCGAAGCAGGTAGTCCGAGAAATGGCACCAGGCTGCTGGGGGGGCCAACTGTGATTTGGCGCAAAAACTCAAGATAGCCCCGCCAATCCGCTCAAGCTTGACATACCTCCCGGGCCCTCGTACACTCAAATCAAATTCATCAGGGCTTCGCCTGCGCCTGATCCTGCCCTATTTGTCCCGCGCTTTTTCAGAGGAAGCCCCGGGAGGCGGCTATGACAAAAGTTTTTGGAGTCATGATGCTGGTGTTGACCTTTGCCCTCGCAGCGGCAAATCTCCCAGCTCGTAACATTCCGGTTCCTGCCGGAACCCTGCTGCAATGCACCATCGATGAACCAAACTTTTCGCCTGTCACTGCTCAGGTGGGTGATCCGGTTGTCTGTTATTTGCGACCTGTCGTGGAGTTTGGATGTTCCGCTTTTCCACCGGGCAGCCAGTTGAGCGGGCAATTCGAATCTTACCGAAAGCCAGGTCGCTTTATCGGCAAGGGATGGATGCAGATTGAGTTTACGAAGCTGATCCTTCCTGAGGGCGAGACTCAGGTAAGAGCGAAGATGATTGGCGTGAATGGATTTCGGGTTGACCGGCAGGGAAAGGTTCTGGGGCGCGGTCATCCGAAGCGCGACGCCGCAGGTTGGATGATTCCCGTGCTGTGGCCGGTCAAGATCGTGACGCTTCCCATGCGAGGACCTGAGCCGGCGCTGAAGGGAGAGCGCGTCCTCACTTTGCGCCTGATGGATGATGTCGTGATGCCTTGCGAAGGGCTGGAGAATCCCCTGATCGGCAGCGGCTGGCATCACTTCGGGTCCAGCAGCCTTATCCGACCCTATTCCGACGAGCCTCAGATTCAAAGCTTTGAATCGATTGAAGAGAAAGCGCGGGCCGTCTTTTCTTCCTGGAAAAGCCAATCAATCAGCGATGATGCCCGGGTGACGGCAACGACCCTGAAGAACGGGAATGGAACAGGTTCCAGCTTCTTTCGACCCCGGCCTGCTCCACAAATCTCTCCATGGACGTTCGCTGGCTCAAACGGGCAATGAAATGATTGGAAGCTGACACTCGGGACCGACTACTTTGACAAGGATGTCGTCTCCAGGCCCGACGCCTCCTCGAATGTAGGCTTCGCCGCACGCTGTGCAGCAACATTATGGAGAAGATAAAAAATTGTGAACCCCCCTCAGAGGAAGGAGGAAGTGGGTAACTAGGTTGCCCTAAGCGCTACCCACCTCCCCAGGTAGTCATAAGTGTTGGTTACTATTATAGACGCAAAGTGGTTCGAAAGGGTTGCAAAATTTTTTTCTGTCACAATGCGATAGATTTCTTCAGGCATCCCGCGCGTACATGCCTGTGCAGAGCTGCTACAGTCTGATGAGATCTTAACCCGCCTGCGCCTTGACCTGATGCAAGGCAGCATGTACCTTGGAGTCATATGTGTGGCATCGTTGCTTATGTGGGACGACAAACCGCGCACGGCATTTTATTGGAAGGCCTGAAACGGCTTGAGTATCGCGGCTACGATTCGAGCGGAATCGCCATCCTGAATTCCGGCCCTCCTTATCTTGCGAAAGCGGTGGGAAAAGTTTCATACCTTGAGGCTCGGGTTCTAGAGGAAGCTCCTGAAGGACTCATTGGGATAGCCCATACGCGGTGGGCCACCCACGGAAGACCGACCGAGACGAACGCTCACCCACATACGGATTGCTCCGGTCGGATTTTTCTGGTTCACAATGGCATCATTGAGAATTATCAGCGTCTTAAGAAACACCTTTCCGCCTCAGGGCACCAGTTCCGCACCGAGACGGATACCGAAGTTTTAACCCACCTTATCGAAAGTTTCTATCAGGGTGATTTGGAGACGGCGGTGCAGAGGGCGTTGCAGGAAGTGCAAGGCACCTACGGCCTGGCGGTCATTCACGGCGATCATCCCCGGGAAATCATCGTTGCGCGCCGCGGCAGTCCCATTGTGCTGGGAATTGGAAAGGATGAGTCGCTGGCTGCTTCCGACGTTTCAGCTCTGGCGCAACACACGGATCAGGTGGTTTACCTCGAAGACAACGAAGTGGCTCGGCTCGAGCCGGGCGGTTTCCGGATCAAAACGCTGGATAACCGGACCGTGAGTCGAGAGGCTCAGATTCTTGAGGCAGGACCCGAAGCCATGGACCGCGGTCCCTATCCTCATTTTATGCTGAAGGAGATTTTTGAGCAGCCGGAAGCGGTGGAAAATGCGCTGCGGGGTCGCTTGAATCATTCGGAAGGGGTCGCGAAGCTCGGGGGACTCGAATCCGTGATGGATCGTCTCGAAAATGCGCGCCATTTGATTATCGTCAGTTGCGGAACGTCTTACTACGCCGGCCTTTACGCACGCTATGTTTTTGAGACGCTCACCGACCTGACGGTTGAAACGGAGCTTGCCTCCGAATTCCGCTATCGGAAACTCAATATCCGCCAGAACACCGTCGTACTCGCGATCAGCCAGTCCGGCGAGACGGCGGACACGCTGGCCGCCTTGCGCGAAGCGAAACGCAAAGGTGCGCTCGTGCTGGGGCTGGTGAATGTGGTGGGCTCGACCATTGCGCGCGAGACGCACGCCGGTGTTTATTCCCACGCGGGAATTGAAATCGGCGTGGCCTCGACGAAGTCCTTCATCTCACAATTGACGATTCTGGTCCTGATGGCCTTGCTGATTGGCCGTGGCCGCGACCTTTCCTACGAAGAAGGGGAAAAGCTGCTGCGGGGCCTGGAGGAGGCGCCAGACCAGATCCGCGAGGTGCTGGCGCAATCAGACCACATCCGTCACCTGGCGCAGATCTATTGCGGTGCGTCACATTTCCTTTACATAGGTCGCAAGTACCAGTACCCGGTCGCGCTCGAAGGCGCATTGAAACTCAAGGAAATCTCCTATATCCATGCCGAGGGCTATGCCGCTGGCGAGATGAAACACGGACCGATCGCGCTGATTGACCCTTCTTTTCCTACCATGGCGCTCGCGCCTGAAGACAGCTCCTACGACAAGATCATCTCCAACATCCAGGAGATCCGGGCCCGCGAGGGTCCGGTCATCGCCGTGACCACCCAAGGAAATACCCGGATCAGGTCAATAGTGGACCACGTTATCGAGACGCCACGAAACCACAGCATTCTGATGCCGCTGCTTACGGTCGTCCCTCTTCAGCTTTTTGCCTATCATTGCGCGGTGCTGCGCGGGTGCGACGTGGATAAGCCGCGCAACCTGGCTAAAAGCGTGACCGTGGAGTAAATTCCTGCCCGCATCCTGCCGACTGACCGCCTTGGAATCGCCTTCCTCGGTCGGCGGAAAGTTGTGGGTAGATGCTGTCGTTTACCGCCCAATGCCCTGCGCCAGGAAGCCGCCGTCCACGGCGATCACCGTGCCCGTGACGAAGCTTGCGGCATCTGAAGCCAGAAAGATGGCAGCGCCTTTGATCTCTTCCAGATTACCGAAACGCTGCATGGGGGTGTGGGAGAGGATGGAAGCTTTTCGTCCCGGTTCGTGGATAATGGCTTTATTCAGTGGAGTCTCGAAGACTCCGGGGGCGAGAGCATTTACCGTGATATTGTAGATAGTCCATTCCGCGCCGAGCGCGCGCGTGAGTGCGGCGACTGCTCCCTTGCTTGCGCAATAGGGAGCGGCCTCATGCAGGCTCAGAAAAGAGCCAATGGAGCCGATATTGATAATGCGTCCATAGCGTTGCTCCTTCATCACGCGGCCCACCATCTGGCATGTGAGCCACGTCCCTTTCAGGTTAACGTCCAGGATGCGGTTCCACGTCTCATCATCAAGGTCAAGAGAGGGCATCCGCTTGGTGGTGCCGGCGGAGTTTACCAGGATGTCGATGCGGTCCATCTCCTGAAGCATGCGGTCAATCACTCGCTGGATATCCTCCCGTCGCGTCACGTCAGCCGTCGCTTCAAGCGTCTTGCGCCCCAACGAACGGATCTCTTCGGCCGTTCTTGCGACCTCGTCCGAGCGCCGGCTGACGGGAACCACGTCGGCGCCGGCTTCGGCAAGACCGTGAGCGATGGACCGGCCAAGCCCGCTGGTGCCTCCAAAAACCAGGGCGCGCTTGCCGGTTAAATCAAATCCTTTATAAGCCACTTCGGAATCACCTCCGGAAAAAATCAAGCCTGCATCGTAGCATCCAGCAAAAATCGAAAGCAAGGGTGGCTGGAGAAAGCTGCATTTCAGGGCGACGGATGCGATAATACGAAGTGCGTAGCTGAATTCATGCATTCGGCAAGCTGAAAGCGCCCAGAACAAGTTTCACTCATCATTGAATGGCCAACACGCCCTCTCAAACCGATCGCTTCTCAGGTGCGAACCCTGAGCCCCGAGGATGGCAGGAACACCTCTCCGCCGGCAAACGGGCCTATGAGGAGGCCCGTTTCCGCGAGGCCGAGCGAGAGTACAAGGCTGCGCTTCAAGCTGCGGAGGCTTTTGGGCCGAAAGATCCGCGCTTCGCGAGCACGCTTAACGACCTTGCGGAAGTTTATCGCGCGGACGGCCGTTATAACAAAGCCGAGCCGCTCTTTTTGCAGGCCCTTGCGCTGCGTGAAGAGACGCACGGCTCCGAGAGCATTCAGGTGGCGCATACCTTGAATAACCTCGCTGCGCTCTACGCTGCTCAGGGGAGGTTTGCCGAAGCTGAAAAGAATTACCAACGCGCCATCCAGATTCAAGAGAATGTTCTCGGTTCGGAAGATGATTCTCTGGGCGCGAGCCTCAACAATTTGGCCTTGCTCTACAAGCAGCAGAATAACTTCGCCGCAGCTCTTCCGCTCTTTCAGCGAGCGCTTAACATCTGGCTGAAATCACTGGGGGCCGAACACCCCCACGTAGCAACCATATTGAACAATCTGGGCGCTGTCTGCCATGCCCAGGGGGAATTCAAGGAGGCTGAATCCCTTTTCAAGCAGGGACTGGCCATCAAGGAGAAAGCTTTGGGTTCCCAGCATCCCGAGGTTGCAACCATCCTCAGCAATCTTGCGGAACTCTACAGCGACCAGAAGAGATACGCGGAGGCAAGGCCGCTCTTTGAGCGAATGCTGGCCATCGATGAAACAAGCTGGGGGCCGGAGCACCCGGAAATTGCAAGCGACCTGAATCAACTGGCTCGTGTGTGCGAAGCGCAAGGCGATTACACGCGGGCTGAGGAGTGCTACCAGCGGGCTCTTGAAATCCGCGAAAAAGCCTTCGGACCCGATCATGCGCAAGTCAGAAAAATCCGAGATAAGCTGGCCGCGCTTTATCGTCTTCAGAGCCAGAGCGCAGTAGCCAACTTTCCGCCTGAACCTGCTGCGAGCGTTCAGGAGCGGCGGGAACCTGAGCCGGAAGTTGCGCCCGCACCGGAAAAGATTGCTCCTCCGAAGGAATCCGTAATCATCAAGCCTTTGCTGGAGCAGGTGGAATTGTCAGACTTTCCGGTAGAAAGCCCGAGATTAGCGATTACGGAGATTCCCCTGGAGTCAGCACCTCGAGCGGTGGAGGAAGGAAAGCGCTCGGGGGACTCTTCCGAGCCTGCTGCCCTTCCAAGAGCTCCGCAGAGAGCGGAGGAGGCTCAAGCAAAACCTCTCGTTGAACCGCACCCTGTCACGAGGCAGGGTGAGAAGACAGGAGGCCACTCGCCTGCGCAGGTCGAGGCTGCGAAGAGCGCGCGGCGCATCATTCTGATTCCCGCTTCTCAACCTGACCTGCGGCGCCCAAGCGCCGCTCAGAATCTTTCAGAGCTTGCGGAGCGGTATGCGGAGGAAGGAAGGCTCGCCGAGGCGGAGAAGCTCTATGAAGGGTCGCTGGCGATTGAAAAATCCATGTCTTCGCAGGAGGCCAGCACGGGAGCGACGCTCAACAATCTCGGCTGCGTTCGCAAGGCGGAAGGCCAGGTGGAGGATGCCGCCCGATTATTTCAGGAATCGCTGGCCATTTGGCTGAAGACTTTCGGGCCTCGTCATGTATGGGTTGCAGCGGCTCTCAATAATCTTGCCAGTCTGTGTCTTGAGCGACAGGCCTATCCGGAGGCGGAAGCGCTTTACCAGCAATCCCTGCGAATCTGTGAGAATGCCCCGCAGTCGGATTCATCGCAGCGTGCCGTCATCCTTGGCAACCTGGTTGAACTGTACAGTTCCCAGGGTCGGCATCGTGAGGCTGCAGCCCTGATCGAAAGGCTTCAACGTCGCTGAGGAAACAGCGGAGGGGGCCGCCCGGGATTTGCCATAGGCAAGAAATGCGGGTCAGGGGAAATCGCGTTTCCTTCGCACCCGCCCCGTCGTCAATGCCATACTCTCTGCAACGGGCCGCATACCCCAACAGCCCTCGATGGCGTCGTGATTCCATAAATTCATAGTCCAGTCAGCTCTCACATGCCTTCCAAACAACATCTGCTGCGCCGTTCGATGGTGGTGGGTTCTTTTTCCTTTCTGGGCAGCCTCACCGGCATTCTGGTTGAGATCACGATTGCCGCCCACCTGGGTCTTTCGCGCAACTCGGATACGTTTTATATCGCCTATACAGTCCCGTACATCATCACTAATCTGATTTCGGCCACCGGGCAGTTTTCGCTGGTGCCTTTCTTCTCCTCATTGGAAGAGAAAGCGGATTCCATCGCGCAGAACCTCTGGCAGGGCTTAAGCTACGCACTGAACCTCGTGGCCTTGGGGCTGGTCATTCTTGCGATTGCAGGCGCTCTGCTTGCCCCCTGGGTGATTCGCGGCATCGCGCCGGGTTTCACCGCGAGTCAGTCCCAAATGTCCGCACAGCTTGCCCGCTGGCTGTTTTTCGTTATTGTTCCGGCAGGCGTGGCGGAAGTTTTCCGCTCCTTTCTCTTCAGCCAGCATCGTTTTGCGCTGGGATCAGCCGCGGGATTTTTTCGCAACGTTTCGGTGATTGCCTTCATTGTTTTCGGATTTCATCGCTACGGCGATTACAGCATCGTGATGGGTTATTTTGCGGGATATCTGGCCCAGGTCTCAATTCTGGGCGGACAGGTATTCTGGTCATTTCCTGTTCGCTATCGGTGGATGCTGCGCGGCCTCGGCAAAGCCTCCCACCGCCTGCACGGCGCCGGCGCTTCGCAGATTGCCTCCGCCCTGGGCTGGCAAGCGGTGGTGTTGGTGGAAAGGATCATCGCTTCCTTCCTGCCTCCCGGCACGATCACCGCCTTGAACTATGGCTTCAAGATCATGACAACGATCGCCGAACTCGTGGCGGGCAGCATCGGCACCAGCTCCTTGCCTGCGCTCTCCCGCGCTTTTGCGCGGGAGGACGAAGCGATAGAGCGCAAAACTTTTCAAGATGCCATTGAAATCACGCTGGTGCTGCTTTCTCCAATCGCCGTTTGCTGCCTGGTGTTGCCTCACCCCATCATGCAACTGGTGTTTCAGCGAGGAAATTTTTCTTCCGCGGCGACGGGCCGCATGGCTTTCATCTTTTTCTGCTACAGCCTCAGCCTGCTTCCTTTTTCGGGTCTCCGTCTTCTGAACTTCTACCTGTTTGCGAGACACGAAATGAAAGTTTTTCTGGGCCTCTCGGCCTTGTACACGGGTGCTGTGGCAGGGCTCGATCTTCTTTACGTTATGGTTTTGCATTGGGGTGCAAAAGGGATCCCCCTGGCCCTGCTGACCTCCCTGGGGATCATTGGCCTCACCGTGTATTCCAAAAATCTGGCGGGCATTCGGCGATTCTTCAACCGCGAATTGGGAGCCCTGGCAGGTAAGGACCTCATTGCTTCTCTGCTGGCCGCTATCGTTATCTGGCGGCTCAGCGGGTGGATTCACGCTCCGCAAAGTAGCAGAGGGTTGTTGCTGTTCCTCTGTGTCGTCTGTGGAATCGGCTGCGCCGTTTTTCTGGCGGTGATGATCGGTTGGAGAGCGATTTCGGCCTCGCAAATCCTGAAGATTCTGGAGCGACCTGCCCATGGATAGCGAAGGCAGAGAAAGGACGGACAGTGGTTTCTGGGATGAGTGGTGGCAAAGATATCCTCTTCCGCCCTCCATCAATCCCACGCGTCGAGGCCTGAAAAACTATCCTTTCAGAAGATTCCACGAGTACTTCGAGCGGATTTTTTACGGCCACGAAACGAAGGGAATGAAGCTGATTGAAGTCGGCTGTGCTCAGTCGGCCTTTCTGCCGTATTTTGCGAAGTCCTTTGGATTTGAAGTTTCAGGGCTTGATCGCTCTGAACTGGGCTGCGCGCGCTCTCGCGCCATCCTGGATCGGGAGGGTGTTCCCGGGAAAATCTATTGCGCTGACTTCTTCGCTCTTCCCGGAGATCTCGCCGGGCAGTTCGATGTGGTCTTCTCTCACGGAGTCGTTGAGCATTTCGAAGAAACTGGGATGGCTGTTAAAGCCATGGCAAGGCTTTTGAGACCGGGGGGACGTATGGTGACGAACATTCCCAATTTCACCGGTATCCTGCGCGCGTATCAGAAGTTTTTGGATCGCCGGATTTACGATGTGCAGGTGCCCCTGGATCGCGAAGGCCTCGCGCGCGCTCACTGGGATGCGGGGCTGTGGGTGGAAGAGTGCGAGTACTTCCTACCCATCAGCCTGGAGGTGCTGAATGTGGAAAGCTGGCCCAGACGCTGGCCTTACTGGGTTACGGTGCGCACCCATGGGGTCATCTCAAGAATCGTCTGGTTCGTGGACGAGCGTGTGGCGCATCTGAAACCCAATCGATGGACTTCTCCTTACGTGAATTGCGTTGCCCGAAAAACATGTCGGTGAGGGTTAAAGCCCGGCCCCGGTGGCGTAAATGAAATCCGAGCGCAAGAGGGTTCTGTTCGTCCTGCCATCGCTGGCTGGCGGCGGGGCAGAGCGGGCCGTGGTCCTGCTTCTGCGCCACATGAATCGCGCCCGCTTCGATCTTCATCTCGCTTTGGTGGAGGCCACAGGCCCCTACCTCTCGGAGTTGCCAAACGATCTTGCTGTCCACGACCTCAAGACGCGCCGCGTACGCTACAGTGGCTTGGGATTGGTTCGGTTGATCTGGAAACTTCGGCCTCATGTTGTCATTTCGAGCCTCCCGGAGCTTAATATGGCTACGGCTCTGGGCAAGGCTTTCATGCCACGCGGCACACGGCTGCTGCTGGTTGAACAGATTGCCGTGGGTGCACATCTCACCGATAGCCGCAAACATCCGGGGATTTGGCGGTGGCTTTACCGTCATCTTTACGCGAGGGCCGATCAAGTCATTTGCGTGGCGGATTACGTGCTCGCGGATCTGGAGGAGCGCTGCGGAATACCGCGACAGAAACTGTTGCGCATCTACAACCCGGTGGATGTCGAGCGGGTCAGGCGATTGGCTGAAGACCCCTGCCATGCCTCGTCAGTTTCTCACCCCCATTTTGTCGCCGTAGGACGATTGGTTGCGCAAAAGGGAATCGATATCCTTCTGCGGGCCATGGCGGGCGTGCGCGCGAGGATTCCCTCTGCAGAGTTGACACTGGTGGGGGAAGGACCGTTGAAATCCGAGCTTGAAGAGCAGGTGCAGCAGTTGGGTCTCAGCCGAGGGATACATTTTGCCGGGTTCCAGTCAAATCCCTATCCCTACATCAAGCGCGCGGATGTGTTCGTGCTCTCCTCACGCTACGAGGGCCTGCCGCTGGCGCTGCTTGAAGCGCTGGCCGTGGGCACGCCTGTTGTCGCCACGGATTGTCCGGGCGGCGTCAGGGAGGTGCTTGCTGATTGTCCGATGGGCTGGCTGGCGCCACCGCTCGACCCGGCGCAACTTGCCGAGGCCATGATTTCCGCCTGGCATTTCAGTTTGAAAGTCCGCGCCCAAGCCGAGGGGGTGGAAAAAGTTCTGGGCCGATTCCGAGTTGAACAGATTGCCCGCGAATATGAAAGTGTGATTTCGAGCACTTGCAGCGCGACGCGATCGACTGGCCAAGTTGATGGCCTCTCACTCAGGGCGCGGTGAAGGATCTCTGCCTTCTTCCTCGCAAACCCCCCAAAAACCGCGGAGCGCCCTACCGGCGCCGAAGGAGGAAAATGCGTCTCAAATGTCTCATCCGTCTCCCTCCGCGGCACCCGCTCTGCTATGCTGAAACGGCGATGAAACGCAAGTGTCACGCTACCGCTGGAAGGCCCTGGAAAGGGTGAAAACGAACCAACGATGTTGTTGAAAACAAGGGAGTTGAAAAGATAACGTGCGAGTCCCGATTTGGATTCAAGGTCGGGGGCGAGGGCGCGCGCAGCGGAAGCAATCCGCGCTTCCAACCGGGGAGGCGAAGAATGCATTGGCGGGAAGAGGCTTCGCGGAGGAATGAACGGCGGGGGTGATTTTCGAGAGAGCCGAAGGCGAGGAAGAATTCTGCATTTTGCCTGAATTCTCAGGCCTTCGGATCGCGGGCCAAAGTAGCGGCCTGTTTTCAATACAGAATGACCAACAAGCGTCATGAAACACGAAGGGTCAACGCATGTTGAGTTGGTTTGAGTCCCACCAGGTGGAGGTTGCCCTTAGGGAACAATGGATGCGCGAGGTGCAGAGGCTTGAGTTTGAAAGCGTCATCCGATTCATACCTCTCGGCTGCTCGGGCTTGTGTGGCGCGAGAGGCTCGGCCGCTGCGCGCTTGTCGGCGTTTGTTCTAAGGAAGATCAATTCCGGACTCCCATGATTTCCTACCGCGTGCTGGTTGTCACCAATCTCTGGCCCTACCCTGCCGACCCCGGATACGGAAGTTTCGTCCAGGCGCAGATGGAATCACTCCGCCCGTTAGGAGTGGACTATGACCTTCTGTTCATCAACGGCCGGGAATCCCGCTGGAGTTACCTACACGGCATCCGGGATTTACGCCGCCGGCTGCGCGAGAAACGATATGACCTGATCCATGCCCACTTCGGGCTTTCCGGCTGGGTGGCGCGCTTGCAGCTTCGAGTGCCCGTGGTGGTTTCCTTTATGGGCGATGACGTGCTCGGGCAATTCAAGCGCAGTGGCCGCATCTCACTTTATGGGCGATTGCTTCAGGCGTCGAGCTTTATCTTGGCGCGGCTTGTGACGGCGGTCATCGTCAAAAGCGATGAAATGAAACGGGCGCTCCGGCTGCCCGAAGCACATGTGATTCCAAACGGCGTGGACCTCAATCTGTTCCATCCCATGGAAACATCCACTGCCCGATGCATGCTGGGCCTGGATGAAAAGAAAAAGTACGTCCTGTTCCCGTATAATCCACTGGAAGAAAGAAAGCGACTTGATCTGATCGAGTTGGCTGTGAGCCTGGCGCGGAAGGAGGCCCCGGAACTGGAAATCCTTCACGCACGCGGAGTGCCCCGGGAGCAGATGCCGCTTTATATGAATGCGGCCGACATGCTGGTGCTGGCCTCGCTGGCCGAAGGCTCTCCCAATGCCGTCAAAGAGGCGATGGCGGTCAATCTTCCGGTGATTACGGTGGACGTGGGTGATGCCGCTCAATTGATTGGACCCACAGATGGCTGCTATCTTGTGCCACGCGAGGCTCGGGCCATCGCTGAAAAAATCGTCGCAGTTTGTCGCAGCGGCCGGCGCACTCGCGGGAGAGAATGGATCGAACAGCTTTCGATGGAGCGTATTGCCCGGCGGATCGTGGAGGTTTATGCAGCGATTGCCAAAGGGAAGTAGACGGAAGAGGACTATTCGGTGTGCTCCTCACCCGGCTTTTGGCCATCCTCTCTTCACTTGCGCGGAGAGGACAGACGGAAAGAAAGAATAAGTATGGCTTCACCTGCTCTTGAGATCAGCCCGGGGAATCTGAAGCCTTATCTCGTGAATCGCGGGCTTTGGAGACCGGAAGACGATCTGCTGGTACGCGAACTCGGCGGGGGTGTTTCAAACATCGTCCTGCTCGCCGAGGGATCAGGGCCGAACAAATCCAATCATCGGTGGGTCGTGAAGCAGTCGCTCGATAAGCTTCGGGTGGAAGACGATTGGCGGTCCGAGCGTGAACGGATTTTCCGCGAAGCCGAAGCGATTCAATCCCTGCGGGATGTGCTGGGACACCGGTCTCTGCCAGAAATCATCGATATTGACCGGCAAAACTACGCTTATGTCATGACCGCTGCGCCCCTAGGCTCCAAAGTGTGGAAAGAGCTACTCCTGGCTGGGCAAGTGGATCTTGAGATCGGGCGCAAGGCCGGAGAACTCTTGGCCATGCTCATGAGCGCGGCTCATAACCGTCCTCATCTCCGCGGGCTATTTGAGGATCGAACCGTGTTTGATCAACTGCGGATTGATCCCTACTATCGCACTACGGCGGCACGGCATCCGGAACTGAAGGCTGCTTACGAACAACTCATTGCAGATTCCTGGGGCATTCGCACGGCGCTTGTCCACGGCGACTATAGCCCGAAGAACATGCTCATTAAAGACGGGGATATTTTCCTGATTGACTTTGAAGTGGTGCACTGGGGCGATCCGGCGTTTGATTCAGGTTTCCTGCTGAATCATTTGTTTTTAAAAGCGCTCCACCAGCCCGGGTTTGCGGAACTTTACTTTCAAGCTGCCCGAGGATTCTGGCGGGCGCTGGTTGCAGGCATCGAAAGCCACAGACACTCCAATCTGGAAAAAATGACCGTGCGGCATCTGGGCGGGCTCATGCTCGCTCGCATTGACGGCAAATCTCCGGTGGAATATCTCCGTGATGAGGGAACCCGAGAACGCGCGAGGCAGTTGGCTCGAAACATTCTTCTGGAACCTCCTGAATCTCTGGATGAGGCGATAAGCCTGGCTTTAAGCAAGATTCAAACCTCCGGCGTTTTCTGACCTGTAAGGATCCTGATGGCTTACCCCGGAATCGGACGCTTTTTGACTGCTGTTTTCCTGCTGTCTCTGGCCCTGCAAACTCTTGAGGGTCAGAGTCTCCGATCGGCCTCATGGTCAGGCGTGCTGCAAGAAACCGAAGGCAAGCCTCTCTCCGGGGCTGTGATCGAATTGCGCGAGGCTTCAAGCGGCTTGCAGTTTAAGGCAATCACCAACCGGCAAGGTGGCTTCTCTTTCTCTGATCTTCCGAGTGGCCGATACCGTGTCTCTGTACACTCAGGCGCTGTCGGGGCGAACGGCCGAGGTTTCATCAGCTTAAAGGCTGGAGAAACGCTCAAGGCAGACCTTGAGATTTCAGAAGACGGGCAATTGACGGTCCGAAACGTTCCGGCAATCGCGGGGCTGTTGAATGCGAATGGCACTTCGCAAACGAATGAAACCGCAACGGGAGGAGAAAAACTTACTGGCAAACAGGTCTCAAAACTTCCCCTGAATGGTCGGGATTTTGGACAACTGCTGCTGCTCGCGGCAGGAACCATGACGGATGCCAACGGAGCCGCCAATTTCACTCAACAGTACGCCGTGAACGGGCAGCGGGGCGTCACGGCGGTTTTCGCCATGGATGGAATTGATATCACTGATCCGGAACTTGGGGGCGCAACTTTTGATAACTTCAATGTGGATGCCATCCGGGAGATCCAATCAAGTTCCGGAGTGATGCCGGCTGAAATCGGGGAAGGCGCTGCATCCTACACCAACGTGATCACAAAATCCGGAACCTCTGCGGTGCACGGGGACGTTTTCGAGTTTCTCCGCAATTCCAGCCTGGATGCTCGTAATTTCTTTGACCGTCGCAGTTCCGTTAATCCGGGTCGGCTGCCGCATTTTGAACGCAATGAGTTTGGACTTACGAACGGTGGTCCGGTGACGCTGCCCGGCTTATATGACGGTAAAGGACGAACGTACTACTTCGGTGAATACCAGGGTTTTCGCCAGATTCTGGGCACGACGCAGGTGCTTTCAGTCCCCACGCTGTCGGAGCGCATGGGCCTGGATACAACTGCTTTCCCGGGAGACACTTTAATTGTTCCGGTCAGTCCGCTGGTTGTTCCGGTGCTCGCGCACTATCCCTTACCCAATGATCTCGAAGGCCCCTATGGCGCGCGGACATTCGCCACATCGACGGCGGTCACGACCAACAGCGATCAGTTCTCTTTGCGCATTGACCACAAGATTTCCGACAAAGCCCGTCTCTTGGCGCGCTTCACGTTCGATAACGTCACCGGCCCCACCACGAATCCCAGCCAGCTTGCCATTGACCCAAGCTTTGCCATTCGCTTCTTCGATCACGAGCGCAATGTAGGCCTGAAGTATACCCGGACGATTTCCCCAAACCTCGTTTCCGAATCCACCTTGGGATTTATCCGGGCCACCCCGGTTTTCCCCTCCATCAATACGACGCAGCCAGCTTTGCTCTTTGGCGATGGACTGTACGAGCCCTTTAACTCAGCGGGAGGGACAGAAACCGGGTCATACGGCAATCTCTTCCAACTCCGGGAAAGTTTGAGTTATCTGCGCGGGAGACATGCGTTCAAGATGGGCGTTGAGACTCGCTTCAATCGGGATACCACTATCTTTGGAACCACTCCCAACGGTCAATATACCTTCGGCGGAGGGACGGCCTATTCGCCCGTGGAAATCCGCTCGGCAAGCGGCCAGCACGATATTCATGTTGGCGATCCTTTGCCGGATTCACTCACCGGTCTCCTCACCGCAACCCCATACAGTTACACCGCCTCAATCGCCTATCCGCTCTTTCCGCAGGGAAGCCACATCGGCGAGAGCGCGATTCATCGCGACGCCTATAACTTCTACTTCCAGGACGCATGGAAGCTGACCGACGGCCTGACTTTGAATTATGGCCTGCGCTACGAGGTGGATACGCCGATTCGTGAGCGACATCATCTCACTTCAGGTCCTGTTTTTCTGGGGCCGGATGGAAGGCCGGCGCCGGTTTGGGAAACAGGAGTGATGGAAGAAGCCGTTTTCTATCCCCAACCGCCTTACCGCTATTCAACCGACCGGGGAGGCTGGGCGCCCCGCGTCAATCTCGACTGGCGCGCCATGAAGCAGACAGTGTTCCACGCGGGCGGGGCGATCACCACCCTGCTGACCAATCTTTATCAGGATAATTTCCTTACCGGCGGCTTTCCCATGGTTATCAGCCCTTATATCACGACGACGCCGGGTTTCCCGATCCCATTTGTCAACGGGCCGCTTCCCATTCAGTTACCGGGCCTTTTCACAGCGCAGGGCGCGCCACTTTTCGTCTCTTCAAACCCGATGACTGTACCTCCCAATACGGTGATGGATGTCCAGCGATTTGAAGAGGACGTGGCCGCCCAGGCTCCCGGCAGCGGCACTCATCCGGTCACACTCTTTGGCATAGCTCGGAACTTTCAGAACGGCTATATCGCCACCTATACCGCGGGCCTCGAACATCACTTCGGCGATGTGACGTTCAACGCGGATTACGTGGCGACGATGGGGATCAAGTTGGCGAGCGTTATGTTTCCTAACAGTTATCCGGGCGCTGCGCCTGCTTTTGCTCCTTTCACACGCTTCAATGCGGCAGGTCAGGCGGCGGGCGGATTCGGCCCTGAATATTTGATGTCCAATCGCTCTCATTCCACCTATCATGCCCTGCAGGCTTCTGCGACCAAAACCTCTGCGCGCTGGGGCCTGGGCTTTCAACTGAGCTACACCTACAGCAAGTCATTGGATGACACCAGCGCAGTGCTGGCCGGGTTCAATTCCGCTTCTTCGGGAACAATCCTTCAGTCCTTTCCGCAAAATCCCTGGAATCCCGGTGCGGATAAGGGTCCTTCCACTTTCGATTTGACGCACGTCCTGAGTTTCAGCATCATCGAGAATCTGGGTCTTGACCGCGTTGGATTTCTCCGGCGGAATCTGGGGCATAAGCTGACATCCGGATGGGAGTTGCTGAACATTTCGACGCTCACCAGCGGCCCGCCTTTCTCCGTCTTTTCGGGCATTCAGCAGACCGGAGCAGGCGCGGCGGGCGCTGACCGTCCGGATCAGGTTGCGAAGCCAACGCTTTCCACGAACCGCCCGGTGCGGGAAGACTATTTTGGATTAGGGTCGTTCAATTCCACGCTTTTCCACATTCCGCTGAATGTGCCCGGCGGTACGGGGCCGAATCAGGGACGCTTTGGAACGCTTGGGCGCGACACATTTCGCGGGCCAGGGTTTGCGGACTACGACTTCGCGCTGATCAAAGATACCGCTTTGGGGCATCGCCGCGGCGGTGAGGCGGTCACGCTGGAATTTCGCTCGGAGTTCTTCAACGCCTTCAATCTGGTCAATTTCGCTTTGCCGGCGAATATCGTTCGCGGTTCCGGCTTTGGCTTTATCAACCATACGGCGGCTCCATCGCGCCAGCTACAATTCTCATTGAAGTTGATCTACTGATCCAAACGTCATGAGTGGAGGAACTGGGATAATGCTCATTCATCGAGGCAGCGAGATTCTGGGAAGTGGGTGGTTTCTATCCGTGCGGCTGGCTGGTGCGTTGCTTCTGGCAGCCACAACTCAGGTTTTTGGGAACTCGGCGGTGAAAGGAAGGTATCTGGTTTTTATTGGAACCTACACCCAGCAAAACAGCCGGGGCATTTACGCCTATCGCTTTGATGAAGCGACGGGCAAGGCGACTCCGCTCGGATTGGCAGCGGAAAGTGTGAATCCCTCTTTTCTTGCGGTCGCTCCAAATGAGCGGTTTCTTTACGCCGTCAATGAGACGGATAACTACGAAGGCCGCAAAACCGGCGCGGTCAGCGCGTTCTCGATCAATCGCAGCACCGGTCAGCTCACTTTCCTGAACCAGGTTGCCTCAGGGGGCACAGCGCCTTGTTACGTCTCCCTCGACCATACCGGAAAGTATGCCCTGGTGGCGAATTATGGCAGCGGCAGCGTGGCCGTCTTCCCTGTGCTTGCGGATGGACGCCTCGGCAAGTCGATCGCACTGGATCAGCATGCTGGCCACAGTGTGAACCCGAAGCGGCAGGAAGGGCCTCACGCCCACTCCATCAGCGTCTCGCCGGACAATCGCTTTGCTCTCGCCGCCGATTTAGGGCTTGATGAATTACTGGTCTATCGCTTTGATCCAGCCAACGGTTCCCTTCAGGCAAACGATCCGCCCTTCGCGAGGGTCGCGCCGGGAGCCGGGCCACGTCATTTTGCCTTCAGCCCGAGCGGCAAATTTGTCTACGTCATCAGCGAGATGGGATCCACCATCACGGCATTCACTTATGACGCGAGTCGCGGCGTCCTGCGTGAGTTCCAGGCCATTTCAACTCTTCCCAAGAGTTATCACGGCGAAAGCACGGGCGCTGAGATCGAGGTACATCCATCCGGTAAATTTCTCTATGCCTCAAATCGCGGCCACGACAGCATCGCCGTCTTCCGCGTGAAGGCTCGCAGCGGAAAACTGACGCCCATCCAATACGTCTCGACTCAGGGAAAGACACCGCGCAATTTTGCGATTGATCCAACCGGCGCATATCTGTTTGCCGCTAACCAGGACTCTGACACCGTTGTGCTCTTCCGCATCAATCAAACAACAGGCCGCCTCACCCCAACAGGCCAGGCGCTCAAGATCTCCTCTCCGGTTTGTGTGGTCTTCGTGCCGGCGGAATAATCTCACAAGATCTTGGAAAGCGATTGCTTTGGAGAAAGCGGACATGGGCGACCCGGTTATCGAGATGGAGCGCCAAATTCTCAGCGCGCTTTGCCGGGCGGAGCATGGTGAGCCCCTGCGGCATCTCGCCCGGGAATCGCTGCGATTCTATCGCTGGCGGGAGCCCGCCCATGAGGCGATTTTTGAAGTCTTGATGGCGCTTCCCGCCGCCAGCCCCGAGAATATCCGTGAGCAACTCCCCACGCGAATTACGCGCCGCGGGTTCCCCGACATTCCCTGGGAGCAGTTGTTTCAATACCCCGCGATTTCAAAGAGCGAAGTTGAAGAACTGGTGCGGCAGTTGCTTCAAACTCCGTCATCTCGGTAAGACCTGAGCCATGCTGGAGTGTCTTGAGTCCGCTCATTTCCAGATATCTCCGAGAGGCGGCACGTCTCCAAACTTCGGGTCGTTAATTCCCATCGCTTTCAGGATCGTAGGCCCAACCGAGATCATGCGAATGCGATGCAGGTCAACGTCCGACTTGATATCTGGACCCCAGGCGATGAACGATGCAGCCAACCCCTGGCGAAAGGGCAGATAACCATGTGTGCCGCCGGTCTGTGGCTGCTCGGTCACCAGCGGGCCTCGGCCTGCACGATCGAACATCGCCCCCTCGGGAGCATCCAGCGCGATCCGCGCGTCGGGATCGGCGCCCAGATTTCGCAGAGCAACCGGCTCAAGCGCTGCCCAAACCAGTTTGCGATCGAAGAGCGGCTCAAGCGCCCGGTCAACGCGCGATCGCAGGTCTTCCTCCTGCGGCCAGTAAATGAAAAACGATCCGCCGTTCGAGACCGTGGCGATTCGACCGCCGGTGATGTTCCCTTGAGCATCCGCCGTCAACAGGCCGGCTTTGACCAGAAGCGTATTGGGATGGATGATGCGGCGGATGGGCAGGAATCCGTGGTCTGAAACGATGAAAACGTCGGTATCAGCTTCTAATCCAGCATCCTGAACCGCCTTCAGAATCTTCCCGATGTGCCCGTCAACTTGTGAAAGAATAGCTGCAGCCTCCGAACTGGCCGGTCCTCGGTGGTGCTCAGCTTCGTCGAGGTCCGCCAGATGCACCAACATGAGATCAGGCTTGTGCTTTTCGAGCACGTATACCGCAAGACGCACCCGAAGCGAGTCCTCACTCAACCGACCCTGAGGCGATCCCAGAGCCTTCAGGATTTCCATGGCAAACGTCGGCTGCATAAATGTCGCCACATAGAGAGGATCGGGAGTGGGGCTGGGGGCTGGCCTCCAGATTTCCGGTACGTCCCAGTCAATGTCGGCGCCCGTTGTAACCGGCCAGGTAATGGAGGCCGTGGTCAGACCGTGACTCCGCGCTTCACCCCAGAGCGTGACGCACTTTATTGATCCGGCAAACCAGAACCAATCATAGGGATTCTTGCCTGCAGTGCGGGAAGAAAGGTTGGTGTAAATGCCGTGCTGGGCGGGGAGACGTCCGGTCACGATTGTGGTATGGGAGGGATAGGTGAGGGTCGGATAAACTCCCTCCACGGCCTCGGCGAAGCTCCCCGCCTTTTTGAGCCTGAGCAGATTTGGGATTTGGGCGCTCGGAGGAGGATTCATGTAAAAGCTGGCCCGCATGCCATCCACAGAAATCACCAGAACGTGACGGTGATGAGCCTGTGCTGAGGCGGCTGGACGGCTTCCAGCCGCGCATCCAACCGTAAGCAACAGCACGCCGATCAAAAATCGAACGCGCGAGGCCGCAATGCGCTTCAGGAACTGACTAGATTTTCCGCTAAGTTTCATCATGATTCTGAGATTCCCTTACAATGAGCCTTGTGATCCGGCTTGATTCAACGCCTGCAAACAAAAAGATCGAGCCCACCGCTTCCTTTTTCGCCCGCGCAGCAACAGCGGCGGAGTTGCTGATAGTTTACGCGTGCATTCTACTTTACATCTGGCGCTGGCAGCGTGATGAGCCGCTACTCTGGATTCCGCTGCTCGCGTTCGTTATGTTGACGCATGTCCTCCATCATGACACATTCCGCGAACTGGGCCTCACTCTTCATGAGCTTCGCGCCAGCGCCGGGATTATCCTTCCGCTGGCTGCGACTATTTACGGCCCCATCGTCTTCTACGCGCTGGTGCGTCACCACCTCGCGTTGCTGTGGCCGGGCGAGTTCGCACTGGAGCGTTTTCTGGGGTATGTCCTTTGGTGCTGTTTTCAGCAGTACCTGGCGCAGTCCTATTTCCATCGTCGTCTGATGCAGGTCGTGGGGGGACAGCATTTAAGATCAATACTGGTTGGAATCATGTTCGCCGGCGCGCACGTTCCGAATTCGATCCTGGTGGTTGCCACGCTCGTAGGAGGAGTGATCCTTGCGGAGGTTTTTGCCCGCCACCCGAACATCTGGCCCCTGGCGCTGGCCCAGGCGGTAGGTGGATTCCTGCTGGCGGCATTAGTGCCGGCGCCCCTCATCCACAATATGCGAGTGGGTCCCGGCTACTATACCTATCATCTCAATTAGCCGGGCAGACTAGCCGTCGCTGACTCGGGAGCGTGGCGAGGGCTTGCATGGGAAACACTGCTTCTTCATGCAAGCTGACCTCTTGGAAAGGTATAATGAGGGCATGCCTGTTGATACTCGCCTGACATACGAAGACCTTCTTGCCTTTCCCGATGACAGCAGACGGCACGAGATCATCAATGGAGAGCACTTCGTGACGCCGAGCCCGCTGCGAAAGCACCAGATTGTGGTCATCCAGTTGGGGCGCCTGATGGCGGAATTCCTTCTTGAACGCCGGTTGGGCGAAGTCTATACGGCTCCGTTCGACGTGATCCTGTCGGATTATGACGTGGTACAACCTGATCTCATGGTGGTTCTGAACGACCGGCTGGAGCTGGTTACCGAACGGGGAATTCTGGGTGCTCCGAATTTGGTGATCGAGGTGCTTTCTGAGGCTACCGAGCGGCGCGATCGCGGCGAGAAGTTGAAATTGTACGCCAAATACGGCGTTTGCGAATATTGGCTTGTCGATCCTGAAACGGAGACCCTCGAAGTGTACTCCCCTTCGGAGAGCCTCCAGGCGCGTGAGCATCTCCACTCACAGGATACACTGGAATCACTGCTGCTCGCAGGTTTCTCTGTGCCACTCCGAAAGGTCTTTCACTTCGAGAGATAGCGTGCTTCGGTACTCTTTACTACAGAAAAGCACAACCGCTTTGCACCCTCTCGTCAGCCCGGCGGAGAAGAGAACAAACAGCGGAAAGCAAGCTATACTCTCACGCCGCCTGCCAGCCGGATGGCTTCATCCATCGAAGGCAACACAGGCTTTTTGAAATAGCCCGGAATCTGCGCGCCACAATACTGGCACTCGCCTTCTTCAGTAATGCGGACGTCGCTCACTTGGTGCCACCAGCGTTTTACAAGGGTGCGCTTGCAGCCCGGGCAGATAGTATTTCCGCCGTCTGAGTAGATGTTGCCTTCGTAGACAAACTTCAATCCCATTTCCATGGCCACTGCGCGGGCCCGGTGCAGCGTCTCAGGCGGAGTGTTGGGCTTGTCCCGAAGCTTGAAGTCCGGGTGGAAGGCGGTGAAGTGCAGGGGCACGTCATCGCCCAGATTTTCAAGAATCCAGCCGCAGAGTTCCTTGGTCTCCTCCACGGCATCGTTGAGCGTGGGGATCATCAGGTTGGTGATTTCAAACCACACATTCGTTTCGTGTCGCAGGGTTTTGAGCGTATCGAGCACGGGCTGCAAGTGGGTAAGTGTAATTTTGGAATAGAACTTTTCGGTGAACGCTTTCAGGTCCACGTTCGCGGCGTCGATATGCTCATAGACCTCAAAAAGGGCCTCGCGCGTGATGTAGCCATTCGTCACCATCACCGTTTTCAGCCCCACCTCGTGCGCCACCTTCGAAATGTCCATCACATACTCTCCCCAGATTGTCGGCTCATTGTAGGTGAAGGCCAGGGAAGGGCAACGATATTCAATGGCCGAAAGCACGACTTCCGCCGGTTCGAGGTGAACGGAGCGTGTCTGGTCAGCTTTGGATTTTGAAATGTCCCAGTTCTGGCAGAAGAAGCAGCCCATGTTGCACCCGGCCGTACCCATTGAGAAGATGCGCGTTCCGGGCATGAAGTGGTTCAGAGGCTTTTTTTCGATGGGATCGATCTGAATGGCCGCAGGCTGCGCGTAGCCCAGGTTATAAAGCTTGCCGCCGATATTCTTGCGGATAAAGCAGAAACCGGTCTGCCCCTCGCCGATATGGCAGTGGCGCGGGCAGAGATAGCAATGGAGTTTTCCAGTGGGAAGCGTTTCCCACCAACGTGCTTCATGAAGCTCAAGCGGAGTGTCGGCAATGACTCGAGCCCCCATACGACCACCTTCTATTTTTATTCTCCGCCTCAAAGAACTCGTTGTCAATTCGCCCCGGGGTTTGAGAGGTCCCAGTCACTGAATGAGCGTCTTGTGACTCCGTGAACGCCTCAGCGTGATTTTCGAGAGAGCGCCGCCCCTGACGGTGAATAATCTCCTACGTCAGCTCAAACCCGCCGGATTTTTCAAAGGCGCGGGCCACTTGAAGCAGCCGAGCCTCGTCGAAGTGCCTGGCAAGCATCTGCATGCCTACCGGCAGGTGCGGTTCTGTTCGAGTCAGGCCGCACGGCACGGAGATGCCGGGGATTCCCGCCAGGCTGGCCGTCACGGTGTAGATATCCGCCAGGTACATCTGCAACGGATCATCCACTTTCTCGCCCAGCCTGAAAGGAGGAATAGGCGAGGTGGGCGTCACGATGACATCCACTTCATCAAACGCTTCCAGAAAATCGCGTGCAATCAGCGAACGAACCTGCTGCGCCTTGCGGTAATAGGCCTCATAGTAGCCCGAGCTCAGCACGTAGGTGCCCAGCATAATGCGCCGCTTCACTTCGGCTCCAAAGCCCGCATCGCGCGTTTTCTTGTACATCTCACGCAGGCCGTCATGGTCTGACACTCTCAGGCCGTAACGGACGCCATCATAGCGGGCCAGATTTGAGCTGGCTTCAGCAGTGCAGATGATGTAATAGCAGGCAATGGCATACTCGGTGTGGGGCAAGCTGATGGAAGCAATTTTGCAGCCGAGGTTTGCCAGACGGTCAATGCCTTTCTGAATGTTGTCGCCAATCTCCGGGCTGAGTCCATTGAAATATTCCTGCGGCACGCCGATGGTGACCTCACGCACATCATCTTCAAGAGTAGCCTCGTAGTCGGGAACAGGAATATCTGCTGTGGTGGAATCAGCCAGATCGCAACCGGCAATCACTTTCAGCACGCGGGCCACATCGCGCACGCTGCGGGCAAACGGCCCGATGTGGTCGAGCGATGAGGCAAAAGCTACCAGCCCGTAGCGCGACACTCGCCCATAGGTGCCCATCATGCCGGTGATGCCACAGAAAGCCGCTGGCTGGCGGATGGAACCGCCCGTATCGGAACCCAGCGCCACCGTGGCCAGACGGGCCGCCACTGCTGCCGCCGAGCCGCCGCTTGAGCCCCCCGGCACGCGATCCGGATTGCGAGGATTGCGGGTAGGGAAAAAAGCCGAGTTTTCTGTGGAAGAACCCATGGCAAACTCATCGCAGTTGGTCTTGCCCAAAATTACGGCTCCGGCAGCCTCTAGCCGTGCAACGGCGGTTGAATCATAAGGAGGGATGTAATTCTCCAGGATCTTGGAGGCACAGGTTGTGCGGACGCCGCGCGTCACGATGGCATCCTTGACGGCCACGGGGACTCCCGCCAGTGTAGGAAGCGGCTTCCCTTGAGCGACGAGTTGGTCTACCTTCCGGGCCTGCTCCAGCGCGCGTTCCTCGCTCAAAGTCAGATAAGCGCGCACTTCAGGGTCTTTCTGTCTGATGCGGTTCAGGTGCTCGCGGCAGATTTCTTCCGCCGAGACCTTTCGGGTTTCCAACAGCTCGCGGATTTCATCCGCAGTCAGCGCGGTCAGATCCATAGGAAGATTTCACCATTTTTCCTGCATTTCAGGAGTCCGCTCATTTTCTACCCTCCCACCTCACGGACGCGCCCGACTCAGCGGGTCACCCTCTCCCTGCAAGCGCGGAGAGGGCCGAAAGGACAGAGAGCTTGTTCCCTCTTCTCACTGGGGCGTGGGGCCAGGGGTGAGCGGTGTGAATAGATCACCGCAATTGCAAATAGCCGCACTCCGTAAAAATATGTAAGAAAGGTGAAAATGCTTTGCAGCGCGGCCGACTCTCTATTCTCTCTCGATCACACTCGGCACTTTGAAATGCCCCGCACCTGCTTCCGGAGCATTGGCGAGAGCGATTTCCTGGGGCAGCGATTCGTGGACGCAGTCCGGTCGCAAGGGGCGACTTGCACCGCCGGGAGCAATCACCTGGGCCATAGGCTCAACCTGGGTTGTATCCAGTTGGTTGAGCTTCTGCATGTAACCCAGTATGGCGTCGAGTTGAGGCTGGAATTTCCGGATTTCCTCATCGGTCAAATCCAGATGCGCCAGTTCCGCCACATAACGAACGTCTTTTTCTGTCAGAGGCATCCATTCACCGTCTTTCCGTTCCGCGAAAAATATTTGACAAATGAACGTTCAACGATCCGAGCCATTTCCGGATCAAGCTTTGCTTCGCTTTGCAGCTTGCGAAAATCACCTGCGGCATCCGTGAGAATCGCGGGGGTGCAATCGGCTGCTTCGGACGAATCCACGGGGGCGAGCGGCGCGGGCTGCTGGCGGATGCGGACTTTCCTAACCACCGGCACGCCCATCAGATGATTAATTTGTGCGCTGATCTCGGCTGACATTTGCCGCAACTGGGCAGCCCAGGAAGAAGAAAAGCACGCAAGCGTCAACAGGCCCTGCGAAAAGGCCACAGGACGCGACTGTTGAGCAATCCATTTCCCCACAATCCGGGGCCAGAGCACAGCCAGAATGTCAACCAGCGGCATTCTTCCGCCAAGCGCCTGTTTCCTGAAAACATTGGGAAGAATGCTTCCAATTTCTTCCATCAAGAGCCTCCCTCAAATGCAAAAAAGTTTAGCATATTGCGAGCTTTTCGCGGGAGCATTCCGCCTTGCCGCCATTGACTCTCAGAATAGCACGTAGCATGAATTTTTGTCTGGGATTTCTCGCTACCGCTCGGATGTAAGGACAAACGGCATTTCCCCCATCGGGCGCATGCCATACGATCCTCGTGTCAGGTGGCGGTGTTGCCATGGCCGGAAAGCCGTCGATCTTTCCATGGGATAACTTCCACTACATATTTTATATTGTGAAATATTACATGGTAAGATTTACCTGGTTAGGGTTCGTTCCGACAAAAAATGTTGCGTTGTATCTGTTTCAAGTTCATGCGCAGGTTGTGGGTCCAAGGGGCAAGTCAAAATACGGCTTATTGATTCTAAAGGTTGATTAGGGTTCGTGCGGAAAAATTTTGTTTTACGCCCACTCCCCAAGCCCCTGCTCGGAGCAAGGGCCACACGCTCATCGACCTTCTCATTCACTTTGTAGTGGAAAGTCTCAAATTGGCTGTGAAATTTTGCTCGGAAAGGTGAAACCGGGCACGAGTTCATATTTTGATAGTCTACATTTCTAGACTATTAACGTCAAGATGTGAGTGGTTGGCCGGGGAAGGGTCTGGCATTTGACTGAAAGAACTCTCAAAACACGCCATGGGGAGAAACCCATCGGGGCCTGCCTTCCAGCCCCTTCATCCGAAGGTTGCCCGGTGCGTTGCCTCCGCGCAGGCAAGGATCTGTGGTATTCTCCCAGTCAATTCATTGCACTCATCCTCACCTCTGCCCCTTCCGGATCCAGGCGGGAATTTCCCGTCTTTTGAGGGGGGCTGGGATGTTGAGTTCCATCGGTCAGTGCGATTTGGGGTTTCCGACTCCAAGGATAGGGCAAATCTGTTCGATGGGCTCCCCGGCCTTGTACTTCACCTCAGGTTGGGTTGCGCAGCCCTGTTCCGTCCCATAAAGGCTTGGTTTATTTTTCTCATTTTCCTCTGCTTTGGCGGTCACTTTTTTCAGTGCCTGCTTCATTTGCTCGAAGGCTGTCGTCGTCACAATATACTTGGGTTTTTTGGGCAAGAACATGATTTCGCGCATGGCGTCGACCATGCGGGTATAGAACGGCGGATGATCCATGAACCAGCCGACGCCATTGACATAGCCCACATGGGTTGCCATCTTATCAAAAAAGCGAATGAAGCCTGTCGGGTCATAATCGCTGTTCCAGGCGTACTGAATGCCCAATTGGTCGGCCTGCAGCTCAAATTCACGGCTTACACCGAGCAATTTCAAATTCAGCACCAGGCCGAGGCCATAAAAACCGTATTGCAGGGCATAGTAGGTGCCAATCCCCATCACGCCTCCGGTCAGAATCATCGCGGCCACTTCCGCTGCCTGATAGAAAATGCCCGCGATTGTGGCCTTTTCCATCAGCTTATGACCATGCCGGGCCACGACGTGCCCGATTTCGTGGCCCATCACGCCTGCCAATTCCGCTTCGTCGTCAGCCGCCTCCAGCAATCCACGTTCGACAAAGAGATATCCTCCGGGAAGTGAGAAGGCATTAATCTCCTTCGAATTCAGCACGGTCACGTGCAAGGGCACATGGAGGTCGGAATGCGCGGCCACCGTTTGCGCGACACGGTCGACATAATCCACCACCGCAGGGTCTTTGACGACCGGCGGCATGATGCCGGATTGCTTCATCTGTTCGACCGCCTGCTGTCCCGTTTTGATGTCATCCTGCTGGCCTGAGGCGATCACCCGGAATCCGATGTCTTTCACATCGCCCCAGCGGCGGTTGATATAAGAACCATTGGCGATCTCGGCGTCAATCTGCTTCAAATCCTGGGGCCACTGCTGGATTAAATTCAGTTTGGCGTTTTTATTCTCGTATGCAATTGGAATGGCATGATCCGCCAGGATCTGATCCTCGGTCCGAGAACGGCGCAACTGCTGAATCCGGCAATGGATTTCGTGGCGCTGCTCATCGCTGATCTTCCCGGTTTCCTCACGCAGAGTCTGCTGAGTTTCCTTCAATTGTGAGTCAAACTTCTTGGTGCGATCCTTATAATAGTTCTGACAGTGGTCTCTCGCATTCTTCAGGAAATCTCGCATTTCATTGATTCGGCTAGCATCAAAATGCAAATGAGGGGAGATTCGAAACAATTCCAGATACGAATGCTCCAACTGGTTCCAGAGCTCGCTCAGCCCGCTCGGAATGGTGAGGGGTTTCGCGGATTCATCCGCAACGGCCCCGACAGGCCAGAGGGGAATGAGGGCGATGCAGAGGATGACGGCAATGACCCTTTGAAAATTCCACCGGCGAATCGGCTCTTTCATTCTCACAACCTCCTTGTCCCGCTTTTACGGCGATGGTAAAACTTCCAGCCGAAAGGCGCAAGAACGACTCGGCCGACGACTGGAAATTGAAAAATTTTTTCGTAAAATCTGTTGATCTATGGCACTGATACTGGCTTCAAACTCTCCCCGCCGGCAGGAGTTGCTGAAAAACGCCGGCATCGATTGCGTGGTTCAGCCCGTCCAAATCAACGAGGCTCGACGGGCAGGTGAATCCGCGGAAGACTATGTCCGCCGCCTGGCCAGCGAGAAAGCGTTGGGCGCTGCGCGCACCGCGCCGCCCGGCAGCCTGGTGCTGGGTGCGGATACGGCGGTGGTGGTGGCGGGTCAGATTCTCGGCAAACCGGCCGACGCTGAAGATGCCGTCCGCATGCTACGCCTGCTTGCAGGCGCTACCCATCGCGTCCTGACCGGCATCTGCTTCGTGCGCGCGCCGGAAAAAGTGGAAGTGCTGAAGCACGAGGTTTCCACCGTCATCTTCAATCCCTTGACGGAAGAAGAGATTCAAAACTACGTGGCCAGCGGAGAATCGCTGGACAAGGCCGGAGCTTATGCCATTCAGGGGCTGGCTTCAAAATTCGTGAAGCGCGTTGAAGGTTGTTTCTTTAACGTCGTGGGCTTGCCTGTTTCGGTGGTCTATGAGACATTGAACTCGCTCTCGGCCAGCCCGCAATTTGTAAAATCGTGAAGGCTGGCGGGGAACACCGGCATGATAAGCCATGGGCTCAACATGGCTTTCAATCTCCAGGATTCGTCATGGATTTCGGTTAGGTCCCATCAGACCGGGAGTCTCGCGATGTTGCAGGGAGTCCTGCTAATTTTCTCTTGATGTCTGCGATGATCTGTTTTCCGTGAAAACGCCCGTTTTCAATGAAAATCTCATTGGTATTCCTTCCGGCAATGATCACCCCGGCAAGGTAGAGACCCGGGACGTTCGTCTCAAGAGTTTTGGGATTGCAAAGGGGCTTCATTGAGGCGGGATCCAATTCCACGCCAGCCTTACGGATGAAATCAAAGTCGGGATGATAGCCCGTGAGGGCAAAGACAAAGTCCGCTTCGACATGGAACGTTTCCCCTGTGGACTTTTCGGCGCAGACGTGATCCCGGGTGATCTGCTTCACCCGGCAATCAAAGAACGCCCGGATCGAGCCTTCCTTGATGCGATTCCGGAGGTCCGGCATGATCCAGTATTTGATGTGCCGGCTCAACTCCGGGCCCCGATGGATCAGCGTGACCTCGGCTCCGTGACGGTAGAGGTCGAGCGAAGCGACAGCGGCGGAATTGGCGGCGCCAATCACCACCACCTTGCGCTGATAAAAGGCATGGGCATCACCATAGTAATGCGAAACGTGCGGCAGGTCTTCGCCCGGAATGCCGAGCAGGTTGGGCAAATCGTAGTAGCCGGTGGCCAGGATGACGGTCTTCGCCTGATAGGTTCGATGGCGATCCCAGAGACCCTCAGTCGCAACCTCAAAAAATGGACCCCGCCTTTCGACGGAGACCGCCCGCTCGTGATAATGAATGGGAAGACGGTATCGTTCGGCCACCCGGCGGTAATACTCCAGCGCTTCGGCCCGGGTGGGTTTCACGTTGATGCTGGGCAGAGGCAGGTCTCCAATTTCCAGGCGCTCGCGGCTGGTGAAAAACGTCATGCCGGGCGGGTAATTGAAGAGAGAGTTTACGAGGCAGCCCTTTTCGATGATCAAAAGACTGAGGCCGGCCTGTTGGGCTTCAATGCCGCAGGCAAGCCCAGTGGGGCCTGCACCCACAATCAAAACATCCACGGTTTCTGACATAAGTCTCAAAATCTCCATCCTTCCCGGTGACACCGCACCAGAGTTCAAAAGCAACGATGGATGGGACGAACACTTTGTTCTCCGCCGCGATCACCCTTTGCAATTGGACGCGGACAGAGGTCGGGCCTCGGCTAATTTTCCGCTTCGGGAGGATGATTTTCCAAAGTTTCGAGGATGCGTCGAAGGGCCTGAATGACATCGTCGCGCCGGATGTTCTTGCGGCGGAAGCGCAGCACCAGCTTGAATTCCTTGGAGGGTGCCACGAAACGGAAGAAATTGCTTGGAGCTTTGCCGTTGGAATTTCTCTCGGCGCGCGCCTGTTCGCGATTCAACGTGCCCAGCGCAAACCGGCGGATTAGATCGCGCATTTTGGCTTCCGTTGGCTGGCGCGCCACCTGAAGCAACTGAGATTTTGAAAGGACGCCCTTTTCGATGCACAGCGCCTTGATCTCATCGGGGATGGAGCGCAGGCTCAGCGATTCGGTGATGGAGGAGCGTCCCTTGCTCACCCTCCTGGCAATCTCCTCGTGAGTGAGCGCAAAGCGATCGGCAAGCGCCTGAAGGCCGTCGGCTTCTTCAAACGGCGTCAGGTCCTTGCGTTGAAGGTTCTCAATTAAAGCCAGTTCGAGTGTCTCCGCATCGTTGACCTCCTTTTCGATGCAGGGGACTTCACGAAGTCCCGCCGCGCGCGCCGCCTGATATCGCCGCTCGCCGGAAATGATCATATATTTTTCAGCCTGCGGCAGAAACCGGACCAGCAGAGGCTCCAGCACTCCCTTCTCACGCACCGATTCGATGAGCCCCTTGAGATCGCCCAGATCCTTGCGCGGCTGGTCGGCGTTGGGTTGAATCTGCTCGATGGCAATCATCCGGCCAATCGCTGCGCCGCTGCGGGAGATGATGTCCTCGACGTAATGGGCATCGTGACGCATTTTTACGGTAACCGGCAGGCCAATCCGTCTACTCGACACGTTGTAAAACCTCCCGAGCGAGCCGCTCATAGTCCTGTGCGCCCGAAGAATCCGGTGCAAAGGTGAAAATCGTTTCCTTGTAAGCTGGGCTCTCTTCCAGACGAACGTTCTTGTTCACAACCGTCTTGAACACCTTATCTCCGAACACGGCGCAGACCTGCTTCTGAATATCCCGTGCGAGGTTTGTCCGCTTGTCGAATAAAGTGATCACCACCCCCAAAAGTTTCAAATCGGGATTGGGGCGCGAACGGATGCGCGAAAGCGTATCCAGAAGGTCATCGCTGCCTTCCATGGCGTAATAGGCGGCCTGAATCGGAACCAGCAGGTGGGTGGAGGCCACCAGCGCATTGACAGTGATCAGCCCGAGAGTCGGCGGTGTGTCGATCAGGATGATATCAAACTGATCTCGACAAGGGGCGAGCGCATCCTTCAGGCGGTAAGGCGCGTCAAACTGCCCCACAAGCGTCGCCTCAAGTTTGGCCAGGGCGATTTTGGCAGGCGCAAGGCATAGATTCGGAGTTGGCGTGGGTCTGACCACATCCGCCAGCGCCATATGGTGATCCGCCAGCACGTCGTAGACGGAATGAGAAATTTCCTCGAGTGGAAAGAAGGTGAGCGTGGTATTGGCCTGAGGATCGAGGTCAATCAGGAGGGTCCGTTTCTTCTTTAAGGCGAAAGCAGCGGCCAGGTTCGTGGCGGTTGTTGTTTTTCCGACTCCACCTTTCTGGTTTGCAATGGCGATGATGATGGCCACCGAGAGCTCCCGCCCAGCCTCACCTCATGTGCGCTTGCTCTTCACCCATCGCTCCCGCTTTGAGAGGTAAAACGAAGGCGGGTGAAGAAGCTCTTTCCGGCCGAGCATTACATCTTGTAACGTCCAATATCTTCGTCGTTCAAGCTTTCCAGCCACTTGCTCAGCTCTTCATTGCTGACCTTATCGGATGTGGCCCCTGAGACTTTGGAATTCTTCAGAACTTCCTCTTCCACATAAATGGGGCAATCCACGCGGAGCGCCAGAGCGAGGGCATCGCTGGGGCGTGAATCAATCGAAATGATCTCGCCTCCCTTCTCCAGCCAGATCAGAGCGTAAAACGTATCATCGCGGAGATCGTTCACCACGACCTTGTTCACGCGCGCCTCAAGACCCATCAGGAGATTGCGGATGAGGTCGTGTGTCATGGGCCGTGGCGTGTTGACTTTCTCAATCTCCAGAGCGATCGCGTTGGCCTCATAGATCCCCACCCAGATGGGCAACACCGTGGAACCACCTGTATCGCGCAGGATCACAATCGGCATGTTCGTGACTGGATCCATCATCAATCCCCGGATTTTCATTTCGACTTCCATCGGATTCTCCTTCGCGTCTCGAGTCACAGCGCCTTGAAGCGCAGCCTTCGCAAGACATGAAATACCTTGCGACCGCCCACGAAACGCTGATCGAGATTCCGCGAGCACCCTGGGCCAGAGGTCCTCTGCGGTTCATGAAGCCCGGGTAGCCATCCGGTTTAAAGACTTTTTGTCGCGGCGCTTCTGCTCTCCAGCTTCCCAAACCCCGGTCGCCTTCAAACGCCGCCCCGGACGGTTGTTACACGGGCTTGCACAGCCCCGATCCTGAATCGGCCCGCACGCCTACAAGGCTGTTCGGCCCGGCCGCGGTGACCCGTACATTCATATACTGGCCAACCCAGCCGGCCTCGCCGGTAAAGTTAATAATGCGATTGCTGGTCGTTCGACCAATCGCCTGCCCCAGTTTGGGTTGAAAGCCTTCCACCAGGACCTCGAACTCCTGGCCGATTAGCGACTGATTGCGCGATAACTGAATTTGCCGCTGTCGTTCCTGCAGCGCCATCAGTCGCCGCCCTTTTTCTTCTTCAGGAACCGAATCTTCCATCCTTCCGGCATCCGTGTTAGGGCGGGGCGAATATTTGAATGAGAACACCTGGTCATAACCCACCGCATCGATCAGGCTCAGCGTCTGCTCAAAATCTTCTTCGCTCTCGCCACAAAAGCCGACAATGATATCAGTAGAGATGCTCATAGCACGTTTTGCGCTGCGGATGCAACTGATTTTCTCCAGATATTCCTCGCGGGTGTAAGTGCGGCGCATCCGTTCGAGCACCCGATTCGACCCGCACTGCACGGGCAGATGGATGTGATCACAGAGCACCGGAGTGCTTTCGATGGCGCGCACAATATCCGGCGTAAAGTCGTGAGGGTGCGAAGTGGTGAAGCGCAGGCGTTTGAGGCCTGGGATTTCCGCAATGCGAAGCAGCAGCTCCGTGAAAGTCAAGCGAGCCGGGGCCGGATCGCGGTAGGAATTCACCGTTTGCCCAAGCAGTTGAATTTCCGTATAACCTGATTCGACGAGGCGACGCGCTTCGGCCAGAATTTTGTCGCTGGGACGGCTGCGCTCAGGGCCGCGAGTCATCGGAACCACGCAATAGGTACAGGCCTTGTCGCATCCCTCGATGATGGTGATATAGGCGCGGAAAGGGTTGTCGCGACGTGTGATCTCGGTTTCAAAACATTCATCGGTATCCAGCGAAAGCCCCGTCACTCGTTTCTCGCCCGCTTCCAGGCGGTCGATAAGCTCGGAGATCCTGGAATAGCTCGCCGAGCCGCAGACCAGATTCACCTGCGGGGCGCGGTCGAAAAATCGTTCCCCTTCCTGTTGGGCCACGCAGCCCAGGACGCCAATCATCCTCTGGCGGTTATCGGCGTTTTTCCTGAATGCACCCAGGCGGGAAAAGACCTTCTGCGCCGCCTTTTCACGGATACTGCACGTGTTATAGAGAACCAGGTCGGCATCCTCATAATTTTCCACCAGACGATAACCCTTGGCCAGCAACATTCCGGCGACCTTCTCGGAATCATGGACGTTCATCTGACAGCCAAAAGTCTCAATATAGAAAGTCTTGCTTTTGGTGGGCGGCTGCCTGGTCGCCGCACTGTTAAAGATGCCATGAGCTGGGGCAGGGCTCTGAGCCTGACAATCCCTCCGGTTGCTTCTGGCGGGCAAAATTTGGATGAGTTCGTTCCCCATAAATCCTGGAAAACTCTTTTCCCCTTCTCAGTATACTGCCACACGCACAGCCTGTGCTATTGTCCGTGAAGAATTACATTCTGGCGCGGTTTGACAAGTTGATTTTGCCGGTTTCCCTCAGTTCTTAACCGGCGGCCTGGCGCAGCATGGCGACCGCATGTTGCAGAACGGCATCGGTGATCTGGCTGCCGGAGAGCATTCGAGCCAGTTCCGCAGCGCGCTCCTTTTCACTGGCCAGATATCGGACTTCCGTCACCGTCCGGCCGCTGCGCTGAAGTTTTTCCACGTAAAAATGATGGTCCGCGAAACAGGCGATCTGGGGAAGATGGGTGACGCAAAGCACCTGGGCATTGCGGGCAAGGCGCTTCAGCCGCTGTCCAACGCGCTCGGCCACGCGTCCGCCAATGCCGGCATCGACTTCATCAAAGATAAAAGTCCGTGTCCAGCCTTTGTCGGATGGCGCGCCAGCAGGAGCGCGCTGGCCATGGGTTCCATTCAGAGGGCTTTCTGCGGCCACGGTTTTGAGTGCCAGCATCAGCCTGGAAAGTTCACCGCCTGAGGCGACTCGTTCGAGGGGCCGGGCCTCCTCGCCGGCGTTGGGTGAAATGCGCATCTCGATTTCGTCGATGCCGCGTGAGTTGCCGCCTGTGTGAGTCCGATTTAAGAAACAAATTTCGAAGCGGGCTTTTTCCATGCCAAGTTGCTCAAGCTCCTGGCGGACTTTTTTCTCCAACACTTTTGCCGCCGTGCGACGCTGGTCCGATAGAGCCTGGGCGGCGCGGAAATACTCGGCGTTGACCGTCTCCAGCTTCTGGGTGAGTTCGCGCCGGCGGTCATCGGCGTGCTCCAGCCGGCTGAGTTGCTGCTCCACTTGCTGTGCGTAGGCCAGAATTTCCTCAATGGTCTTGCCATATTTGCGCTTGAGCCGGTCCAATTGCGCCAGCCGCTCCTCAATTTCCTCAAGACGCTGCGGGTCAGCGTCGAGCTTGCCCAGATAGTCGCGCAGATAGACGGCAACGCTTTCCAGGCTCGCGCGTGCGGCGCTCAGCGATTCAAGATGTGGCTCGGCTGAAGCGTCGTAACGCCGCAGGTCCTCCAGTGAGCGAGCCGCTATCGCCAGCCGGGCGCAGGCGGAACCCTCTTCCTCATAAAGATGAGCATACCCCTGAGCGGCTGCGGCCCGTAATTTTTCAACATTGGCCAGAACACGTTTCTCTTCCTCCAGGCGGAGATCTTCTCCCGCCTCCAGATGCGCGCGCCTGATCTCTTCCGCCTGGAATTGCAGCAGGTCGAGCGTGCGCAGGCGGTCCTGCTCGTTCCGGCCCAGCTCTTCTAGCTCCTGTTCCAGTTCCCGCCTGAGGTGATAAAGCCGGGCCACCTCAGCCAGCAAAGGGTTTGATTTCGCAAATTGGTCTAACAGATCAAGCTGAGCCTCGCGCTCAAGCAACGCGACATGCTCATTCTGTCCGTGGATGTCAACCAGATAAGGAGCCAGGCTGCGAATGGCCGCTAGCGTTACCGGCTGATCGTTCACCAGCAGCCGGCTTTTGCCTTCGGACTGAATCTCGCGGCGCAAAATCATCTCCGAGGCATTTCCGCCCTCGATCCCGTATTCTTCGAGCCACTTTCCCCAGGGAGCGTTACCCTCCGCATTGAAGACAGCGGTGATCGTAGCCCGGTCTTGACCCGAGCGAATGACATCCGGTGAAGCTCTGCCGCCTAACGTAAGGCCCAGAGCGTCCACCAGAATGGACTTGCCGGAGCCCGTTTCTCCTGAGAGCAGATTGAGCCCGGGGAAAAATTCCAGGCTCAGATTTTCCACCACGGCGTAATTGCGAATGTGGATTTCTCGCAGCATAAAATTTTCAAGGCCCAGCTACATCTTGCGAATAAATTCGCCCAAATCCCGGAGTTGCTCAACAAGCGGCTTGAATTTTTGCAAGGGCAGTGCGTTGGCTCCGTCGGAAAGCGCGCGCGCCGGACGGTCATGTACTTCCAGGAAAAGTCCATCCACTCCGGCCGCAACACCCGCCCGCCCCAGCGTCTCAATAAATTCCGGCTGCCCGCCACTGCGATTCCCCGCGCCGCCCGGCAGTTGCAGCGAATGGGTTAGATCCAGGATCACAGGATATCCCCACTCGCTCATAACCTTGAGTCCGCGCATATCCACCACCAGATTGTTATAGCCGAATGAGCTGCCGCGCTCGGTCACGAGAATCCGGCGATTGCCGGTACTTGCGACCTTTTCTACGGCATATCGCAGATCCCAGGGAGAAAGGAATTGCCCCTTTTTGATGTTCACAGCCGCGCCTGACCGGCCAGCCGCCAGCAGCAAATCCGTCTGCCTGGAGAGGAAAGCCGGGATCTGGATCACATCGCAGACCGCAGCCGCTGGGACCGCCTGGCCGGGTTCGTGGATATCCGTCAAAACGGGTACACGGAACTCTTCCTTGATCCGCCTCAGAATCCTGAGGCCGCGATCAAGCCCCGGCCCGCGAAACGAATTGAGCGCTGTGCGATTAGCTTTATCGTAAGAAGCTTTGAAGATGTAAGGAACACGGAGATCGCGGGCGATCGTTGAAAGGCGTTCGGCCATTTTCAGAGCATGGCGTTCGCTTTCTATCACGCAAGGACCGGCAATGATCGAAAGCGGGTGCTGGGGGCCGATCGTCAACTCGCCGATGCGAACCGGATTGGGCATGAGAAAAGCACAAATCAAAAGGCAAATTGCGCCCTCAGGATGCACCCTCGCCGTCCCGCAGTTCTGAAACCATCCGGACATTCTCCAGTGTGTGGTCATTCGTGCCGGCCGAGGCTGCCTGGGCGGCAAAAGCCTTGCCGCCCAGACGACGCCTCCGGTATTCGTATGCGGCGCCGATGAAGGCTTTGAAAAGCGGATGCGGTTCCAGGGGGCGCGATTTGAATTCAGGGTGGAACTGGCAGCCGAGAAACCAGGGGTGATCCGGAATTTCCACCACTTCCACATAGGTGCCGTCGGGCGATGCGCCTGTAATGCAGAGCCCGTTGGCAACGAGGGTCTCCTCATATTCGCGATTGAACTCGTAACGGTGGCGATGGCGCTCGGAAATCTCAAGCGTTCCATAGGCGCGATGAGCGAAAGAGCCGGGTTTTAGGCGGGCCGTCCAGGCGCCCAGCCGCATTGTGCCGCCCAGTTCATCGACACCACGAAGCTCCCGCAGTTTATAGATGACGCGATGGGCCGTTGAAGGATTAAATTCCGAGCTATCGGCTTCCGTCAGCCCGCAGGCATTGCGGGCAAATTCGATGACGGCGCACTGCATTCCCAGGCAGATGCCAAAATAGGGTACATTTCGCGTGCGGGCATATTCAATGGCCCGGAGCATGCCGGGGATGCCGCGCTTTCCGAACCCGCCGGGAACCAGGATGGCGTCCAGACCCTTTAACTGCTCCTCCCAGTTTTTGCCTTCCAGGCCCTCGGCTTCCACCCACACCTGATTCACTTTCAGCGAATGAGCCAGCCCGCCGTGGGTCAAAGCCTCATTCAGGCTCTTATAGGAGTCCTGATATTCCACGTACTTCCCGACCATGCCGATATCGACTTCATCCTTCGGATGGCTGAGGCGCTCGACCAGGTCTCGCCACGGTTCGAGCCGGGCTTCGCCCGTTTGAAGATGGAGGCATCGCAGAATTTGACGGTCCAGGCCCTCGCCCCCCAGGACGAGCGGAACTTCATAGATATGCTGCACATCTTTGGCCGTAATGACGGCTTCTTCGGGCACGTTGCAAAAAAGGGCAATTTTGGCTTTGAGGTCCTGTGAAAGATAGCGATCGGTACGGCACAGCAGAATATCCGGCTGAATGCCGATTTCGCGAAGCTCTTTGACGGAATGCTGGGTGGGCTTGGTTTTTAACTCACCCGCCGCCCCGATAAAGGGGACCAGAGTGACGTGAACGAACACCACGTTTTCCCGGCCCAGCTCCTGGCGCATTTGGCGGGTGGCTTCGAGAAAAGGCAACGATTCAATATCGCCGACCGTGCCGCCGATTTCCACAATCACCACATCCACATCCTGTGAAATCTTGCGGATGACAGCCTTGATTTCATTGGTAACATGGGGGATCACCTGCACGGTCTTGCCGAGATAATCGCCCCGGCGTTCTTTGGTGATGATCTGTTCGTAAATCCGCCCAGCGGTGCAGTTGTTATCCCGGCTCATGCGGGCGTGCGTGAAACGCTCGTAATGGCCCAGATCGAGGTCTGTTTCTGCGCCGTCATCGGTGACAAAAACTTCGCCGTGCTGAAAGGGACTCATGGTGCCCGGGTCCACATTGAGGTAAGGATCAAATTTCAGCAGCGTCACCTTCAGCCCGCGGGATTCCAGCAGCGCTCCAATGGAAGCGGCGGCAAGCCCCTTCCCAAGCGAACTCACCACTCCCCCTGTTACAAAAATATATTTGGCGCTCATCCGCTTCTCCTGAAGTTGCAGCTCGAAGTCACCCGAAATCTTAAAATCCTATCCCTGGCCGGTGTTGGCCAACTTGAAGGAAATGGCCACGTCATCATGATGGATTCAGACGAAAGATCGGAGGTTTTGGAGTCCAAGCAATCGGGCCCAAACGGTACGATTGATTCTATCAGATTTTATCGGAAACGGTGTTGCCAAAAATCAGGTCGTTGCCTTGAATTTTTCGCGCCCGATTCATCTGTTTTCCCGGTGCGGCGGAACAGAGTGGATGGCGGAATGGAAGCGGGGATGAGGGAGGACTCATGCTATCCCATTCCGGAGCCGATATGCTCAATGTGAACTTTTGAT
>Ga0209810_1000972_pt1 | contig 49410 bp, 48 predicted proteins | sample Coa_R1_7_FD_187159 | JGI IMG/M metagenome (GOLD analysis project Ga0209810, IMG submission 187159) | Surface soil microbial communities from Centralia Pennsylvania, which are recovering from an underground coalmine fire - Coalmine... | ecosystem: Environmental > Terrestrial > Soil > Unclassified... | reverse complement strand
GCTTCGAGGGTATCGCGACCTCTACGAAATCGGTGCGAAACCTGTTGCGATGAAGCGCGCTGCGTGATATTCTATCGCCACGCGATTACGCTGCCGTAAACATTTCCCCGCAAATTGAAACGGCCTCCTCCGGTCTAGGCATGCCGTACCCGGATCGCCGCGACTTTCGTGCTGCCGCAATTCGAGCAAGCCGACGGCTTACCAGCTATCTCGTTAGGGCGGCCATCCGGGCCGGTGAAGTATATGCCGCCGAATTTCGTTAGACTACGCGCCGTTCTTGAACCAAAAGTCCTCCTAAGTGGAATGCCCTGCCACCGAGGAGCGAAATAGAACTCCTGGAGGCCATACGGCGGGTTCCGGACAAGCTTCAAGTGCTTATTTCGCGCCTTCCCGCTGCGCCGTCGGAGGAGGACAAGGGTCAGGACAAGGGTCAGGACCCGCTGGAGGGTGCGGTAAAACGGAAACGAGTTATATAAAATGAGGCCACGGGCGATTAGCTCAGCTGGGAGAGCGCCTCCCTTACAAGGAGGAAGTCGGCGGTTCGAGCCCGTCATCGCCCACCATCCCCTCTTGAAAAACGATGAAGCAGCAACTTCCGGCAAAGTTCCTCACCGTCGCGCGCGAAGATGGCGGCATCGCCATCGTGATGATGACGCGCCCGGAGAAGCGCAATGCGCTCTCGCTCGAATTCATGCGGGAACTCATCGACGCATTTACCGAGATCGGCGGCGAGAAGCAAACGCGCGTAGTCATCTTGGCGGGCGAAGGCCCTGCGTTCAGCGCGGGGCACGATTTGCGCGAACTGCAGTGCAGCGATGCAGCGCGTTTGCGGGAGATTTTCGATACGTGCGTCGAGCTCATGCAATGCATCCAACGCATTCCGCAGCCGGTCATTGCCGAAGTCGCAACGATCGCTACGGCCGCCGGCTGCCAGCTCGTAGCGACGTGCGATTTGGCGATTGCCTCCGAGGAGGCCAAGTTCGCGACGCCCGGCGTGCGCATTGGGCTATTTTGCACGACCCCGATGGTTGCGCTTACTCGCTCGGTGGGACGAAAGCGCGCCATGGAAATGCTCCTCACCGGAGACTTCATCGACGCGCGCACGGCCGCCGATTGGGGTCTGATCAACCGCGCGGTGCCGGCGGAGCGCCTGCGCGCGGAAACACTTGCTTTGGCGCGTCGGCTTGCCTCGGCCGGCGGGCAGGTAGTGGGTCTTGGGAAGCAGGCTTTTTACGTACAAATTGACCTGGCGCAGCAGCAGGCGTACGGTTATGCTAAGGAAGTCATGACGGTAAACGCCATGGGCGAAGATGCGCGGGAGGGCATGTCCGCGTTTCTGGACCGGCGGCCTCCAAAGTGGCACTAAAAGAACCTTTGTTAAAATGTTATGTTGGCGAGCGCCCTTTCGCAGGTGAGCCCGCCGATGCCGCTAAATGCAGCGGGACACTCCAGCGCATCCACGTGGGCGGGTTGCTGCGAGTAGCGTAAAAAGACGTCGCCCACACCCGGTATGCGGGCAACCGCATACGCGACGACAGTGAAGGCTCGCTTTCAGCGGGCCTTCCTGTTTTTTGCTCGAAGCAACCGGCTCGTGAACCGGATGGATCCGCGAACGCGCTTTGCCGCGCTTTTGCTTTTGCTGGCTCTGCTTTCGTGCGCGTTCGTGGCAGTCAGCCGCGCGATAAAGGAGCGGCAAACGAACCGCGTCGAGATCGCGATGGATTACAACGACTTTCTCGCGTTCGCTCGTTCGTACGACTACAATCCGGCGACGTTTCTCGTCGAACTGCGTCGCGCCGGTTTGACGTCGCTCGCGCTTAGCGAAGAACTCGGGGCATCGCTGAACGGCGCGAGCAGCCACGCAACTGCGATTTCCGGCGTGGGTCTGCTCAGCTCGTCGCGTTTGACCTCGGTTTCGAATCCGACGCTGGCGGCGCTGGTTCGCGCGCATCGAGTCGAACCGGGCACGATGTATCTGCTCGTCAACGATGCGCCGACGTTCAAGCGCTACATGCAGCAGCTGCCGCTGCATTTCGAGCGGCAAAGCATCACGGTGCTGCGCAAATCCGTGCCTTACGCGATCGCCGTACGCACGCAATCCGATTACTTCAATTCGACGGCATTGGGTATACCGGCCGACCAGATTGCGCTCGCGCGCCGATTGAGTTTGTTCGTCGTTCCGCGCTTTCAGAACGACGAACGCCTGCAGGACGGCCAAATCGCGCAGATGTTCGACGATCTGCACGCCGGAAAATGGATCTCGACGGTCATCTTCTTCGGCCTGCGCAATCAAGTCCTCGGGTATCCCGATCACATCGCCGACACGGCGCAGGTTTTCAAGGCGCGCAAGTACACCAACTACGGTGAAATCGAAACCTACGACGCGAGTCAAGCGCAAAAGGGCAACGTAGAACTCGCGCGCCTGATTCCGGGCCACGTCGTGCGCGTGCAACCCATCAGTAAACTCGAACTCGATAAATTGAGCGTGCCGCAAATCGTCGCGCGCTACGAACTTGGCGTGCGCGAGCGCAACGTGCGAGTTGTCTATTTGCGCCCGTTCGCGCACCAATACAACGGGCTATCGATCGAGAAAACGAACGTGGAAATCGTGCGGCAAATCGCCGGCGATCTGCGCGCGCACGGGTTTCGGCTCGGCCGCGCCACGCCGATTCCCTTATATCGAGGCAACGGCGCGCTCGCGGTCGGGATCGCGACGCTGGCCGTTCCGTCAATCTTCGTACTGCTGCTTGGGTGGTTGGGCCGGTACCGCCCGGCGTGGGCCGTTCTTGCCTATGCGTTGACGCTGGGCGTGTATCTCGGCGGGTACGTTTCCCACCACGATTTGCTCGGCCGGTCGATCATCGCCCTGTGCGGAGCACTGCTTTTTTCCGCGGCGGCGTTCATCGCGCTTGCGCCGGCCTTTTTCGAAGATCCGGCGACGTCTACCGGTACTCAGATCGCGCGAAGTTTTCGCTGGACGCTCGTCGCCACCGGCGTTGCGCTTCTGGGAGCGTTCGTGGTCGTCGGGGTTATGAGTTCGCCGCTCACGATGGAGGAAGTCGAGCCGTTTCGCGGCGTGAAGCTCGTGCTCGCGCTTCCCCCACTCATCGCGCTTGCGCTCTACCTCTTTACCGACCGCTTCGATTCCGGCATACGCAGCCGGCGCGAGGCCTTCGCTGCGCCGATACGCATCTATCAGCTGCTCTTGGCGTGCGTCATCATCGGAGCCGGCGTGCTGGTGCTGATGCGCAGCGGCAATCAGAGCGACGTCGCGCCCTCGCAGCTGGAACTTTCGCTGCGCCATCATCTTACGGCGCTGCTTAGCGTTCGGCCGCGCTTCAAAGAATTTCTCGTCGGCTTTCCGTTCATGATGCTTTTGCCGGCGCTTCGACGCGGGCACCGGCGGGCGACCGGCATCGTATTCTCGCTTGCGATCGGCATCGGCATCGGCGACGTCGTCGATACGTTCTCGCACCTGCACACGCCGCTGCTGGTTTCGATTATTCGCGTGATCTACGGTCTGGTGATCGGCGCGATCGTCGGGGCGATCGCGATCGCGGTGTATCGCTATTTCGAGCAAAAGCGCCGGCCGAACGTGCTCCTTCCGGACATGCCTCCGGGCGAATTGCTGCAAGCCTGACGCCTCTTGCGTTTTCTGATCTCCGGATACTATGGTTTCGGCAATCTCGGCGATGAGGCGCTGCTGCGGGTCATCATCGCGCAGTTGAAAACGCGCTACCCGTACGGCTCGATAGACGTGTTGTCGGCAAAGCCCGAAGAGACCGCGCACGAATTGAGCGTCGATGCAACGGCACGATGGGACGCGAAAGCGATCCGGCGCGCAATCGAACGCGCCGACGTCGTGCTTTCCGGCGGAGGCGGCTTGCTCCAAAACGCGACGAGCTTGCGAAGTCTGGTGTATTATGCCGGCATCATTCGGGCGGCCGCACGCGCGCGCCGTAAGGCGATGATTTTCGCGCAATCGATAGGCCCGCTCGATTTTTGGGGGCGCGCGGTCGTGAAAGAATGCTGCAAGGGCATCTCGGCCGCGACGGTTCGCGACGCGCAATCGGCAGAACTGTTAAGCGCGCTCGTGCCTGCGGGCGTGCAGGTCGAACGCACCGCCGACCCCGTGTTCTTGTACGATGCGCCGGAAGAAGACGTCGATCTCACGCGTGAGGGGTTGGGTCCCGACGCGCAGCCCCTCGTCGTCGTGAGCATTCGCAAAGCGCCGGGAATGAAGGACCGGCTCGACGTGGTGGCGCGCGCGGCGGACCGGCTCGCCGCGCAGCATGCCGCGCGGGTTGCGTTTCTTGCGCTCGGCGGTGCGGCGGACGCGGAACTGGCGACGCTCGTGATTCGCAAGTGCAAAAGCGCGCCGGTGCTGCTTCCCGACTGCGCGCTGGAACGTGCGGCGAACATCATCCGCGGCGCGAAAGCGGTCGTGGGCATGCGTTTGCACGCGCTGATCCTTGCCGCGCGCTATGCGGTCCCATTTCTCGCGATCCCCTACGATCCGAAAGTTTCCGCATTATGCGAGGATTTGCGGTACCCGATGCCGCCGCTTTTCACGCTCAGCCCGCCGGGACCCAAACCCGAGCGTGACACCGTCGACGCGCTGGTCGACGACTTCTGGCGCCGGCGCGACGAACTCGCCACACAGCTGCGCGATTCCGGCGAGGCGGTGCGACGGCTTGCGGCGCGGAACTTCGAGGTCTTGGACGAGCTGCTCGCCGAAAGGCGCACGTCTGCATGAATCCGACGGAAGAACGCGATTATCGCGATACGCTGAATCTGCCGGCCACGTCTTTCCCGATGCGCGCGGAGCTGCCCCAGCGCGAACCGGATCGTGTCGCGTGGTGGCACGAGCATCGCGTGTACGAGCGGCGCCTGCAGCACAACAAAGCGCATGCGCCGTGGATTCTGCACGACGGCCCGCCGTACGCCAACGGCAATCTTCACATGGGCCATTTTTTGAACATGGTGCTCAAGGACATGTTCGTGAAGATCGCGCTGCTCGACGGCAAGTGGGCGATGTTCGTGCCGGGTTGGGATATGCACGGCTTGCCGATCGAACTCGAAACGCTCAAACACTTGAAGATCAAGGACTTTCACGCGATCGATCCGGTAGAGCTGCGCGCCAAGTGCAAGGATCGCGCGCTGCATTGGCTGCAAACGCAGCGCGCCTCGCGGCTGCGCATGGGCGTGTTCGGCGATTTCGATCATCCGTACCGCACCATCGACCCGCACTTCGAAGCGACGATCGTCGAGGCTCTCGCGGACCTCGCGCAAAGCGGGCAAATCTATAAAGGCCTGCGCTCGACGCTGTGGTGCATCCACGACGAAACGGCGCTGGCCGAAGCGGAGATCGAATACAAAAACAAGATTTCGCCGTCGGTGTTCGTGCGCTTCACCGCCGATGCGAAGCAGCGCCAAGCGATCCTACGGGCGTTCGGCATCGAGCAGGCCGAAGAACCGCTGAGCGCGATCATTTGGACCACCACGCCGTGGACGCTTCCGGCGAACGCCGCCATCGCGCTGAAACCGGACGCCGCCTACGGTCTGTACCGCTTCAAGCACGAACTTTTCGTGCTTGCCGAAGCGCTCGCCGCGCAAACGCTCGGCGAAGATTTCGGCCAAGCGCAAAAGCTGGCGTCGCTGCGCGGCGAGGATCTCGCCGGCCTTGCCGTGCGTCATCCGTTCATGGATCGCGATTCCGCGATCGTAACCGCCGACTACGTCGACATGGAGACGGGCACCGGTGCAGTGCATACGGCTCCCGGTCACGGCGCCGACGACTTCGACACCGGCTTGCGTTTCAATCTTCCGGTGCTCAATCCGGTCGATGCGCGCGGCGTCTTCACCGCGGAAGCGGGACCGTACGCGGGCATGCATATTTGGAAAGCGAACACGAAGATCGTCGAAGACCTTCGCGCGAGCGGCGCGCTCTGGAACGCGTTCGAATACGAGCATAGCTATCCGCATTGCTGGCGCTGCCACAACCCGGTTATCTTCCGCGCGACCTCGCAGTGGTTCATCGCGATGGACCAAAACCGGCTGCGCAAACGCACCATCGACAGCGTGCGCGACGTCGCCTTCACGCCGGAGTGGGGCCGCAAACGCATGGAACAGATGCTCGAACAGCATCCCGAGTGGTGCATCTCCCGCCAGCGCACGTGGGGAACGCCGATTCCCGCGGTTACCTGCACGCAGTGCGGGGAATCGGTGCTCGATCCGCAAGTCGCGCGCAACGCCGCCCGGCATTTTCGCGAGAAGGGCGCGGACACGTGGTGGAGCGATCCGGTCGAAACGTTTTTGCCGGCGGGGTTTCGTTGCCCGAGCTGCGGCGGCGCCTCGTTCGAAAAAGAAAAGAACATCGTCGACATCTGGTTCGAATCCGGCGTCACGCATCTGGCCGTGCTCGGGCACGGCGGTTTGCCGTGGCCCGCGGACCTCGTGCTCGAAGGCGGCGATCAATATCGCGGCTGGTTTCGAAGTTCGGTTTTGACGGCGACGGCGATCAAAGGCAGCGCGCCCTACCGGCACGTCGTCAAGAACGGCTGGGTGAACGACGAGCACGGACGCCCGATGAGCAAATCGCTCGGCACCGGCATCGACGCGCAGGACGCGATGCAAAAATGGGGTGCGGACGTGCTGCGGCTTTGGGCGGCGTCGGTGGAATTCGTCGACGACGTGCGTTTCGGTCCCAACGTGATCGATCAAGTCAGCCGCGTGTACCGCAACATTCGCAACCGCGTACGCTTCATGCTGAGCAACGTCGACGACTTGCGGCCGACTGCAATCGTTCCGCGCGAGCAGCTGCGCTGGTTCGATAAACTCGCTTGCGAGGTGACGGATCGTTGGGTCGCGCGCGTGCGCGACCACCTGCTGGCGTACCGGTTGCACGACGCGTACTTGGACGTCATCCGCTTTGAAGGTGAAGATCTATCGAGTTTCTATCTCGACGCGCTCAAGGATCGTCTCTACTCCAGCGGCGCGGGCTCGCCGGCACGCCGCAGCGCACAGAGCGCTCTGCTGCACGTGCTCGAGCAATTCTTGACGATCGTCGCGCCCGTGCTTTCGTTCACCGCGGAAGAAGCGTGGCAATCGCTGCCGGAAGAGTTGCGCGGCGATCGCCTCAGCGTGTTCGATCTGCCGCTCGCGGCCTCGAAGCACGGCGGGGCGGATGCTGCTGCGTCTTGGGAGAAACTGAAGTCGTTGCGGGCGTGGGTCGCCGCGAGCGAAGGCAAGCGCGATTACGAACTGCAGGGCAAGCTCGCGCTGCCCTCACCGTGGTTCGAACGCTTTCAGCCGCATCGCGACGAAGTGCGTGAGGCGCTCGTGCTTTCCGCGCTGACGCTGGTTCACGACGGCACGCTGGCGGAGCACGAGTTTGCCGGCGAGTTATTCCCTGCCGACGGCGGAAAGTGCAAGCGCTGCTGGAAGTATCTGCCGCTCGGAAGCGACCCCGCGCATCCCGCCTTGTGCGCCAATTGCGCCGCCGTCGTCAACGCCGCGGCGGCCGTTTGAGCGGACGATCCGATGCGCGAATGACGGTGAGCGGCTTGCCGTCGATCTCGAAAAGGTTGAACGTCTTTATCGCCGCGTCCGCCGTGCGCTCGTCGCTGACGTTCACGTACGCGAAGCCTTTCTTGCGGTGACTTCGGCGTTCGCGCGGAAACGTGACGTCGTTTTCGCCCGCGCCGAATCGCCGAAACAGCGCCAAGAGATCTTCTTTGGTGGCCTCGCGCGGATATCCGGCGACGAACAATCGAATCATGCAGGCAGCTCCCGCTGAACGCTATCGCGAAAGGGCGCCCAGCCCCCTGCGTCGATTGCGACGCGAGCCTCGCGCACCAGCAAATTGAGCAAGTAGACGTTATGATAAGAAAGCAAGCGGGGGCCAAGCATCTCACCCGCGCGAAAAAGATACGAAAGATAGGCGCGCGTGTACGTCGTGCAGACGGCGCAATCGCACTGCGGATCGAGCGGCGAAAAATCCCGGCCGAACGCGGCATTGCGAATCGCAAAATCGCCCCGCCGCGTCATCGCGCGGCCGTTGCGTCCGCAGCGTGTGGGATAGACGCAGTCGAACATGTCGATGCCGCAATCGATCGCGACGAGCACGTCGCGCACCGTTCCGACGCCCATGAGATAGCGCGGTTTCTCGGCTGGAAGCAGCGCCGCGCAAAAGCGTGCGAACCGGTACATCTCCTCGCGCGTTTCGCCGACCGAAAGCCCGCCGATCGCGTAGCCGGGAAGATCCAGTTCGACGATGGCCTGCGCGCTGCGCTCGCGCGCGCGCTCGTCGAGCCCGCCTTGCATGATGGCGAAGAGCGCAGTCTTTTCCGTTTGCGTGCGCGCGGCCGCGCTGCGCTGCGCCCAGAGCGCCGACAGCCGCACCGATTGGTCGATCGCCTGCGGTGGCGCGGGCAATTTTTCGCAGACGTCGAGCTGCATCGCGATGTCCACGCCGATGCCTTCTTGAAAGCCGACGACGTTTTCCGGCGTGAACCGGTGGCGGCTTCCATCCAGGTGCGAGGCGAACGTCACGCCTTCGTCGTCCAGCGTGCGGCGCGACTCCAAACTGAAAACTTGAAAACCGCCGCTATCGGTGAGAATCGGGCCGTGCCACTGCATGAACTCGTGCAAGCCGCCCGCCGCCACGAGAATATCGAGCCCGGGCCGCAACCACAAATGATACGTGTTTGCAAGGATGATCTGCGAATGCGCGCTGCGCAGTTCTTCAGGTGTGAGGCCCTTGACGGTGCCCGCGGTGCCGACCGGCATGAACGTCGGCGTTTCCACGACGCCGTGGGTAAGATGCAGTGTGCCGCGGCGCGCGCCGCCGTCGGTCGCGCGCAGCTGAAAGAAGCTCACGAGGACAAAAGGGCTTTGGCGCTGCGGTATTCCGGGGGCGGATCGCTGTGGAACTCGAGGTCGCGGCGCGTGCGCGGATGGCGAAACGCCAGCCGCGAGGCGTGCAGCGCTTGGCCCGGCAACTCGAAGCGCGGATCGGTTTTGCCGTAAATCGGATCGTTCACCAGCGGATGGCCGAGCGCCGCCATGTGCACGCGAATCTGGTGCGTGCGTCCCGTTTCGAGGCGAAAGGCGACTTCGGCGGCGTTCCGCAGCCGCTCGCGCACCTCGTAATGCGTCACCGCCGGTTTTCCGTCCGCGGTAATGGTGTATTTCAAACGGTTATGGGGGTCGCGGCCGACGGCGCCGTCGATCGTGCCCTTCGGATGCTGCGGAATGCCGGCCACCAGACCCAGATATTCACGCGAGATGCGGCGCGCTTTCATCGCTTTTCCCAGCGCGCTCAAGGCCTGCTGCGTTTTGGCCACGACCAGCAACCCCGACGTGTCGCGATCCAGGCGATGCACCAAGCCCGCGCGCACCGCATCACCCGGTAACGAACCGGTATGCGCCAGCAGCGCGTTGACGAGCGTGCCGCTCGTCGCACCGTGCGCCGGATGCGTCACCATTCCGGCGGGCTTGTCTACCACGATCACGTCGTCGTCTTCATACACGATCGTCAGATCGATCGCCTCGGGTTCTACGCGCAGCGGCGCGCGCGCTTCCACGTGCGCTTCGAGCACGTCGCCTGCGGCCAGCACGTGACTGCCCTTTACCGCCGCGCCGTTGACGCGGACGTCGCCGCGCCGCGCGGCGTCCGCAATCAGCGCGCGCGAAAATCCGCTGTGATGGGCAACCACGAGGTCCGCCCGTTTGCCGGCCTCGTCAGGCGTGACGACGGTGCGCAAGGCTTGCGAGGATCAGCAAAATCACGCCCGTGGTAATGCAAGCGTCCGCGATGTTGAAGATGTTCGGCCAAATGCGATAGAAGTCGATGAAGTCGACGACGTACCGGTAGTGCAGGCGGTCGACGATGTTCCCGATCGCGCCGCCCAAGATCATCCCGAATGCGACGCGCACGAGCAGCGAGTGCCGCGCTTGCTCGCGAAACGAATACCAAAAAACCAGCAGCACGATCAGCGCCATCAGGATAAGCAGGAACGGCGAAGAGCCGAACATTCCGAACGCGCCGTGCTGGTTCTGCTCGTACGTCCATTTCAGAAGGTGCGGCACCACGAAGCGGCTTTCTCCCGGCAAAAAGCTGCTCGTAATCAGATGCTTGGTGTACTGATCTGCGGCAACGACGAGCGCCGCAACGCCGAGGAGCTGTGCGGAGTCAGAGCTTCGGCTGCGGGACAAATTGATAGAACCAGCCGGCGATTCGTAGGAACGAGTTGGTTGCAAGAACGACTCCCGTAGCAATCATGAAGGCGCCCGCGGCAAATTCGATGGCGGGTAGAAAACGCTTGATGCGATTGAGCGCCGGCAGCACCGCACCGATCGCGGCGGCCGTTACCAAGAACGGTACGGCCAAGCCCATGGAATAGACGAAAAGCAGCCACGCTCCCTGCCAAACGCTTCCGGCCTGCGATGCCAGCGTCAGAATTCCGGCGAGAATCGGACCGATGCACGGCGACCAGCCGGCCGCGAATGCCAGGCCGACGATGGCCGAGGCGACGAGGGAGCGTTGTCCGTTCTGCACTTGCACGCGCGTGTCGCGCGCAAGCAAGCGCACGCGAAGGACGCCCATCATTTGCAAGCCGAGCACGATCACGATGATGCCGCCGATGCGCGCGATCAGCACTTGGTTGTCCCGAAGCGCAGAGCCGATTGCGCTTGCCGATGCACCGAGCGCGACGAACACGACGGTAAACCCGGCGATGAACGCCGCCGCATGCGCGATCACGCGCGCACGCGCGTTCGCGCTCAGGGCCTCGCGCAGCTCCTCGACGCTGGAACCGGTGAGAAACGAAAGGTACGCCGGAACGAGCGGAAGGACGCAGGGCGAAACAAAGGAAACGAGGCCCGCGAGGAAGGCAATCCCGACGGTGAGGTGCGTGCTAGCCACACCGTTCATGTTATGTAATGCAGCATTGGTTTACCTACCCCAACGTTAATCCCATCGCGATCCATCTCGGACCGGTAAACGTCCATTGGTACGGCATTTCCTACCTGGTCGGATTCATCGCGGTCTACCTGTGGATGAGCCGTCCGGAAGGGCGGGGCAGGCTCGGACTGACGCGCGAGCAGATTCAGGATTTCCTGGTCTACGCACTTGTGGGCGTGCTGATCGGCGGCCGCTCGTTCTTCGTCGTCAACGACGTCATCAGCAAGCACGACGCTGCTTTTTATCTTCAAAATCCCATCAATTTCATCGCCGTTTGGAACGGCGGCATGGCGTTCCACGGCGGCTTGGTGGGCGTCATCATCGCGATCTTCCTGTTTTTGCGCAAGCATCCGAGCCTCACGTACAAAGTGCTGGGCGACGAGGTCGTCGTGCTGCTCCCCGTCGGCATCACGCTGACCCGCATCGTCAATTTCATCAACGACGAGCTCTGGGGCGACGTCTGCAATCCCGATCGTCCCTGGTGCATCGTTCCGGGGAACACCTCGCCGGTGGCCGCCGGCGGATGGGGCACCGCGCCGCGCCACCCCTCGCAGCTCTACGAAGCCGTCCTGGATGCGCTTACGCTGCCCATCCTGCTCTTCATTTATAGGAAACGTCCGCCGGACGGTGTGGTTGCATGGTCGTGGTTCACACTGTACGGCATCACGCGTTCGATCGCCGAAACGTGGCGCCATGCGGACTTTATGTGGCACGGCATAACGGGCGGGCAACTGTACGCGCTGCCGATGATTCCCATCGGCCTGGTCGGCCTCTACTATTGCGTGCGCGGCGGCACGCGCACCGTCGCAGCGCCGACGGCCACGGCCGGGTGACCATCGCACAGCGGTACGCGCAGCTTCGCGCTGCCGTGCCCGCGCACGTCACCATCGTCGCCGTCACCAAAGTTCAACCGGTGGAAGCGATTCGCGAAGCCGTCGCGGCCGGCGTGCGCGACATCGGCGAGAACTACGTGCAAGAAGCGCGCCGCAAGTGGGGTGAATCGGAGTTCGTCCACGTTCGCAAGCATTTCATCGGGCACGTCCAGACGAACAAAGCGAAGCTGATCGCCGCGACGTTCGACATGGTGCAAAGCGTGGATAGGCCCGAAGCCGCCGACGCTCTCGCAAAGGCGGCGCAGACCCTGGGAAAGCGTCTTCCCGTGCTGCTGCAACTCAATATCTCTTCCACGGATCGCTTTGGATGCGCGCCTCACCACGCACCGCAGCTCGCGCAGCGCATCCGCTCGCACGCGAGTTTGGAATTCAAGGGCGTGATGGCGATCGGGCCGCTGACGAAGAACCGAAGCGAAATAGAAGGCGCGTTCGCGGAGGCGGCGCGGACGTTCTCGCGGGTCGGCGGCGACACGCTTTCCCTCGGCATGACCGGCGACTGGGAACCCGCGGTCCGGGCGGGGTCCACGATGATTCGCATCGGGAGCGCCATCTTCGGACCAAGACCGGCGCGCCCGGCGTCGAAGGAGACGGCAACGTCCTCACCGTGAGGTGCCTATGAGCATGTTCAGCAAGGTGCGATCGTTCTTCTCGATGGACGACGCCGAAGACGAACTCTACGAAGATCAGCCCGGCACGGCTCGCAACGTCGTTCCGCTCGACCAGCGCGCGCGACGCGGCGGAACCGAAGTGAGCGTGTACGCGCCGCGCTCTTTTTCCGACGTCACCGAAATCGCCGACGCGCTGCGCAACCGGCAAGTCGTGATCGTCAACCTCCAAAACGCCGATCGCTCGCTGCTGCAGCGCGTGGTCGACTTCACCTCGGGTGTCGCTTATACGATAGACGGCAAAATTCAAAAGCTTGCCGAAGCGATCTATCTGGTAGTGCCGGCCGGCATCATGGTCAACGCGCAGGGATTGCGCGACTCCATGGCGGCGGATGGAACGCTGGACTTTCTTGCCAATAGAGGATAGCGATGCAGAAAATCACGCCGGTCGACATTCAGCATAAGAGCTTCAAGAAAGCGCTGCAGGGCTACGATCGCGCGGAAGTCGATCAGTTCTTGGACGAGATCATCGAAACGCTCGACGACGACGCTCAGCACGTCGCCGCGCTGCAGGCGGAAATCGCCGACCTCAAGGAGCGAATCAGCCATTTCAAGGCGATGGAGGAATCGCTGCAAAACACGTTGGTTCTCGCGCAGCGAACCGCCGACGAAGTCAAAGCCTCCGCTCACAAGGAAGCCGATCTCATCAAAGAGCAGGCGCGCATCGCCGCGCAGCGCGAGATCGCGACGTTCACCGAATCGGCCGCGGAAGCTCGGCGCGAGCATCAGCGCGCAATCGAGGCTGCGGAGAAAGCGCGCAGCGAGCTGCGCAGCTTGCTGATGACGCATCTGGCGCTGCTCGAAAAAACCGTCGCGTCCAACGGTGCATCCTCGCACGAGCCCACCGTAGTGCAGGAGGAAACGCCGGCCTCGCAGCCGGCGCCGGAAACGAACCGGATCACCGTGTATTAGGCGCGACGCGCGCAGCATGCCGGCGATTGCGGTTTTGCCGGGTGACGGCATCGGCCCCGAAGTCACGCGCGCGGCGGTGCAAATACTGCACGCCGTTCGTCCGGATGTCGAATGTGTCGAAGCGAGCGTCGGCGGCGAGGCACTGCGCGCGGGCCGCGACGCGCTTCCGGAGGATGCGCTCGCGCTCTGCAGCGAAAGCGCCGCGATTCTTTTCGGCGCGGTAGGCCTGCCGGAATACGAGGGAAGGCCGCTGCGCGAGCGGCCCGAGTACGCGCTGTTCGTGCTGCGCAGGGATTTCGAGTTGTTCGCCAACCTGCGGCCCGTTCGAGTGTTCGCAGGTTTGGAGAACGCCTCGTCGCTGCTGCCGGAGCTGGTTCGCGGACTCGATTTGGTGGTCGTGCGCGAACTCACCGGCGGCATCTACTTCGGCACGCCGAAGGAGCAGCGCGTCGGCGAAGACGGCGTCGAAGAAGCCGTCGACACGATGATCTATCGAGCTCCGGAGATCGAGCGCGTCGCGCGAATCGCATTCGAACTGGCGCGCAAACGGCGCGGTCTCGTAACGTCGATCGACAAGCAGAACATCTTGGAAACCTCGCGCCTGTGGCGCCGCGTGGTCGAACGCGCCGCGCAAGACTATCCCGACGTTCGGCTCGAGCACCTGCTGGTCGACAACGCCGCGATGCAACTGGTTCGCAGACCCGGCGACTTCGACGTGCTCGTAACGGAAAACATGTTCGGCGACATTCTTTCCGACGAGGCGGCGATGCTCACCGGTTCGATTGGGAATTTGCCGAGCGCGAGTTTGGGCACGCGCACGACGCCGTTCGGACGATTCGGGTTGTACGAACCCATAAGCGGCACGGCGCCCGACATCGCCGGACAAGGGATCGCGAATCCCACCGCCGCCATCTTGTCGGCCGCGATGCTGCTGCGCCATAGTTTGAGCGACGAGGGCGGCGCCGCGCGCATCGAGCAGGCCGTTGAGGCTGCGTTCGCGCAAGGCGCGCGCACCCGCGACGTCGCACCGGGCGGCAACGGGTTCTTGGATACGCAGCGTTTTACCGACGCCGTGCTGGCACAGTTGTAATTGCGAGGCGCACGGCGCCTACCCGGGACCGATGACCCAATGCGAGAGCCACATGCGCGCGTGCCAAGCATTCCACGTAATGCGATCCGCCGCGAGCACGGGATAGAAGTAGACGAAGAGCGCGACCGTCGCAGCCAAGAAGACGCCGATTCCCCATTTCGCGAGTTCGCGATGTTCCGGCGAATGCTGCGCTCTCGTCCAAATCCATTGCAGCGCAACGGTATCGGCTATGACGATGATCGCGTCGTTCGGAAAGAAATGGTATTCGAACAGCATGCGCGGCGAAGCCGCCCAGGGCAGCCACTGCGCAAAGTACGCGGCAAAGAGCAGCAGGTACGCGCGGTTGCGGCGGCGCCACGCCAGCACGCCGAGCAGCGGAACGCTGAGCAAGCCGAACCACCACGTCAGCGGGTTCGGCAGCGAGATGATCTCGTTGACGCAGCAGGCGTTGGGATTGGCCGCATTCGCGCCCGTGCGAAAATCGTGATACCAATACGCCACGGGCTGGTAGAGCAGCGGCCATTCCCACCACTTGCTGCTGTAAGGATGCGGCGCATTGTGCGTTACCGTTACGTCGTGGTAGGTGAACATCTGGTACTGCAGGTCCATCATCGCGCTCAGGTCGTGGCCGGGCTCGAACGTCGCGGGGCGCGCCGTCAAGAAAAACGGAACGTACGACGCCAGATACAGGGCGATCGTCGCCGCGCCTACGATTGCGACGAACGCGTCGAGATCCAGCCGCCATTTCGGCTTGGGCAGCAGCACGATGCCCGTTGCGAACGTGAAGACGAGGACGACGTCGAAGAGTGCGTTCCATTTCGATGCCGCGCCCAACCCGCACGCGAGCGCGAGGAGCCAAAGGGAGCGCAGGGCGCGCGGACGGGGCGCGACGGTGAGGCGAAACGCCGCGTAAATCGCGCACGCGACGAACGCCCACGTCAGCAGCACGGCCGCAAAGCTTTGGTGCGCGACCGCTCCGACGATTCCGAACGCGACGCCCGCGCCTAATGCGAGGCTCGCGCATACCGCAGCGGCCAACACCCCCAGGCGCGGTATCGCAGCTGCCGCCCCGGAAGCTTCGTCCCAGTATTTGAAAAATGCGTACAGGATCAGCAGCGAAAAGAACGCGACGGTAATCTCGGGGGTCGCGATGCGCGACTGCGTAAAATGAAAGCCGTCGAAGACCAGCAGCGCCGCCGCGATCGACGCGAACGCGCTGGAATCCGTGATGCGCCGCGCGAACACGTACAGCAGATATACGAGCGCCGCGCCGACGACGAGGTTGAGAAACCGCCACCCGTAGCCGCTATTTCCCAGCGATGAGTGCACGCCGCCGAAGAGCAGCATGGACAGCGCGATCAGCAGCTTCGTCAGCGGCGGGTGCGTCCATTCATATTGCGGGCTCCACGTCAGGTATTCCGCCGCGGAACGCGGGTAGTACACCTCGTCGAAGTACGCTTGCGGCGGATACCAATAGCGAATGCCGCACAAGATGAACGACAGCAGCGACCATCCCAGCGCCGCGCGCTTGTCGAAGCGCGTCACCCGCTCGTCACCATGACGAAGGTTAGGGATTCACTTAGACGCGCGCGGTACTGCTGGAAAGCTCCCGGCCGAAGTAGTCGCGCACTTCCAAGCGAAGCGTCGCGTGCCGGTGCGGATGCGCGCCGGTCCATGCCTGTTTCCAACGGCGCAGCGCGTCCGCTTTCATGTCGGCTTCGGCCTGTTCGTCCATCGACGACATGGCGTTCGGTTCGACGTAGAGGACCAGCGTGCGGTCGCGCACTTCGGTTCCCGTAATCACGTCCTTGTATTTGCTTTTGAGCGGAGCGACGGCGTCTTGCTCCTTCGCGAGCGAGAGATTCACGGTATGCGCGGGGGGCGGTTGCGCGCAGGCGCTCAGGCAGCACGCGAATGCCGTCGCCAAGCCTGCTCTTCGAAACGCGGACATATCGCGATAAAACTTCGTCCACGGCCGCCTTCTATCATGCGCCCATGGATGGTATCACATGGGCCGCAAGCGCGATGAGCGCGGCCCGCGCGCGGCTGGACGCCGCGGCGGAAAATCTCGCGAACAGCTCGGTCGACGGTTTTCGCAAAACGCAGCTTCGGGGATTCCTCGACGCGAGCGGAATCGTCATGCAGCGTCTGCGAAGCGCCTCGCAGGGGCCGCTGCGCCATACCGGACGGCCGTACGATCTTGCGATCGTCGGCGCGGGCGCTTTTCGCGTGCGCGATGCGAACGGCCGCATCGTGCAGACGCGCTGCGGCTCCTTCACGCGGGATCGCTTCGGGCATTTGGTCGACGGCGCGGGGCGGATGCTTCTGGGAATGCGTGGGCCGGTGCGTGCTGCCGGCGGCGCGATCGAGCGCATCCCGCTGCCGCGCGGTTCCACCGTGCGCACGGGATTTTTGGAAGGGTCGAATGCGGATGCGATCGGCGAGATGATCGACGTGCTGACCGCGCAGCGCTCTTTCGAAACTGCGCAAAAAGTGCTGTCCGCGATCGACCAAACACGCGAGCGCGCAACGACGCAAGTCGCGCAGATGAAGTGAGACGATGAACAAAGCCTTATACGCGGCCGCCAGCGGCATGGCGGCGCAGCAGCAAAATCTCGAAGTGATTTCCGAGAACCTCTCCAATGCCGACGTTGCCGGATTCAAGGGCGCCGCGGCCACGTTCGCTGAGATCGCTTCGCCGGACGGCGGCACGCTGGGAACGGTGCAAACCGGGACGCAAACGCTGTTCGCGCAAGGCAAACTGATGCACAGCGAGGGCCCGTTCGACCTGGCGATCGACGGCCCGGGATTTTTCGCGGTCGTCGACGGCCGCGGACAGCGCGCGTATACGCGCGACGGCGAATTCGCGCGTGGCGCGGACGGATCGCTGCGCAACGCCCAAGGGTGGCGCCTGAAGGGCGTGCGGATCCCCGAGGATGCGCTCAGCGCGCGCGTAGCCGAAGATGGAACCGTCACGATCACGACCGCCAAAGGAAGCGCGCGATGCGGCCGTATTCGCTTGACGGAATTTCCCGCGCCCGAGTATTTGCGCTCCGCCGGCGGGACGCTGTTTTTCGAGACGCGTGGATCCGGCAAAGCGCGCACGGTCGAGCCGGGCACAGCCGGCGGCCCCGCGATAAAGTTCGGCATGCTCGAGAAATCCAACGTGGGCATCATCGAGGCGATGATGCAGATCCTCGCGGCGCAGCGCGCGTACGAAGCGAACGCGAAAGGCGTGCAAGCGGCGGACGAAATGATGCGCATCGCCGACAACCTCAGCCGTGGATAGCGCTCGCGTGCGCGCGGCATTCGAAGCGATGCTGCTCGAGCCGCTGGTCGCGCCGCTCGAAGATGCGTTCGGCGGATATGGCCAAATTGCGATGCGGTCGTTCGGCGACGTTCTCGCCGAACAGCTGGCGCGATGATGGAAGATCGCGAAGCGCGTATTCGCGCGCTCTTTCCGCTGGTGAAGAAGATCGCGCGCCGGGTGCACCGGCTCATTCCGAACAGCGATCCGGACGATTTGGTGGGCGAAGGAAGTTTGGGGTTGATTCGCGCGGTCGATTCGTACGATCCGCGGCGCGGCCCGTCCGTCGAGCAATATGCCTGCCGCATCATCGCCGGAGCGATGCTCAACGGCTTGCGAAAACTCGATCCGGTGTCGGAACGCGTGCGCCGCGAAATTCGCGAAGCGGACCGCGAACGGTACGAACTCGCATCGCAGCTCGGTGCCTTGCCGACGCAGCACGAAATGGAGAAACGTCGCCCGTCGTTGCGGCGAGCAACCACGCACGCGCACCGCTACACGCCGCTCTCGCTCGACGGGCCGCTGCCGGGCGGCGAAGCGCTTCCGGGAGACTGCGGCAGCGATCCGGCGGCCATCGCGGCGCAGCGCTGCGAGCGCGATGCGCTGCGTGAAGCGTTGCGGCGGATTCGCCCGCGCCAGCGTGACGTGCTCGCGTTGCATTACTTTCGCGGAAAATCGCTGCACCAAATCGCGCGCTCGATGAACATCTCGCCGCAGCGCGCCTCGCAGCTCCATGTAGCCGCCATTTCCGATTTGCGCAAGAGCATGCATGGCGCGCATTGAGCCGGATACGAATCCCGCGGCGGTGCGCAGGACGCCGCTTCTGCGAACCGCCGCCGTCTTGCCGGCGGCGGGCGATGAGGATTTCGAAACGCCGGCGCTTCCGCGCGAGCATCCGCCGTGGGCGCGCGACGCCGCCGCGGTCTCCACCCGAGCCCGGCGCCTGCTGGAGCAACTGCGGCCAATCGTCGTGCGCGTGCTCTCGTTCTGGGACCATCACGCGCGCGCCGTGCTCGTCGGCGGCGGCCGCTTGAGCATCGACGCCAGCGGCAGCTACCGCTTCGACTAGGGAAGCCCTGAAGGGCTTCCCCCGCTCCGAGCAGGCGTGGGCCTTTTGTACTACAGGAAGCGGGGTACGAATGGGTAATTCCTGCCCCTACGACCCTCATTTTTAATAGGGAGCCCGTTTGCCGTTGGAGCAGAACCGGGCGCGCGGCGTGGACGACTCTCCGGGTCCGAGCCTCCGCACGCATCAGCACCGCTTAGAAGCGGTGTGGGATTTGTCGCTGGGAGATCATTCTACCGGCGACGATCAGCTGCACGCCCTTCTGAGCGACGCCGCCACTGCGCTCGGCGCGGAATACGCCGAGCTCTATTCGCCTGCGGATCAGACGTTCTCGGCGGCCGGTTCGCCGGGGGCGTTGGCGGTACTCGAGTCGGCGAAGTTCGCGCCCGACTGCGCGCTCGGCCGCGTCGTCGCCGAGATCGCGCAACTGCTCCTCGTGCGGGACACGGAACAGGAACCCGTTTGGGGCGCGCATCCCCTTGTGACGGCCGTACCGCTTCGGTCGATCCTCGCGACGCCGCTGGAACACTCCGGAAAACGCCATATTTTGCTGCTGGCGTGGAACCAGCGTCGCGACTCGCATCTCACCGACGAGGAAACGCGCTACATCGGATTCTTCGCGCGCATCGTCACGCGTCTGCTGGAAAACCTCGATCGCGAGCGGGAGATCAGCACGCGCATCGTCACCGATCACCTCACGGGATTGTACAACCGCGCGGCGATGACGGAACAAATCGCCATCGCGGTTTCTTCCGCCGGCCGTAGCGGCGGCTCGCTGGCGCTGCTGTACGTGGATTTGGACGGCTTCAAAGAAGTCAACGACAATTACGGGCACGCGCTGGGCGATGCGGCGCTTCAAGAAGCCGCCGCGCGCATGCGTTCGGTTTTGCGCAAACATGAAGCCGCCGGGCGCATCGGAGGCGACGAGTTCGCGCTGCTCGTGACGTCGTTCGCCGACGAGCAGCAGCTCGCGCAGATTGCCAAACGCGTGCTCGCGGCACTGCGCAGCCCCATCGGTCCGAAAACCGCCAGAACGCGTCTGACCGCGAGCATCGGGATCGCGATCTACCCGCAGCACGGGAAAACGCCCGAAGAGTTGATGGAGCACGCCGATCGCGCGATGTATCAAGCGAAACGCCGTGCCGGCGACGGATACGTGATCTACGGCGCGAGCGAAGAAGCCAAGCCTGCCGTGCGGCATCTGTTCGCCGCGCAGCTCGCCGACGCGGTGATGCAGCGTGAGTTCTTTCTTTGCTTTCAACCGATCGTGCACGCCCGCACGGGAAGGGTCATGGCGGCCGAAGCGCTGATCCGCTGGCTGCACCCCGGCATGGGCATGCTCGCGCCGCACGCCTTCCTGGACGACTCGCGCAACCATCAGGTGGTGAACCGCATACACGGCTGGGTGCTGCAGTCCACGCTCGAAAAGCAATTGCGGCTGCGCGCGATCGGCCGGCGTTTGCTGATGCACGTGAACGTGAGCGAGCCGGACAGCGATTTGCTTCAGCTTTCGCACGAATCGTTGCCCGATCTGCGTTTCGAGATTTCGGAGAACGCCGTTGCCGAAGACGAAAAAGCGTTCGTGCGGTTCATCGCGGCGGCGCGCGAGCGCGGCGTGCGCACGGGTCTGAGCAACTTCGGCGCCGGGCGGCTTTCGCTCGCGGTACTCGCCGAGCTGCCGCTGGATTTCGTCAAGGTCACACCCGACGCGAGCGCCGCGGTCATCGACACCGCGCACCGCTTCGGTTGGAACGTGATAGCCGAAAACGTCGAAACGGTGCGGCAGCGCGAAACGCTGAGCGCGCTGGGCGTCGAAGGCCTGCAGGGTTATCAAATTTGCAGTCCGCTGGCCGAATCCGATTTCGACTCCTGGCTGGAGTATCAGGGCCGGTAGCCGCGATGCCGCTGATTACGCGCGAACGAGTCACGCGCCGCCTGCTGGAGGCGGGCAGCGGCGTAACGCTGATCGCCGCGCGGCCGGGTTTAGGGAAGAGCGTCGCGTTCAGGCAGCTGTGTGAGTCTTCGACCGATCCGGTGCTGCACTACGAGACGCGGGCGGATGCATTCGTGCCGTTCGTGCGCGGCTTGGTCGACGCGGCGGCGCGTATTGCGCCGGGCCTGCAAACGTCCTTCCCGGGAGCGATCGAATTTGCGATGCAGTCCTCGCGTCCGCACGACGAAGTCGCGATCTGGATGCTGGATCACCTTAAAGCCGCAAAGGTGCGGGTCGTGGCCGTCGAGGATCTGCACCGCGCAACCGCAGATGCGCGCGTCGGCAGGCTGCTAGTGCGGCTGGTGAGTGACTCCGCGCAAAGCATCCGCTGGGTATTCGCGGCGCGCGACCGGCAGACGCTCCCGCTGGAAGCGCTGCGCGCGACCGGCGCGCAGATTGTGGAGCTCGGCGAAGACGATCTGCGCCTGCAGCGTGACGAAGCGTGGCAGCTCGCGCAATGCACGGCCTTCCCGCACGAACATTTTTCGACGCTCTTCGAGGTTACCCGCGGCGTGCCGGCGGCGTTTCATTTCGGATTGTTCGCGTTCGACGCGCAGGAATTGCCCAGCGCGGATGCCTATGAATTCTACGCCAACCGTTACCTGGACGGCTGTCCGGCGGATCTGCTCGAGATGCTGCTGGGCCTCTGCGTGCTCGATGAAGTCGACGACGAATTGCTGGAACGTTCGCCCTGGGCTTCGTGCGCGCACTACGTGCACTCACTCGCTGACGAAGGGTTGATGTTCTTGAGGCGTGATGGGGACCGGTACCGCTTGCACGAACCGCTTCGCGCGCTGCTGCTGGAGCGTTTGGGCAGTTCGATCTCCCGCCGGCAGGCGCAGCGCTCGTGCGGGCTGATGCTGGAGGACCGCGGTGCGATAGAGCGGGCGCTGGAACTGTACATTCGCTGCGGCGACGTGACCAGCACGCGCCGCCTTTGCGAATCGCACGGCTTCCAACTGATCGATCAGGGACACATCGATTTGCTGCGCCGGGCGCTGGCGTCGCTCGAGAAAACGGACGTGCAGAGCAGCGCTCCGCTTCTCGCGTTGAGAGGCCTGTGCGAATCGCTCGCGGGACGCAGCGACACCGCGGAATCGTGGTACCTGCACGCGCTGCGGATGGCGGAACATACCGAACTGCGCGCGACCATCGCTCACCGCTACGCGCTCGATCTCATTCGGCAAGGGCGTCCCGAGGGCGTAACGATCCTCGAACCGTACGCGGCGCATTCGTGGCTTCCGCCGGAACTCGCGGCGCATTTGCACTCCACGCTCGCAACGGCTTACGTCGTGGCCAAGCGTTTCGACGACGCGCGGGTTGCGATAGAGCGCGCCCGCACGTTCATGGCCGCATCAGACAGCGTGAGCTTGCACGCGGCCATCGAGCATCAGATTTCGTGGGTCGCGCTCTTCACGGGCGACATCCCCCCGGCACGCCGCCACGCATCGCGCGCGGTCGAACTGGCGCTTTCGTGCTCGCTGTACGACATCGCCGCGCGCGCGTACAGCGTGCTGCTCAACATCACGTACGAACTCGAAGACGACATGCGCGCCGCGCTGAAGGTCCTCAACGCGATCTGGGATTGCGGCTTGAAGGCCGGCGACGTTCGACTGCGGCTGTACGCTTTGACGGGCAGCTTCGATGCGGCGGCGGAGCTCGGCGACACCGACGCGCTCGAGCGCATGGGACGTTCGCTCGACGCGCATGAAGTGGATTACGCCGATCCGCTCATCAGCGAAACGTTGCTGCCGGGGCAGGCGCTGCGTTTGGCCGCCGCGGGCGATTTCTTGGAAGCGTTCCGTCTGCTCGCGCCGACGGCCGAACGGCAGATCACGGACGATCGCTGCGCGTTGCGCTTCGCGGAAATCGCGCTCTATGCCGCCGCCGCCGGGCGGATGGGCGAGGCGCGCAGTGCGGTCGCGCGGGCGCTCGAACGCGTGGAGCATCTGGATCCGAATCTGCGGCGCGCGTTGCGGGCGAACGCGATGATCGCGGTCGCGCTGTACGTCATCGGGCGCCGAGGCGACGCGCGCGAGCGTCTCAACAAGTTGACGTCCTCGCAGCATCACGCTTCGCTGCGCATCCGCACGCTGATACAAGCGCTCAAGGTGCTCTTCGACCGCTGGGACGGCTCGGAGAATTTCGATCGCCTGCTCGACGTGCTCGAAACGCTTCGCACCTCCGATTTCGGCGGCATCGCCGCGGTGCTCTCGGCCCTGCCCTATCAGCTGCCGGTGAACGCCGCGTGAACCTGCGATCGCCGGCCGCCGCCTCGACCCTGGCGACGTGCATCTCGAACAACCGCCGCGCTATCGTATTCGCGGCGATGGCGCGCGCGCTGCCGCCGGAGCGTCGAACCGTTCTCGCTCACGCGCTGGCGAACCGCGCGCTCGATCACCTCATCGAGAGCGTGCAGTCCGGCCGCGACGATCGCTTTCTGGAATGGATCCGCAACACGCTGCGCGGAGGCGCGCGGGATCAGTCGCTCTTCGATCTCTTCGCGCTCACGGTCAGCGCCTCACTCGACGTGGCCGCGCTGCATCTAGGCAATCTGGGCGAGAGCGGGGAGTGGCTGCAGGCGGTGCAGCGGCGCATCGATCTCTGCACCGGAGCGCTGCGCGTGGAGCTGCACCAGCATCGCTTCGGGCTGGATTCCATCGACGCGAAGATCGACGAGTTGCTGTACCGGCTTTCGGAATGGGACACCACGACGGCGGAACATTCACGCTGCGTGGGCATGTGGTGCTGGCGCATCGCCAAGCGTTTGGGCATGTCGCGCGAGGAAGTGCTCCTGGCGGCGCGCTGCGGCCTCGTCCACGACGTCGGCAAGATCTTCACGCCGATTGAGGTGCTGACTGCGGCCCGCAGGCTGGACGCCGCGGAATGGCAGATCATGAAAGAGCACGCCATGCAAGGCGTGCACCTGTTGGGAGACGTTCCGGAATTTCAGCCGCTCGTGCCGGCGGTGCGCTGGCATCACGAGCGCATGGATGGGCGCGGCTACCCGGATGCGCTCGACCCGGTCTCGATCCCTCAGATCGCGCGTATCGTTTCGGTGGCGGATGCGTTCAACGCGATGGTGGCACGACGTCCATACCGCGCGCCGCTAAAGCCCTCGTATGCAATCGAGGAGCTCAAGCGGCATCGCGGTACACAGTTCGACCCGTCGATCGTCGAAGCGATGATCGACGTGGTGTTACAAGAACCGAACTAAAAACCTACGGCAGCGCGTGCGGGCAGTCTTCGATGCAGGGCAGCGCGTGCGGGCAATCACCAAGCTGCGGTGCCGCCGCGGAAACAATCGCAATGCTGCCGAACAGGATGGTGTTATAGGCGATCATAAAAATCGGCTCCTGACATAAGGAAGTAACGTATCCCTATGCTACAAAAAAGGGAGCGAACGGATAGCTCTCAGAAGTGTCGGTTGTGGGCGTGAAAAAAGAACGGGTTGCGGGCGATCACCTCTCAATTGTGGGAGGTGACGCGGAAAATCGGCGAATTGAAGCACCGCCGGTCGAGGTTGAAACGCTCAGCAGGCGGGGCGCGCCGGCGATCTTCATCGTCGACGAATTTCTCAACGTGCTCTATCACCACGAGGACCCGCACGAGCGGCGCGCGGATTGCCGCATGCCGGCGGGCCGCAAATCACTGCCGCCGTTGGTGGAGCGAACGGTCGTCGCGCTCCTGCGCCGCACGCTTGACGGCAGAGCCGCCGGGACCGTGCTGAGCGCTACGCCCAACGCGTCGGTCGTTGTTCGTGCCGTACCGCTTACCGGAAGCACGCAGGCGTACGCGGTCATCGTGGAACGGGTGCGGCTGCGCCGCCATCTGCAGGCGCTGGCGCAGCGCTTCCGCCTTTCCGAACGCGAGCGGCAAGTTCTCGATTTGCTCGCGAAAGGCGCGAAGAACAGCGAAATCGCGCAAACCCTGAGCATCGCGGAATCGACCGCGATCTTTCACGTGAAGCGTCTGCTGGCCAAAACGAATTCGCGCAATCGCACGGAGCTCGTGTCCAAAGCCGTCGGCTAGCGCAGACTTAGATTCGCTCCACCATGCCGTCGAGCAACGCGGCCAAACGCGTTTGCGCCGACTTTGCCGTTTCGAGCACCTCGGCATGCGAAAGCTCCGGCGCCGCGACGACGTTCGTGATGAGGCTTACGCCGAAAACGTCCATGCGCCGCGCCCGCGCCGCGATCGTTTCGAGCACGGTGGACATGCCGGCCGCGTCCGCGCCGATCAAGCGTAAGTACCGCGCTTCCGCGCGCGTTTCGTACGTGGGCCCGAGCAATCCGGCGTACACGCCCTCCTGCAGATCTTCGTCGATGTCGTGGGCCGTTTTGCGCAGCTGGGAACTGTAGGCGTCGGTCATGTTCACGAACGGATTGGAGAAGCCCGAACCGAGCAGCGGATTCATGCCGGTCAGGTTGAGATGATCGGAGATCGCCATGAGATCGCCCGGCCGCAGGTTCGGGTTCAGCGCGCCGGCGGCATTCGTGAGCAGCAGCGTTTTCGCGCCGTGCTCCGCGGCGACCGCGACGTTGCGCGTGATCTCGCGCGCGTCGAAACCTTGGTAGGCATGCACCCGTCCCGCGAACGCCAGTACGCGTTTGCCGCGCCATCGCCCCACCAGCGCATGCCCGGCATGGCCCGCGAGCTGCGCGAACGGCATGCCGATGTCGGCATAGTCGACGCGATCGAACAGCGCGCGCTCCGCCCACTCCGGCGCGCCCAGCAGCTCGGAAAGGCCGCTGCCGAGCACGACGGCGAGATCGATTTCGCCGATGCGATCCATCAGACGCGGCCGTCCGGCGCAAGCAGATTCCGGCCGGTCATTCGCTGGGGAACCGGCAATCCCATGACGCGCAGCAGCGTCGGCGCGACGTCGCCCAGCCTTCCGCCCGAACGAAGCGTGCCGCGCATCTGGTCGCCGACGAGCAGCAGCGGAACGGGATTGGTCGTGTGCGCGGTCAGCGGGTTGCCGTCTTTGTCGATCTTTTCCTCGGCGTTGCCGTGATCTGCGGTGATCGCTAGCAGACCCCCCGCGCGCAAGACCGACTCGCTGAGGCGCTGCAGGCATTCGTCCAAAATCTGCACGCTCTCGATCGTCGGCTCCCATTTTCCGGTGTGGCCGACCATGTCCGCATTCGCGTAGTTCATGATGATGACGTCGTACGCTCCGGCGTCGATTTGCGCCACGGCATAATCGGTGATCTCTCGCGCTCGCATTTGCGGCGCGAGGTCGTAGGTGGGCACGCTGCGGTCCGAAGGGATCAGCTTGCGATCCTCGCCCTCGAACACGTCTTCACGTCCGCCGTTGAAAAAATACGTCACGTGGGCGTACTTCTCGGTTTCCGCCAGGCGCAGTTGCGTCATGCCGCGCAGTGAGACGATTTCGCCGAACGTGTCGAACTGCGGGCGTGGGCCAAAGAGCACCGGGTTGGGAAAGGTTTCATCGTATTTCGTCATCGTCGCGAAGATGAAGTGCTCGAATCGCTCAACCGGAAACTCGCGGAACGCCGGATCGCTGAAGGCTAGGGTGAGCTGCCGCGCGCGATCGGGACGGAAGTTGAAGAAGATGCAGGCGTCGCCGCTGCGAATCGGACGCGGCGCCCCGACGATCGTGGGTTTGACGAACTCGTCGTCCTCGCCGCGCGCATACCCGTCTTGCAATGCCTGCATCGCAGTATCTGCGTGGTACTCCGCTCGTGCGCGCGCCATCGCGTCGTACGCAACTTCCGTGCGTTCCCACCGCTTGTCTCGATCCATCGCGTAGTAGCGCCCGATGACCGTGCGAACGGCGTCGCGTTCCGAGAGCGTTTGCAGATGCGCGTCCAGCCGCTGCAAGTACGCGCCCGCGGAACGGGGCGGCGTGTCGCGTCCGTCCAGAAACGCATGCACCCCGAACGGCGCGCCTGCGGCGTGCGCGCAGGAAATCAGTTCGAGCAAATGATCCAGCGAGCTGTGCACTTTGCCGTCGGAAAGCAGACCAAGAAAATGCAGCGTTCCGCCCGTTGCCTTCACGTGCGCGATGCAGCGGTCCAGGACCGGATTCTTCGCGAATTCGCCGGTCGCGATGTCGGCGTCGATGATGACCACGCCTTGCGGAACGACGCGCCCGCTGCCCAGGTTCATGTGTCCGACTTCGCTGTTGCCCATGATCCCTTTGGGCAAGCCGACCTCTTCGCCGCTGGCTTGCAGCATCGTCCACGGGTACTTCTCGAAAAACGCGTTCCAGTGCGGCGTTTGCGCGGCGGCGATGGCGTTGCCGTACGCGCTGTCGCTGCATCCCCAGCCGTCCAGCACCGCAAGTACGAGCGGGCGATAGTTCATTTCGCGGCCGCCGCCGCGAGCGCCGCGAATCCGTCCGGGTCGAGCGATGCGCCGCCCACCAAACCGCCGTCGACGTCGGGCTGCGCGGTGTATGCGGCGATGTTGCCGGGTTTGACGCTGCCGCCGTAGAGAATCGGTACGTTTTCCAAACCGGGCAGGCACGAGCGGATCGCCGACATGATCTCGTTCGCGTCGTTCGGATCGCAATTCTGACCCGTGCCGATGGCCCAGATCGGTTCGTACGCAATCGAAACGCGCCGCAGTTCGTCCGGCTGCAGCCCGCCCAGCGCCGCGCGCACTTGCGAAAGCACGTGATCGAGCGCGCCGCCGGCGCGCCGCGTTGCCAGGCTTTCGCCTACGGCGACGATCGGAACGATTCCCGATCGCAAAGCCGCCGCGGTTTTGAGCGCAACCATCTCGTCCGTCTCGCCGAAGTACTGCCGGCGCTCCGAATGTCCCACGATGACGTACTGCACGCCGAGAGAGCGCAGCATCGGCGCGGAGATTTCACCGGTGAACGCGCCGCCGGCTTCCCAGTGCATGTTTTGCGCGCCCAGTTTCACGCGCCCGTCTTCCCCTTGCGCGCCGGCGAGCGCGCCGCGCACGTCGTGCAAGGCGGTGAACGGCGGGCAAAGCACCACGTCCACGCTGCGCGGTATCGAATCGACGCGCTGCATGAACCGCTCGACGAACGCGGTCGCCTCGTCGCCGGTCTTGTGCATCTTCCAGTTCGCGGCGCACAGCTGCTTTCTCACCAGCGCCGGTCCTCGCGCGTCTTGGCATCTTCCAGCGCTTTGATTCCGGGCAGCTCCTTGCCCTCGAGAAATTCCAGCGTCGCGCCGCCGCCGGTGCTCACGTGCGTGACGTGTTCGGCAAAGCCGAGTTCTTCCGCAGCAGCGGCCGCATCGCCGCCGCCGACCACCGTCGTCGCGCCGGCCTGCGTGGCCTTTTTCATCGCTTCGCCGACGGCGCGCGTCCCCTCGCGATACGGCGCTTTTTCGTACACGCCCATCGGCCCGTTGAAGACGACCGTTTTGGCGGTTTCGATCACCCGCGCGTATTCCGCCGCGGTTTTGGGGCCGATGTCCAGAATCATCTGCTCGGCGATTTGCGGCAAATCCACGACGTGCGCGCCCGCGTCGTTGTCGAAGCTGCTGGAAACGACGGCGTCCACGGGCAACAGAAGCGAGACGTCGCGCGTGCGCGAGAGTTCCACGATAGCGTCGGCCGGCGCGAGATCGTCGTCGCGCAGCGATTTGCCCACGTTTACGCCTTTGGCTGCCAGAAAAGTGTTCGCCATCCCGCCGCCGATGCAAAACGCGCGCACGCGCTCGATCAATTTGCTGAAGACGCCGACCTTGTCTTTGACTTTCGCGCCGCCGATGACGCAAACGTACGGCTGCTGCGGCTCGTCGAGGAGCTTGCTCAGGGCGGCGATTTCCGCCTGCATCAGAAAGCCCGCCGCGCTCGGCAAGTAGTGCGCCACGCCTTCGGTGGAAGCGTGCGCGCGATGCGCCGTGCCGAAGGCATCGTTGACGTAGAGGTCGGCCAGATCGGCGAGCTTGCGCGCAAAGACCGGATCGTTCTGTTCTTCGCCCGGATCGAAGCGCACGTTTTCCAGCATGACGATCTCGCCGTCGTGCATCGCCTCGACGGCCTCGTGCGCGGACGGGCCGACGGTGTCGCTTGCGAACGTCACGTCGATGTGCAGCCGGCTCGCGAGGGCGTTGGCCACCGGCTTGAGCGTGTACTGCGCGTTGGGTTTGCCGTCCGGGCGCCCCAAGTGCGAGCAAACCACGACCTTCGCGCCTTTGTCCGAAAGGTAGCGCAGCGTATGCAGCGATGCGTCGATACGCTTGTAATCGAGAATGTCGCCGTCTTTCATGGGGACGTTCAGATCCTCGCGAACGAGGACGCGTTTGCCCTTGACTTGCAGCTCTTCGAGCGTTCGAAACGGGAAAGGCATGGTGCTCCTACCTAGGGTATCGTGACGTGCGAGGCGATCCAGTCGATCCAATAGCGATACACGTCGACGGTTCGCACCGGATCGGACGGAAAATGCGCGTGTACCGGCCATTCGTAGAACTTCACGGCGACGCCGTTGTCGTGCAACGCGTGGTAAAACGCGTACGATTGCGCGGCCGGCACCCGCACGTCGTACATGTCGGAGAGGATGAGCGTCGGCGTTTTCACGTTGCGGTAGTACGTCAGGGGCGAGTCCGCGCGATATGCGGCGAGCGTATCATCGGTAAACGGTGAGCCGGGCATCGATTCGCGATCCGCGCTGATGTCGTCGGCGAGCGAATAGTCGTACACCAGATCGTCGACCGCCGCGCCCGAAACCGCGCAGGCCCAGCGACGATCCTGCGTGATGAGCCACGAGGTGAGCATGCCGCCGTACGACCATCCCGAAACGCATATGCGCGAGCGGTCGACCGGCGCGGCGTGTTCGGCGGCCGCGACGCCGGCAAGGATGTCGCGCCCGGGTCCGCGCACCGGATCGTTCGCAATCGCGTGCTCGTACGCGTTGCCGAAGTCATCGCTGCCGCGATAATTGGGCCGAAGGACGAACCAGCCGCGCGCCGACATGAGCTGCGCCAGTTCGTCGAACCCGGTGGTGGAAGCGCTCGTCGGACCGCCGTGGATCAGCAGAACGAGCGGATAGCGTTTGCCGGGGGAAAAATCCGCCGGATACGTCAGCACGCCGTCTTCGGCGTAGCGTCCGTTGCGCCACGGCAGCGTGACGACGGTGCCCAGCCGCTTTGCGGCAATCGCCGAGTTGTCGTCCGTCATGCGCACGATCTTTCCCGACGGCGCGCGGTAGTAGATTTCGGCCGGATGATGCGGGACCGTCCCGACGAAAGCGATCGCGCCGTCGCGCGCGATGCTTGCGTCGAGATCGCCGAGCGGGTTCACCTCGCCGGTCGCAAGGCGCGTCACCCTTCCGTTGCGCGCAACGCGCCACAGGACGCTGCGCGCGCCCGCATGCGCGAGCACGACGAGCGCGCGCGCGTCGGGATACCAAGCGTAGTCGGTCGCGTTCGCGTCGAGCGCGATGTGCGTGAGATCGAAGCCTGCGCCGTGTCCCGGCGAGAGGTAGATATCGGCTTCGTTCATCGGATCGCCCGCGCGCGCATAAGTGTAGGCGATTTCCATGCCGTCGGGCGCGTAGCGGGGATTGAATTCGTAGCGCGTGCGGCCGCTCAGCGGCGTGCTTTTACGCGTCGCGACGTCGAGCAGTTCGACGACCGATCGATCGGCATCGCCCAGGAGCGCGTTGGGCGTGCGCACGTACGCGATGGTCTTGCCGCTGGGCGACCACGAGATCGTCGAGAGCGCGTCCCCGCTCGCGACGCTCCACGATCCGCCCGTCAGTCGCATTTGGCCGCAAGCGGCGCGTTCTGCGCTTGCGCTCGGTTCGCAAAGCGTAACGAGCCACAGGTGCGCCGGCGGGAAGGGACCGGCATCGAGGTACGCGTTGTCGGTGACTTCGAATGCGTCTTGCCAGCGCGCGATGCCCGTACGCCTGGGCGTGGGGTCGGTCGCAACGTACGCGAGCGCTTTGCCGTCCGGACGCCAGGCGAATTGCTGGACTCCCTCGCTCGCGCGCGTCAGCTGAACCGGCGTCGCGTCGCGAGGTACCGCGATCCAAATCTGCGCGTGTCCCGATGCATCGTCCGCAAGAAAGGCGATGTGCGAGCCGTCGGGCGACCAGGCCGGATCGCGTACGCTGCGATCCGTTTTCAGCACGTGCTGCTCGCGCGAGCGAATATCGGCCAGCACGAGCTGCGAATCGCGGCGATCGTGCTCTAAGTCCACGCGCGATCGCGTAAAGAGCAGCGTCGTCCCGTCGGGTGAAATGCGCGGCGAAGAGAACCCGGCGATGCGATAAACGTCGTCCGGCTGCAAACGGAGCTCGGCGGCGTTGGAGGCGCCGCCGAGCAGAAGAAACGCAAGAAAGACGCGGAGCAGCAACGTGCGGACCGGCGCGCTACACGCCCGCCGGAATCATCTCGAGCACCATTGCCGTGAGATCCGCCAAACGGCACGAGTAGCCCCACTCGTTGTCGTACCAGGCGCCGATCTGGACCAAATCGCCGTTTGCGCCCGTGAGCGCCGCGTCGATGATCGAGCTGTAAGGCGAACGTTTGAAATCGCTCGACACCAGTTCGTCCTCGCAGAACTGCACGTACTCTTTCAAGTCGCCGGCGGCCGCTCTTTTCAGGATGCCGTTGAGCTCGTCTTTCGTGGTCTCTCTTTTGACCTGGGCCACCAAGTACACCATCGAAACCGTCGGCGTGGGAACGCGAAGCGCGAAGCCGTCGAAGGCGCCTTTGACTTCCGGAATCGTGAGATAGAGCGCTTTCGCCGCGCCGGTGGACGTCGGGATGATGTTCGTCGCCGCGTTGCGGGCGCGCCGCAAATCGCGGTGCGGGGCGTCCAAGATGTTTTGATCGTTCGTGTACGAGTGAATCGTCGACATGAAGCCTTTGACCCACCCTAAGGTATCCACGATCGGCTTGACCGCCGTCGCCAGGCAGTTCGTCGTGCAGGACGCGTTCGAGATGACGTGGTGCCGCTCCGGATCGTACTTGTCGTGATTCACGCCGAGCACGACGGTGATGTCCTCGCCTTTGGCGGGCGCGGAGATCAATACTTTCTTCGCGCCGCCGCCGTCGATGTGCGCTCGAGCTTTTGACGCATCGGTAAACAAGCCGGTGGATTCGATCACGACGTCCGCTCCCAAGTTCTTCCACGGAAGCTTCGCGGGGTCGCGCTCCGCGAGCACCTTGATCTTGTGCCTGCCGATCACGATCGCGTCGCCGTCGACCGAAACGCTGCCCTCGTACGCGCCGTAGTTCGAATCGTATTTGAACAGATGCGCGCATTCCGCCGCACTGGTGAGATCGTTGACCGCCGCGATCTCCACGCCGGGGTGCCGCTCCATGAGCGCCTTGGCGAAGTTTCTTCCGATGCGGCCGAAGCCGTTGATACCGATACGCATGAGAGCCTCTTACGAGTTCTTCAGCCTCGTTTCCCTTGCAGGCGCCGGGCCAATCGCGCAAGGCCCATGAGGCGGCTGTTTACCGTCGGTTTCGCAATCGGCGGATTGCAGCGCCGCCCGAGCTCCGTGAGGCTTTCGTCGGGGTGACGCAGGCGCAGCTCCGCGATCTCGCGCAGCGCGGGCGAAAGGTGCTGCAGCCCGTACGCGCTCGAGAGATACTCGATGGTTTCGCGTTGGCCCGCCGCCGCCGCCGCGGCTCGTTCGAGATTCGCGGCTTCCGTGTTGACCAGACGGTGGATGCGATTCTTCGTTTCTTTCAGCGCGCGCACATCTTCCAGATGCAGAACCGCGCCGTGCGCGCCGATGATCGTGAGCACGCCGACGATCGCTTCGAAATCTTTGTAATAGAGCACGATGCGGTTTTTTCGGCGCATCCGCTTGGGTGCGGCGGCGACGGCGCGAAGCATCCAATCCAGGCGCGACGCCTGCGCCTCTTGCGCCGGCACGAACTCCAGGTGATAGCCTTGCGAGCCGGCGGAAAGCGATCCGCACGCCAAGAAGGCCGCGCGAGCCTCCATGACGCGATCGCAGCGATGCACCGGTTTTCCCGGCGTCTCGCGCAAATCGGCCGGAAGCGCGATGCGATACACCGGCGCGCGCCGCAGGCGCGTACCGGCGACCTTTTCGATGGACTGCGCGCGCAGCAGCGATCGCAGCAGCCGCGCAACCGCGTTGCGCTGCGTTGCGAAGTACCGTCCGTCGCGCGTCGTGCCGTAGAGCGTCAAACCGCGAAGGAGCGCCAAGCGGCAGTGCGGTGCATCCGGAATCTCGCGCGCGAGCGCGTCTTTGGTGTCGGACGAAAGACTCACGGTTCGTCCTTGCGCTGATCCAGAATCTCGTAGAGATCCGCGGGCACAAGGCCCGGCATCGCACGAAGCGGCACTTCGCGTATGCGAACGGTGACGAACTTGGTCGCGTAATGAATTTCCAGCACGTCGCCGGGCTTGACTTGATATCCCGGTTTGAGTTCCTTGCCGTCTTTCGTAATGCGGCCGTGCACCAGCGCCTCATGCGCCTCGGAGCGCCGTTTCGAGAGGCGCGAGAGCTTCATGAACTTATCGAGGCGCAGCGCGTCGCCCTCGCGTCCGGAGTCGCATCACGCGGCTTGTTCGGCCGTGCGGCGCCGAGTCCCCACACTCGCAGCGCCCTTTGCGGCGCGCGCAAGGAGATTGCCGGCAGTTTTTCGGACGAGTAGCCGATGGCTCAAGCAGCGCTCGGCATCTTCGACGAGAGCCGCCCGATGTGGCGGCTCTTTCTCGTGTTTTTGATTCCGCTGATTCTCAGCAGCACGCTGCAATCGGCGTCGCAGACCGTGGCGAGCATCTATTTGGGCCGGCTGATCGGCGTCAACGCGCTCGCAGCAGTGTCGGCCGTTTTTCCGATCGTCTTCCTGCTGATTTCGTTCATGATCGGCTTGTCCAGCGGCAGCACCGTGCTCATCGGTCAAGCGTTCGGCGCCAAAAACGAAGCCGCGATGAAGCGCGTTGCCGCGACGACGCTGACGGTGAGCCTGCTGCTGGGCGTAATTCTCGGACTCTTCGGCGCGCTGGCAACCCGCCCGCTGCTCGAAGTCGTGCGTACGCCCGCGAACATCTTGAACGACGCGATTCTGTACGCGCGCATCATCTTCGCCTCGCTTCCGCTGTTCTTTCCGTACATCGCATATACCACGTTTCTGCGCGGAATCGGCGATTCGAAGACGCCGTTCTATTTCTTGTTCGTCAGTACGGCCATCATGATCGTGCTCACGCCGGCGCTGATCTTGGGTTGGCTGGGACCGCATTGGGGCGTGGAAAGCGCCGCAGTGGCGAGTATCGCGGCCAATGCCGGCGCCTTCGGGGCCATGCTCGTGTACCTGCATCGCATCGCGCATCCGCTGAGGTTCGACCGCGAGATGCTGCGCGACATGGGCATCGACTGGCGGATTCTGCTGACGGTCGTGCGCATCGGCGTGCCGACGGGCATTCAAGTGATCATGGTCGCGCTTGCGGAGATCGCGGTGATTTCGTTCGTCAATCACTTCGGCTCGCGCGCGACCGCTGCATACGGCGCGGTGAACCAAATCATCGGCTACGTGCAGTTTCCGGCGATCAGCATCGGCATCACCGCTTCGATTTTCGGCGCGCAGTGCATCGGCGCGCGCCGCGAGGACAAACTGCAGAGCGTCGTGCATTCGGGGGTCGCGCTCAACTACGCGATCGGCGGTCTGCTCATTGCGGTGTGCTATGCATTCGCCTGGAACATTCTGGGTTGGTTCATCACCGAGCGAAACACGTTGGACATCGCGCACGCGCTGCTGATGATTACGCTGTGGAGCTACCTGTTGTTCGGAAACAGCGCCGTGCTCAGCGGCGTCATGCGAAGCAGCGGCACGGTCTTCTGGCCGACCGCGATCGGCATCTTCGCTATTTGGGGCGTCGAGGTGCCGGTCGCGTACGCGTTGATGCACCGGGTCGGTTTGGACGGCGTGTGGATGGGTTATCCCGCGGCGTACTTTGCCTCATTGTGCCTGCAATTCGGCTACTACCTCGTAATCTGGAAGAAGAAAACCCACGAACGCTTGATCTGACGGCGCGCCGCGTTCAAGGCGTCTGCTTCAGCCCCGAATACGTCACTTTGAACCAATAGCCGCCGTCGATCGGCCGGCAAGCGTGGACGGGCGGAACGTACGTCGACGTCAAGGCTGCCGCATAGGCCGCGCGATCCTGAACGATCGTTCCGCTCGACTGCACGAACGCCGCATCCTTCACGCGGCCCGCTTCGTCCAGCGCGATCTGCACGATGGTAGTGCCGTTGACGTGCGCGGCCAGCGCGGATTTCGGAAAGCTCGGCGCGGCGCGGCCGTGCACGTCCGCGTCGTGCTCGCACGGATCGGCAAACGTCACGTCGGGTCCGGTGCCGACGGCAAACTCGGCCGTGCCCGCCACGTTTTTGCAGTCGACTTCGGCGGGCGCGAAAGTCCATCGGCGCGCGGACTGCACGGCTTGCGCGTCCCAGGCGGGATCGCCCGACGAATCGTCGACGCGCGCACGCGTGACTTTGCCGCGGGCGTCGACCGACATGACGATCGTCGCGTACGGCCGCCGCGCGGTGCGGCCCGGCACCGAATGAAAGGCGACGATGTGCGCGGGTACCGGAGGATGCATGCACGGCGGGATCGAGGGCGTCATGCTACGCCGCCTGCGTTTTTGCCAATTGCCATAACTCTTCCAATTCGTCGAGGCTCATGTCGGAGAGCGATTTGCCGTCTTTGGCTGCCCGCTCTTCCATGAAGCTGAATCGCTTGTAGAACTTTTCATTCGCCTGCCGCATCGCGGTTTCCGCGTCGATGCCCATCGCGCGCGAGAGATTGACCAGTGTGAAGAACACGTCCCCCAGCTCCTCGCGCACGCGCGGATCGTCTTGCTTTTCGCGCCGCACCTCGGCAAGTTCGCTTAGTTCTTCGTGCAATTTCTCCAAAACGTCGCGCGCGCCGGGCCAGTCGAAGCCCACGCGTGCCGCCTTTTCCTGCATGCGCTGGCCGCGCTGGAGCGCGCCCAGTTGCTTGGGGATGCCGTCGAGCCGGCTTTTGCGTTTGCGGCCCGTGCTTTCTTGCGCTTTCAGCTGCTCCCAATTTTTCCATTGCGCGTCGACGTCTTCGATAACCGCGTCGCCGAACACGTGCGGATGTCGCCGAATCATCTTGTTCGAAAGCGCGTCGACGACGTCCGCGATCGTGAACTTTCCCGTTTCGGATCCCAGCTGCGCGTGAAAGACGATCTGCAGCAGCAGATCGCCCAGTTCTTCGCACAGCGCGACTTCGTCGTGCTGCTCGATCGCCTCGACGACTTCGTACGTTTCTTCGATGAGATACGGCACCAGCGTACGGTGCGTTTGTTCGCGATCCCACGGGCACGAAGCACGAAGGCGCGCCATGATCTCGACGAGATCGTCCCAGCTGTGGTGCGCGGAGGCGGGCGGCAGCGGAACCAGCGGCATCGTGATGGCCGCCGAAAGCGTCGCGCGCGGCATGCCTGGAACGATTTCGGTGCGGATCGCGCGCTTTTCGAGCGCGCGAAGCAGCGCAGGCAGTCCGGGGAAGTCCGAGAGCGGATTGCCGAGCACGCCGAGCGCGAGCGCGCCGGAGCCTTCTCCGTTGCGGAACATGGCCGGCACGGCATCGGCGAAACGTTCGATCGCTTCGGAGCTCCCGCGCACGAGCAGGGGAGGATCCTCGACCGCGTCGCGCACGATCGAAACGCCGCGCTCGACCAGATGTTTCGTCAAATCGGGCGGCGCGAGCAGCGTTATCGCGCGGCCCGCGCGCCGTAGCGCTTCGATGCTGCCGATTGTCAGCAGCTGCGGGTCTCCCGGTCCGAGACCGACGATGCGCACGAGCATGGTCAGCGCCCTTTCGCTACAAAAGTACGAGGCCCCGGGCGCGCCCGGAGCCTCGTGCACTGCTCTGCGCGCGCCTACTTGGTCGGCGCGACCGTGGGCGCGGGCGGCGCCTCGCTTACGGCGGGTTGCGGCGTCGGAAACAGATCCTTGAACCGCGGATCGTGGATGTCGATCTTCGCGTTGGCCTGCAGCTGCTGGTAGAAGGGCTGCAGCAGCGGCGTTTCCTGCTGCTGGCGCAGCGTTTGCGCGATTTGATCGTGCGTCGAGGCGAGCGAAGCTTTTTCCGCCGGTTTGCGCTCCTCCACCTGAATGATGTGGTAGCCGAACGGCGATTTCACCGGCGGGCTGATCTTGTTCACCGGCGCGCTAAAAGCGTACTGATCGAAGGACGGCACCATCGCGCCTTTTTTGAACCAGCCGAGTTCGCCGCCCTTTTCGCGGCTGCCCGGATCGGTCGAATACTGCTTTGCTTCGCCGGCGAAATCTTTTCCGCTCTTCAGATCGGCTTCGACCTTCTCCGCGGTTTTCAAATCCGGAACGAGGATGTGGCGAGCGCGCGCTTCGGCGGGTTTGTCGTACTGCTGGTGGTTCTTGTCGAAGTAGTCCTTGATTTGCTTCTCGCTGATGCGCATGTTGCCGCCGACGGCTTTGTCGATGATGATCTGGCGGCGAATCAAATCCTGCACGTCCTGTTCGGTGAGCCCGCGCGAGGCCAGCAGCTGATTCCATTGATCGCCCGGATATTGCGCTTTGTACTGATCCTCGACTTTGGAAATCTCGGCGGGCGTGACGGTGATGTTGTGCTGCTGCGCGTATTGATCGATGAGCGCGCTCATGATCAGGTTTTGCAGCACGCCGCGCGCGGCGGGGCTGCTCTCGAGTTTGTTGTCCAGTTCCGCGCGCGAGATGTTCTGACCGTTCACCGTCGCAACGGAGCCTCCGCCGCCCCCGCCGCAAGCGGCGAGAGAAACGGTAAGCAGTGCGGCGGCAATACCCGCTACGAGCCGGTCGGCTTTCGACATGTGCGCTCCAAAATCAAGGGAATTAACCGCCGCCCGATTCGCGCTGCGAGCCCCCGGTCCTTCGCAGCAGCTCAAATTTTACGCGGGCGTCGGCGCTTTCCGGCGGCGCACCGCCGCGTTGAGCACGCCGAGCACCACCGCTGCACCGATAAGGATCGCTTTCACTTTCAGCATCGAAAACACGGTGGGTCCGAGGACGTGATCGACCGAGTATTTGCCGAATCCGGCGAACGAGAGCGCGACCGCGCCGGCGATGTACATCGCGGGAAGCTCCCAGCCTTTGTTTTCGTTGAAGAAGCCTTTGTCGATATGCACGGTCAGAATCGCGACGATCATCACCGTCACGATCAGCGCCGGGCCCAAGCCGCCCAGCAGTCCGGCGGCGACGAGATTGCCTCCGAGGAATTCACCCAACCCCGCCATCACGGCGAAGAGTACGCCGGGATGGTAGCCGAGCGATTCCATCCAGCTGCCGGTCCCTTGGGGACCGTGTCCGCCGAACCAGGCGAACAGTTTCTGTGCTCCGTGCGCGGCGATTCCCAGCCCCAGAATGAGGCGGGCGGCCAGTAATGCAGCACTCATACGATGTTCCTCCAAAGCTGTTTGAACACCGGAACGCTACCCGCCGGTTACATCGCGACCAGCAGACCGCGGAGCAGCGGCATCCAGACGTCTTCCGAGCGCTGGTCGGCGCGAAGCGGCGGCAGTTCGACCAAGATTTTCCCTTCGCCGAACCGGAAGCGGTTTTTCGTGAGCGACTGCAGTTTCGGAATGGCCGACTGCTGCAATTCGAAACCGGAGCCCACGCCGAGCGTCAGGCGCTTTTCATCGACGACCACCCGCGTCACGTGCTTCTGCAGAGCGATCGTGCGCAATTTCGTGAGCTCGACCAGGTTTTCGAGCGGACGGGGCAGCGGTCCGAAGCGATCGCGCACGCTTGCCGCGACGTCTTCCACCTCCGCTTGCGTGCGCGACTTGGCGAGCTGCTGGTACACGGCGATCTTTTGCGAGACCTGCGGAATGTAGTCACCGGGCACGTAGGCGTCGATCTTCACGTCGATCACCGCTTCGCGCTGCTCTTCCAGCGCGGCTTGCTGCCCTTTGCGCTGCGCGATCGCTTCCGCGAGCAACTGGCAGTACGTATCGAAGCCGACCGAGGCGATGAACCCGGATTGCGCCGATCCGAGCAGATTGCCGGCGCCGCGGATCTCCAGATCGCGCATGGCGATCTGCAGTCCGCTCCCCAAATGCGTGAACTCGCGAATCGCCTCCAGCCGCGCCTTGGCTTCTTCCGTCAGCGCTTTGTGGCCCTGATAGAGCAGATACGCGTATGCCTGATGATTGGATCGGCCGACGCGCCCGCGCAACTGATACAGCTGCGCTAGACCGAACCGGTCGGCATCGTTGACGACGATCGTGTTGACGTTGGGAATGTCGATGCCGTTCTCGATGATCGTCGTCGCCACCAGCACGTCGATTTTGCCTTCGATGAACGCCTGCATGACGGGCTCGACCTGATGCTCGCGCATCTGTCCGTGCGCGACCGCGACGCGCGCGCGCGGAACGAGTTTTTCCAGCGCGTTCCTGAGCGCGTAGATCGATTCGATCCGATTGTGCAGGTAGTACACTTGACCGCCGCGATCCAGCTCGGCGGCAATGGCGCGCTGAACCACGGCATCGCTCGCCGGCACGACGACCGTCTTGATCGACATGCGGTTCTTCGGCGCGGTCTGAATGAGCGAGAGATCGCGCACCCCGATCAGCGACATGTGAAGCGTGCGCGGGATCGGCGTTGCCGACAGCGTGAGCACGTCGACGCTCGCGCGCAGCTGCTTGAGCCGCTCCTTGTGCATCACGCCGAATCGCTGCTCTTCGTCGACGACGATGAGCCCCAGATCGGCGAACGCGATGTCTTTTTGCAGCAGGCGGTGCGTGCCGATGACGATGTCCACTTTGCCTTGCGCCAAATCGCCGACGACGGCTTTTTGCTCCGCCTTGCTCTTGAAACGCGAGAGCTGTTCGATGCGGATGGGGAAGCCGGCGAAGCGCGCGCTGAAGTTACGATAATGCTGGTCCGCCAGCAGCGTCGTGGGCACGAGTATCGCGACTTGCTTCTTGTCGGCGACGGCTTTGAACGCGGCGCGGATCGCAACTTCCGTCTTGCCGTATCCGACGTCGCCGCAAACCACTCGATCCATCGGGCGCGCGCGCTCCATGTCCGCTTTCGTCTCGACGATCGCCTTGAGCTGGTCGGGCGTTTCTTCGTAAGGAAACGCTTCCTCGAGTTCGGCTTGCCACGGCGTGTCCGGCGCGAACGGATGGCCTTTGGCCAGCTCCCGCTCCGCGTACAGCTGCACGAGTCCCTCGGCGATTTTCGCAAGCGATTCGGAAACGCGCGATTTGGTGCGCGCCCAGTCCGCGCCGCCCATCTTGGAAAGACGCGGCGCGCCGCCCTCGCCCGCGCTGTACCTCGTGACTTGGTGCATCTGCGTCACGGGAACGAGCATGCGATCCGTGCCCGCGTACTTCAGATCGAGATAGTCTTGCGTCGCGCCGAGAATCGTCTCCGTGCGCAGTCCCAAGTATTGACCGATGCCGTGCACCGCGTGCACGACGTAGTCGCCGACCTTGAGATCGGCCAGCGTAACCGGCGCGCCTTCTTTGACGGCGCGCATCTTGACGCGTTTGGGCGGCTGGCCGTACATTTCGCGGTCGCCAAGTACGCGCAGACGCAAGTCCGGAATCGTGAAGCCGCTCTCGATGTTGCCGTGATCGACGTAAATGCCTTTGGCGAGCGCGCCGCTTTGGATTTGCAAACCGGCCGCGCGGACGACGTCCGCGGTGCGCGCCGCGCCGGAGGTCACGAGCACGACGATTTCGCCCGCGGCGTTCCAGTCGCGCAACGCTTGCGCGAACAATTCGATTCGCCGGTTGAAGTGATCGGCGGGACGCGCTTCGAGCACGCCGCTTTCCGTCGCGTGCGGGAGCCACGTCGCCGCGTGCGCGGTTTCGATGCCGCCCGGAAAAACGATCGACGGCCGGCGCGCGAGCGCGGGCGCGAGATCTTCCAATCGCGGATACGGCGCGGAAACTTCCGCGAGCAGCGCCTCGCCGATCTCGTCGTCGCGCACGGAAAGCTCGCCGGACTCGACGCCCGCGAGCAGCACGCTTTCTTCGCGCGAGCGCTCCTCGTCCAGCGCGCGTTCGATCGTGGAAAGCATGCCGGGCTCGTCGACGACGATGCTCGCGTGCGGCGAAAGATAATCGAGCGCCGTTTCGCGCTCGTCGAACGCCAGCGAAAGCCACGGCTCCGGAATCTCCGCGCCCGTTTCCAAATACGCGCGCAGCGCTTGCGCGACGTTGCGCGGTCCGTCAAACCGATCCAGTACGCGCGAACGCAGCTGCTCGTCGCGCGGAATTTCGGTCCAGGGAATGATTTCGAGCGATTCCAACGCGCCTTCGCTGCGCTGCGAGGCAATCTCGAACGGGCGGATGCTTTCAACCGCGTCGCCGAAAAACTCGATGCGCGCCGGTGCGTCCGCGGAAGCCGCGAAAACGTCGAGGATGCCGCCCCGCACCGCGTACTCCCCGGCCGCGCTCACCACGTCGGTTCGGCGGTAGCCCAGCGCGTGCAGCCGCGCCAGCGTCGCGTCCCATCCCGCGTCGGCGCTCGAACGCAGCGTGAATCGCGAGGCCTGGAAGACCGCACGCGGGGTAACGTATTGCCGCAGCGCGGCCAGCGGCGCCAGGGTTACGCCGGGCGCGCCGTCCGCCAGGTCCGCCAGCAGCGCCATTCGCGCGCTGCGCTCGGAAGGCGATTCGATGGCGCCGACCGCCTCCGCGCGAGCGCGCAGGAGCCGTACCGAGCGCGGTTCTTCCTCTTCCAAGAAATACAGCAGATCGGCGAAGACCCGCTCGGCCACGTCCGCCGTGGGGACCAGCACGAACAGCTGCCCGCCTACTGCGCGATAGAGCGCCGCGAGCAGCGCCGCGCGCGCTGCCGGAATGGTCTCGTGCAGGGCGTAGCTGCCGGCGCCCCGGCGCAGCAGCGTGGCGGCCGCCGCCAAGGGACGGCTCGATTGGATGCGCTCGCAGAGCGTCGCGGCCAGCGGGCGCGCGGGCGGCGTCTTCGGAACGGCGAGGGTCGTCACAGCCTTACGATGATAACGCCCGGTCGCAACCCATAAGTTTTTTGCTCTTGTGCAGAAAGGCAAAAGCGCACGGAACCCAACCGTGCGCCTTCTGTTCTTTTTAGCGGTGTAGGCTATAGATGATAGCCCAAGCAATCAACGCGCACCACGTGATCACACGTAAGCTGTTGCGTACCTGGGGCGCTAGGCTGATTTTCGGTGCGTACGCGACTGCGAACAGTCCGATAAGAACCGGAGCAACCGGAAGCAATGTAAGTGTGTTCATTTTAGTTGTAGTAACAGTCTTGACGGATGCGGCCTGAGGCAATCTCGGCCGCTGCGAAGGCAAGTGCGACGCCGATAGGATCGGCCGTCAGCGCTGCAGCAGCTTCGGCCGCGAGTGCAAGATCGTATTCAATCCAATCTTCGCAGCAAGCATTGCAATTGCCCATGACGTGTCGTGGTGACATTGTTTGTGCTACGAAGTGCGAGACGCCATGTGCGCCGACGATCTGAATGCCGCCTGAAACTAAGATTGCCTTCGATAGTACGCGGCCGCTTGCATCGTAGTAGGTCGCGTCGTTCGCAGTCACACGGATCGTTCGGCCGTTGCCCAGCCTCAAAAGGCCCGTGTGTAGCTGCCTGAAGGTGATCGTCTCCGTCGAGCCGTCTGGCAGTCGCGTGAATGATCCGGTCGGCAACATCGTTATGCTTTCGATGGTTCTGCCGTAGGCGTCGGCTACTGCCACGCTGTCGGCCGTTTGAACGATGTGGTATGTCGGAGCCGTTTGTTGTTGTGTGAGCGGGGTGCTCGGCGGTGCCGCCGAACATGCAGTGATTGTCGAGATCAGACATAGCGCCAGGAATGTGCGCATAAAACTCCCTCCGAGGGGTGCGGCAGCAAGTTCTTATGGTGCTTGGCGTCCACGTGAATCTATACATGCTGTTCGCCCCGTAGTTGTCTCCCGCTCAGGGGTATGCGCCACGCAATGGCGGCCGTCCACCCCCGCCGACATTTTTGCCGGCATGAGTTGTAGGCAAAGGCTCTCATCCGCTCGGTTCCCTAGGTTCTTTATTTGCAACTTTGCAACTGGCGGCCAAGAGGTTGGTTCTGCCCCCCGTCACCACTTTCTAGCAGCCGTCGCACGCGACGGCCGGTTCTATCCCTCGTCAAGGCCTGCGGCTTAGCAGTCTTGACAAATGAGTGCTAATCACAATAATTTTTAGTGGGAGGTGTCATTCTGAATGACGACTTTGATGAACCGCGAGCGTAACGGCGAAGGCGTGCTTTCGCGTCCGTTCGGCGATCTTTGGAGCTTCGACCCGTTCCGGCTCTTCGCCGGCGGCGCGGCCTCGTACGGCGTCGAGATCAACCGTACCGACACGGGGTACACCGTCGAGATTCCGGTCCCCGGCTACAAGCCCAACGAGATCGAGGTCACTCTCGAGGACGGTCTGCTGACGGTGAAGGGCCGCAGCGAGAAGCGCAACTTCAGCCGCAGCTTCACGGTGCCGGAGGACGTCGACGAAGAGCGCATCGAGGCGCAAGTCGAGCACGGCATGCTCACCTTGGTGCTCGCGCTCACGCCGAAGGCGCAGCCGAAGCGCATCACGGTGAAGAGCTCGTCTTAAGCAGGCAGCTTGTAAAACGTAGGAGCCGCGCTTTCGGGCGCGGCTTTTGCGTTATCATGGCGACATGCTCGTCTTGGCGGCCGCGCTGCTTGCCGCACCTTGCAACGCGGATCCCGCGTACGCGGTACGCTCGAACCCCAGTCCCGTTCGGGTCGCCGCGCGCGCAGGCAAATTCGTCGCGTCCGCGCGCGTCGATTTCAGCGTGCAACAAATCACGCCGGCGCTGGTTCCTTCCGCCGATTCCGGACTGCTCGATCACGTGCACGGGCATTTGATCGTCGCGCAGCGCGTCGTGCGTTCCGCCGCGGCGTCCATCCAGGCCAACGGCGCCACCGCCGCGCAAGCCAAGGCGCATTTGCTGCAAACCGTTACACGCATGCGCCGCGATTTGCAGGCGGAGCTGAACCGCGAAGAGCGCGTCTACGACACCGTCACGGCAAACGGGGCGCAGCAAAGCCAGGGGCCGGCGTTCGGCTTTCCGGGCGGCGCAGACGCGCATACGCCGTGTACGCAACCAGGACGGTAAGCGGAACGCCGTTTTGCAGCAGTGCCAACGCGACGTTTTGCGCGCGCGGCAGCGCGCTCGTCGCATCGGGATAATACCGAAGCGCCGCAAGCAGCGATGCGCTCAGAAGCGCCCACGCCGGCGGACTCTCCCAGGCGAGAAACGCGACGGGCAGCAGCCAAAGCGCGTACCACGGATAGGGATTGGGAATCGCCAGCCAAGCTGCGAACGCGAAATACGCAAATCGCGCGCGCCCGGGCGTAAGAAGCGCGCACGCGAGAAGCAGCGCGATAGCTCCGAGTGCGAGCGGCACCGAAACGTCTTGCAGCGAGAATTGCGGCGCGTAGTGCGCGCCCGCACCCAGACGCGCGAACATGCCGCGCGCGAGCGGATACTGGAGGGCGATCGCGCCCGCAAGTCCGAGCGTTGCTCCAAGCGCCGCGTGCTTGAAGCGCCGCGCGTCGTGCCGCGAGCAAAGGACAAGCGCTAGCGCGGCAAGCGCCGCGGGCGCTTTTATCAAGGCCGAAAGCGCGACCGCAAATGCGCCGCCAAAGGCCTTTCCGCGAGCGGCGAGCGCAAAGCCGCCCAGCACCGCGGCCAGCGCTATCGCATCGTTGTGTCCTTCCGCCGCGCTCCAGAGCGCGACGGGATTGAGCGCGATGCCGGCCGCGGCTGCAAGACGCGTACGCGGATCGAATCGGGCGAACGCCGCGTACGCGAGCGGCGCGCACGCGATCAGCGCGGCGCATGAAAGCGCGCGGAATGCCCACAACGGCGCGGCCGCGCCGAGCGGGAGCAACGTCGCGACGGCGAGCTGCGCGAGTGCGACGAAGGCTGGACCATAGACGCACGCAGGCGGCGGATTGCCCCATTGCCACACCATCGCGTCGAGCAGCGGATCGCGCATCGCCACGCGTGCGTGCGCGTAGGGATTGATGCCGTGCAGCGCCATGTCGCCGTAGCCGGCATACGCGTACACGTCGCTGGAAAGGATCGCGGGAAACAGCAGCGCGGCGATGCACGCGAGCGCGCAAATCGCGCACGTCACGCGCAGCGTCGGCATGTTCGCCGAACGCAGGACGCCGACGTATCCAATCGATGCTATCGTGAGGCCCAGCGCCAGCGCGAGCCAAATCTCCCCGCCGAACTGCTGCCAGTAATTGACGACCGTCAGCGGCTGCGCGCGGTCCGCGCTTACGGCATCGGGCGCGTTGCGCAGCAGCCACGAAGCCGTTGCGGCGGCGCACAAAAAACCGCTTGGAATCAGCAACGCTACGCGCACGCGCCCGCGTTCACGCGAACGAAAACGGTCAGTTCCGCCGCGCCCAGCGCGAGCACGATCCACCACTCGCCGCCGATCTTCGGATAAAACGTCAGAAAATCGACGATCTGGTGCAGCGCCAGCGCGATGCTGCCCGCCAGCGCCGCCAGCACGAACGGCGACTCCAGGCGCTCGCGGACGAACGTGCTTATCGAAACGTACACGAGCCACAGCGTCGCGCCGAAGAGCGGGATTCCGCCTTCCACGAGCGATTGCAGATACAAACTATTCGCGTGCGTGCGCACGCCGCGAAGCCCGGTGAGCGGGATGTCGAGTTCGAAATTTCCCGCGCCTACGCCGAAGAGCGGATGCTGCTTCCAGAGAACGATTGCCGCGTGCCAGAGCTGGGGACGCGTGCCGACGCCGCCGGCGTACGTGGATTCGTAATTCCACCAGCGCAGCATGCCCAGCGACCCTGCAATCACACCCAGCAAAATCGTCGCGCCCAGACCGGCGGCGATTCCCGCTGCGATAGGCGCAAGCGCCGCGCCGCGGTTCGATCGCGCGACGGCCATGACGGTGGCGATCGCCGCTGCAGCGCCGATGAGACCGCCGCGAGAAAAGGTGAGCATATCGGCGAGCACCATGAGGAAAAGCGCCGCTTGCGCCATGCGCCTGCGTTCGAGTACGGCAAACGCCAGCGCGATCGAAAGCGCGACGTCGAGGTAGCCGCCGAGTTGATTCGGACCTTCCAAGGGTCCCGCGATGCGCGGAAGCGCGTGTCCGTTCACGAGCAACGCCGACGGCGAACCGACGATTTCTTGCGCGAGCGCAAGAATGCACACGGCGATCGCGCTTGCGAGCAGCGCCGTCGAGAGCATGCGCCGGTCGGGATCCAAACGGTATGCCGAAAACATCGCGCAGAAGAGCAAGATGTATTCGGCCGCTTTCAGCGACTCGCGAATCACCGGCCCGGCGTACGCGGCGTGCACGAAAGAAACCAGCGTGGCGGCCAGCACGAAGAGCGCGGCCGTGAGAATCCGCCACGGCGCCGTTTCGGCCAGCGACCCGAAGGCGCGTGGATAGGCGGAAAGGCCGAGCAGCACGGCAAGAACCGCAACTTTGGGCAGCGTGATCGTCTCGCCGAAAGCATCCTGGTACAACGCGAACGGAACGGCGAATGCGAGCACGCACGCGCCGTACGCCGCGCGGCGCATCGTGAGCAACGTCACCGCGATGAAGAATGCCGCGTAAAACAGCAGTCCGAGCGTGTCCAGCGGCGGATAGACGACTGGTCCGCTCGAGAAATGCGCGAAGAACACCACGGCGGGCTTCGTTACCGCCGACGCGAAACCCACGCGGCAATGGATCGGCTGCACGTGCGCCGCTGCATCGAACGCAAGCGCGACGGCGAGGAACTTTCCGCGCGGGAATGGGCCGGCATCGTTCGGGGGTTCATGCGCGGCGAGGTGGACGACGCGCAGATGGCGGCGCTATGCATGGCGTGCGTCTGGCGCGGCATGTCGGTCGACGAAACCTATGCGCTTACGCAAGCGATGGTGCAAAGCGGGGAGACCATTGCGTTCGATCGCGCGGGCGGCATCGTGGTCGACAAGCACAGCACGGGCGGCGTGAGCGACATCGTCTCACTCATAGCGGTACCGATTGCCGCGGCGTGCGGCGCGCGCGTCGCGAAACTCTCGGGCCGCGCGCTGGGGCACACCGGCGGCACCATCGACAAACTCGAAGCGATTCCCGGCTTCAACGCGGCGCTTTCCACGGATGCGTTGGTCGAGCAGGTGCGCCGAATCGGCTGCGCGATTGCCTCGCAGACGCCGGCGCTCGTTCCGGCGGACAAACGGCTCTACGCGCTGCGCGACCGCACCGGCACCGTTCCCGCGATGGGACTGATCGCCGCGTCGATCGTTTCGAAGAAGATCGCGGGCGGCGCGCACGGGTTCGTCTTCGACGTGAAAACGGGAGCGGCGTCGTTCGTGCCGGAGCCCGCGGGTGCGCGCGAACTCGCGCGCGTCCTGGTCGAAATCGCCGCGCGCTTCGAGCGGCCCGCGATCGCGCTGGTCACCGACATGTCGCAGCCGCTGGGTCGCTGCATCGGCACCGGGATCGAAGCGATCGAAGCGCGCGAATTTTTGCGCGGGGACGGCGATCCCCGCGCGCGGGAAGTCGCGCTTGCGATTGCGGCTGCGCTGGTGGCGCAAGCCGGCATAGCGCAAGCGGCGGAAACCGCGGCTCGAGCGCTCGAGAGCGGAGCGGCGTACGAGAAATTCCGCGAGCTGATCGCGGCGCAAGGCGGCGACGTGCGCGCGTTCGAGGCGATGCAATGCGGGCCGGCGCTCGACATACGCGCCTCGCGCAGCGGATATGTCGTTTCGATCGACGTCGTGGCCCTCGGCAACGCGGGACGCGCGCTCTCCGGCGCGGATCCGCTGGGGGGCATCGAAGTTGCGGTTCGCATCGGCGATGCCGTCGAACGCGGTGCGCTGCTCGCGCGCGCCTATGCCGCGCGCGAGGACGATGCTGCCTTGCTGCAGCCGGCGTTCCTCATCGCGGAACAGTCGCCCGCGCTGCCGCCGCTGTTCTACGAACGCTCGATTTCCGCGATCAAATACAGCGGGCGCGCCTTCACCTCGTCGTAGATGCGTCCGATGTATTCGCCTAAAATGCCGATGCCGATGAGTTGAACGCCGCCGAGAAACAGAATCACGACCATCGTCGAGGCCCAGCCGCGCGCGTACTCGGGCGTGCCGAAGTTAAACGCTTTGAAAAGGATGATGACGATCGCGTAGATGAAGGCGGCCGTGCTTACCGTGAAGCCCAGATAGGACGCGAAGCGCAGCGGCACGTCCGAAAACGAAGTGATGCCGTCGATCGCGAACTTGAGCATCTTCGAAATCGGATACTTGGTCCGCCCGCTCAAGCGCTCTTCGCGATCGTACTCCACGCCGATTTGGTTGTAGCCGACCCAACTCACCATGCCGCGCAGAAAGCGGTGACGCTCCCGGGAGCGCTTGAGCGATTCGACGACGCGCCGGCTCATGAGGCGAAAATCGCCGGTGTCGACGGGAATGGCGACGTTCGTCAGCCGCTTGATGATGCGATAAAAAAGACGCGCCGTAAAAAGTTTGAACCCGCTCTCGCCTTTGCGCGAGCGCCGCACGGCGTAGACGACGTCGTAGCCTTCGCGATAGCGTTCCATGAAGTGCGCGATGAGCTCCGGCGGGTCTTGCAAGTCGCCGTCCATCAGCACGACGGCTTGGCCTTGCGCGACGTCGAGGCCGGCGGTGGCGGCGATTTGGTGGCCGAAATTGCGCGAGAGATTCACCAGCACGACGTCTTTGTGGCGCGCCAGCTGTTCGCGAATGCGGGCCAGCGTGCCGTCGCGGCTGCCGTCGTTGACGAGCACGATTTCGTAGCGCCGAACGCCGGGCAAGCGCTGCGCGATGCCCACGATGCGCTGCACGAGCGCCTCGACGTTTCCTTCCTCGTTGTAAAGCGGCACGACGATGCTCAAATCCACCGGCTGCTGCGCGCTGGCCATCGGCCGCACGTTCGCCGCCGGTAAAGCCCGCGGCCTTCGGGCAAGAAGGGAACAGCGCGGCGGGTGCGGAGCGTTCCGGTACAGCAGATGCAAAAAACGCGCGAAGCCATAGCCATGGCGGCCGCCCTCGTCCTGCTCTGCGCCGTGGTGGCGCTGGAGTGGTACGCGCACGCCGGCGCCAATCGCGCCGCGCCGCAGCCGGTGCGTCAAATCGCGGCTGCCTCGCCGGCACCGCGAGCGTCGCGTCCGTCGCCCTCGCCGGCACCCCTAGTCTTCGTCGCGGTCTCTGCGACGCCGCAACCGGCGCCGCCGGCGACAGGCGCGCCTTCGGCAGCCTCGCCGAGCGCGACGCCGTATTCCGTGCATACGACGCCGATTGCCGAGCAGCCGATGACGGCCGCCACGATTGGTCCGCGCGCGATCGACGTTCCGCCGGTTCGCGAGCCGCCGGAAGCGCCTCCGCGCATTCTCTCGATGTCGCTCAGTTCGCCGGTCGCGCACGGCGGCCAGGTCCTTTCGGGGACGGTGCGGACGAGTTCGAACGTTGCAAGCGTCGAAGCGCGCATCGGCGGCTACTCTTCCGCGATGCAGAAGGTCGGCGTGGGACTGTTCGCGCTTTCTTACCGCGTGC
>Ga0209810_1000971_pt1 | contig 49446 bp, 63 predicted proteins | sample Coa_R1_7_FD_187159 | JGI IMG/M metagenome (GOLD analysis project Ga0209810, IMG submission 187159) | Surface soil microbial communities from Centralia Pennsylvania, which are recovering from an underground coalmine fire - Coalmine... | ecosystem: Environmental > Terrestrial > Soil > Unclassified... | reverse complement strand
TGCGACCACTTCGACGTTGTAGTCGTCGTGCGGCAGCGCACGGCCGCCTCGCTCGAGGATGCGATGCAACAGGATCGCCTCGGCAACTTTGATGGTCAGTAGATCCTGCGCGACCATCTGCTCGTAACGTCGACGCGCTTCGGCAACGAAGTTGCGCGCATCGCCGGCGGCGAGCACGAGCGAATCGTCGTCGGCGCCAACAAGGCGCTGCGCGAGTTCCAGTGCGGCCGGATCGTCGGTCGCGAGAAGATTTTGGATTGCCGGCAGGGAGCCGGCTTGAGTATTTGAATCCATTGTCCTTACCTCGAGACCGCGTCGATGCGTGCCAGCGCATAATCGGCGCGGTTTTGGTTTTCTAGGGTGCACCGGAGCGGACGCCTTGGAGGCAACATCCGCTCCGGCGTTGCGGTCTGAGCACCGCAAAGGTGAATAGTGCGAGTCATTTGTCAGCTCGCTTTCCGAAAGCGGCGCGAGGGCGTTTGCGCCACTTTGGTCGACTCGATGTAGGCGCGCAGATCGCCCGCGGTCACGCGGATGGAGCGCGCGCCCGTTCGGTGAAACGGCATGCCGCCCGAGACGATGCGCTCGTACGCCGTCGTGTAATCCTCGTTGAGCACGGAGGCAACGTCGTTGATTTTGAGCATGTAGTCATCGGGCAATCCCTCGAGCGAGGTCAGCCCGGGACGGCGCGCCATTACGCCACCGCCCCGATGCTCAAGCGCGCATTCTCCGCGCGCAAGCGCCGGCACAGCGACTCGTCGTCGCCGTGCAGCGAACAAAGGATCTTCAGCGCGCGCGCTTCGCGCTTTTGGGCCTGCTCGATGTCGGCGCGCGCGTGCATCAGCTCGCAAATGGCGACGTCGTACTGGTCCTGCCGGCGACGTGCGCGGGCGATGGAATTCTCGTTGCGCTCGAGCATCGCGTCGAGCCGTCCGTTGGGTCTAGCCACGGCGGACCGCCTCGGGGGAAACAACCCGCCTCGCCGGACCTGTGCTACAGTCGCGAATAATGGGCCGTTCGCCACCTTGATCTCCGTATGAGGATGGGGCATTTTTGAATCGCATGGCTACAGAGACTCCGAGACGAAGCGAACGCGCCCGCGATCGGCGCGCTCCGCTTGTAGCTCGATGCCGATGCGCCGCAACAGGTCAAGGTCGCGATAATAGGAGCGCTCGGACACGTGAAAGCGCGCTTGGTACGCCGAGAGATCGACAACGGCGGAGAGCAGCAGTCGCGCCGTCAGCCACACGCACCGGTGCACCCGGCGTTCTGCTGTCGTCAGCGCCGCCATCAGGCAACCGCCCGCGGCGAGAGGTCAATGTCGTTCGCGTCGCACCCGTACAGCTCGGCGTACCGCTGCAGCAGCCGGCCGGAGGGAATGGTCTTGCCGGTTTCGTTTTCGGAAATCGTCGCCGGACGAACGCCAAGACGCTGCGCTGCCTGCGCGAGCGTGAGCCCCGCGCGTACGCGGTGCACCCTCAGTGTGTCCTTGCGGTTCGTCATAGCGTAATCATATTACGTTATGAGCGAATCTATGTCAACCCACTCCGTAAGGGATTTTCAGGCACTCCGTAATGAATCTTTACGCAGTGCCGACTGACGAGGAACGCAAGCGGGCGGTTGGTTCTGCCATCCGCCGAGCGCGCGAGGCGCGCCATTTCACCGGAGCCGAACTCGCCAAGCGTACCGGTAAACGCGCCGGGACCCTCTCGGACATCGAAAACGGCAAGAGTCTGCCGGACCTGGCGACGCTGCTATCTATCGCCGATGCGCTCGACATGTCGCTCGACGAGGTGCTCGAACGCCCGAAGCGCGCGCCCGCGACGCCCGCTACGCGGTTAGCAGCCCTGGAGGGCGATGTGGCTCTGCTGTTCGAGCGTCTCGAATCTCAGGCGCGAGCAATCCTCGCGATTCTAGGCGCGCTCGCAGCCCTGCCGCAAGTGCCGCATCCCGAGAGAGAGCGGCTGCAGCGTCTGCTAGATCAACTACAAAATCGCATGGAGGCGCAATGAGAGATTCGGATACTGGGGCACCCGCTTGCTGCGTCATGGCGGCGTCTTATTTTCGCGCGCTGTCGCCCCTTGTGGCTTTAATGCGAATAACGTGTGGGTACTGACTTACGGGTGGCAGGCATGATTAAATCTTTACGAAACGTTGCTCGCTTAAGTTGCCGTCTGTCGCTATGCTTGTTGACTTGCGTTAGTTTTGCAGTGGGGCGAGCGGACGATGCGCTGACGCGATTTCGCGGCGTTGCGATCGCGACTCCTGGCGCGCCGGCGCGCGTCGTGTACTGCGAAGGCGCAAGCGACGGATATCAAGCGCGCTACGGTGCCGACTTCGTCAACGACGGCGAGGTCGCGCTCAAAGTTGTGCGGGTTCGCTTTGACTTTTACGACGCGTTCGGGGCGCTCTTGCACAGCGAGAGTGCGGATTACGCCGGGACATTCGGCGAGGGCGCGCGCATTAGCGGCGCGGGCAATCACGGATGGACGATCGGCGCGCGGTATTTCGTAAACTTAGCAAACGTGAGCAGTGTGCGCTGCGCGATCGAACGAACGCTGGACGTGCGCGGAGATTCGTGGGCGAACCCGACGCTGCCCTCACCGGCACCGAGCGCGCAGCCGTGAAAGACGCGCTGGCCGCGCAGCGCGGGCGACACGGCATCATTACCATTCGCGTCGGCGGGCTCATCCGCACGATCGACGCATCGAGCACGCCGCGCGCGCCGCTGCGCGTGCGCAAACGCAAGAAGAGAACGAATGAACAGGCGACGCGGTAACGGCGAGGGCAGCATCCGGCAGCGCAGCGACGGCCGCTGGCAGGCGTCCTTGCGCCATCGCGATCCGATCACGGGTCTCGCGAAGCGGACGTACGTCTACGGCAGCACGCGGGCGGACGTCCAAGACCAGCTGCGCATGATTCAGGCGCGCCTGGACAAGGGCAAATCCGCTCGGGCGGAGCGCGCGTCGGTTCGCGAATTCCTAGAGTACTGGATCGATGACGTCGCCAAGCCGTCGCTGCGCGCGTCGACGTTTCGTTCGTACGACGGCGTCGTGCGCAACCACCTCATCCCGGCCTTCGGCGAAATGCAGATCGCGCAGCTGCGCGCGAGCGCGATTCAGCACGTGCTCGTCGGCAAGGGCGCCAAGGCGCCGGCGCGCACCCGCGAACTCGCGCTGATCGTCTTGCGACGCGCGCTCGAGCACGCCGTGCGGACGGGCCTGCTCGACCAGAATCCCGCCGAGCGTATCGACCCGCCGCGCGTCGAGCGTAAAGAGATGCGCGTTCTCACTCCCGAGGAAGTTACGGCATTTCTTGCAGCGGCCCGGTCGGAACGACTTTACGCGCTCTACTTCCTGGCGATTTACACCGGCATGCGGCAGGGCGAACTCCTCGCACTGCGCTGGCGCGACGTGGACCTGGCCGCGCAGCAGATCCGCGTCGTGCGGACGCTCGACGCGAACGCGCGCACGTTCGGCGCCCCGAAGACGACGACGTCACGACGCGTCATCGACCTCGGCCCGAACGCCGTCGCGCAGATCCGTGCCCATCGCGAGCGCATGCGCGCAGAAGGCGTCGCCGGCGAACTGGTCTTCGTCGACACCGGTGGCAAGCCGCTGCGCGCCTCCAACGTCATCCGGCGATCGTTTCATCCGCTGCTCGAGCGCGCGAAACTCAAGGAGCCGAAGAAACCGTCGCCGGTGCGCTTTCACGATCTGCGCCACACCGCCGCAACATTGATGCTTGCCGCCGGCGTGCATCCAAAGATCGTGAGCGAACGTCTCGGCCATGCGACGGTGACGATCACGATGGACCTGTACCAGCACGTGCTGCCCTCGATGCAGCGCGCCGCGGCGGCGTCCGTGGAGGCATTCCTGGCCGGAGATGGTGGTCAAAAAGGCGGTCAACTTGTCGATTTGGGCCGAGCGCTCAAACGCAAAGCCTCGTAAAAAGTCATATTTTACAAGGCTTTGGAATGGCTCCGGATGCTGGACTCGAACCAGCGACCCGCTGATTAACAGTCAGCTGCTCTACCAACTGAGCTAATCCGGAACGGCCCGAAGGACCCGCCGTAATTGGCCTACCCCGTCATGCCCTCCTTTGTTCCGCGGGCGAGGCGTGTATAGTAATCGCATGCGCCTTGCCTACCCGCTCCTCGAACTCCGCCGAGGCCGCGCGCTTTACACCTTTTTGTGGGCGTTTTGCGCGATGCTGCTGATCGGCCTCGTGGCCGATGTCACGCAGCGGCCGTACATCTTCCCGTCCCTCGGGCCATCGGCAATCATGATGTTCGGCCGCCCATTGCGGCGCGATTCCTCGCCGCGCCATGCCATTTTGGGACACGGCGTGGGCGCGCTTTGCGGCTATTTCGCGCTCGGGGCAACCGGACTGCTCGGCGTGCCCTTCAGCACGCACGTCGGCATCGCACGCATCCTGGCCGCGGCGGTCGCGCTCGCGTTGACGTCGGGACTAACGATTCTACTTTCGTGCGAACATGCGCCGGCCGGTGCCACCACGCTCATCGTTGCGCTCGGCATTCTGCCCAATCCGATCGATTTTCTGTTCTTGATGAGCGCGGTTGCAATGCTCGCGCTGCTTGCGCTCGTAATAAACCGAACGTTCTCATACGAATATCCGGTTTGGAAGGCGCAAAAGAAAGCGCAGCGCGGCACTCAACCTTGAGTGCCGCGCTGTTCGTGCTGCTAGTGCAGGGAGTTAGTACGGGCGAGAGGCTTGGCGGCGAACCATCAGCGGCCGCGTGAGCGTGAGCTGGAAGTTCGTTCCTTGTTTCATCACGATGTTGGCCTTCTTGTTGTAGCCGACCAAAAAACCGGTGGCTGCGCCGAGCGCGCCGCCCGCGTTGGTGTGGAAAATCGTCTTGCCGATGATGTTGCCCGCGATCATGCCGCCGATCGTCGTGAGCGCGACGTGTCCGCCGTTACGGTTTTGCTCGCCGGGGCCGCCGCTCGTCATCTCGGCATTGAGCGGATAGCTCGTGCCGTTTTGCAGCGTGATTGCATCCCACGAGAAATGCAATTCGGGTTTGACGCCCTGCCCCGCGCGAACGACTTTGATGACCGTGCCGTGCACGATTGCGTTCGCGAACGTCGTGTCGTCGTTCGGATACGGAGGAATCACGCGCGCGGTGAAGTGCTCGCCCGCATACGCACTTCCGGAGTCGATGGTGTCCTGCATCTGGACGTTGATGGTCTGACCTTGCGACAGGGTCACCGTCTGAGCCAGCGCGGCCGCCGGCAACAAAAATGCCAGGACCATCGCCAGCGCGGGAATTCGGGTTCGTGAGGTCATGCGTTCTCCTTGAAGGTGAAGCGAATTGTCCGAAGACTTCTACCTCCATCAACGACAAACTGGCCGCGCGCGTTGCCGGCGCTCTAGGGAGAAACGGAAAAGTCCGGCACCTTGAGGTCGGCGCTTGCCCCCTTGCGCAATGCTTCCACCTTATCCAAGCGTTCCCACGGCAGGTCTAAGTCGGGCCGGCCGAAGTGTCCGTATGCCGCCGTCTGCCGGTAAATCGGCCGCCGCAGGTCGAGATTGTGGATAATCGCAGCCGGCCGCAAATCGAACGTCTTCTGCACGAGCTCGGCGATCTGCGCTTCCGGCAGCTTGCCCGTACCGAAGGTTTCCACGAGGACGCTCACGGGGTGCGCGACGCCGATCGCGTACGCGACTTGAACCTCGCAGCGATCCGCCAATCCGGCCGCGACGACGTTCTTTGCCACGTGGCGCGCGGCGTACGCTGCCGAGCGATCTACCTTGGTCGGATCCTTGCCGGAGAACGCGCCGCCGCCGTGACGCGCCATGCCGCCGTACGTGTCCGCGATGATCTTGCGCCCGGTCAAACCGGCATCGCCTTTCGGGCCGCCGATGACGAAGCGCCCCGTGGGATTGACGTAAATGCGGGTATTCGCATCGCGCAGAGAGGGCGGAATGACGTGATTGATGACCTTTTCCGTCACCTCAGCCCGAATCGTTTCGAGCGGAATGTCGGGATCGTGCTGTGTCGAGATGACGACGGCGTCAACGCGAACCGGCTTGTCGCCTTCGTACTCCACGGTAACTTGCGATTTTCCGTCGGGGCGCAGATACGGAATGTCGCCGTTCTTGCGCACCGCGGACAGATGACGCGTAAGGTTGTGCGCGAGCACGATCGGCAAGGGCATCAACTCATCGGTTTCGCGGCACGCATAGCCGAACATCATGCCCTGATCGCCCGCGCCGATTCGATCCCAGACGTCGTCGGGATGTTCGCCGGTTTTGGCTTCGAGCGACTTGTCGACGCCCATCGCGATGTCCGGCGATTGCTCGTCGATCGAAACGCTGACGCCGCACGTTTCGGCGTCGAAACCGACCGCGGACTTGGTGTAGCCGATGTCGGTAATGACCTGTCGCACGATGCGCGGAATGTCGATGTACGTCGTGGTCGTGATTTCGCCGGCGATGTGAATCTGCCCGGTGATCGCAAACGTCTCGCACGCAACGCGGCCGTTCGGATCGTCTTTGAGAATTGCGTCCAGCACGGCGTCCGAAATCTGATCGGCAACCTTATCGGGATGCCCCTCCGTAACCGATTCGCTGGTAAAGAGCCGGCGATATGCCATGATTAGGTACCTTCACTCCAGGACGCCATGTACTTGAGTTGCTGCGGCGTCAGCGTGTCAATCTCGATGCCCATCGACGCGAGTTTGAGCTGCGCCACCTCTTCGTCGATGTGTTCCGGCACGTCGTACACCTTCTTCTCGAGGTCCTTGTAGTTTTGCGCGAGATACGCCGCCGACATCGCCTGATTCGCGAACGACATGTCCATAACGGCGGCCGGATGCCCTTCCGCTGCGGCCAGGTTGATGAGCCGCCCGTCGGCCAAAATGCAGATCTTGCGCCCGTCGTGCAGTTCGTACTGTTCGACGAATTGCCGCGGTTCGGTCTTGCCCTTGCTGATCTTCGGCAAGCAATCGAGATTCAGTTCGTCGTTGAAGTGCCCGGAATTGCAAACGATCGCGCCGTCCTTCATCAGTTTGAAGTGGTGCTCGTCGATCACATGGTAATTTCCCGTAACCGTGATGAAGATGTCGCCTTCTTGCGCGGCCTGCTCCATCGGCATGACGCGGTAGCCGTCCATGACGGCCTCGAGCGCCTTACGCGGATCGACTTCGGTAACCACGACATGCGCGCCCATCCCCGCGGCACGCGACGCCGCGCCGCGTCCGCACCATCCGTAACCGACCACGACCACCGTTCGTCCGGCCAGCAGCACGTTGGTCGCGCGAATGATGCCGTCGAGCGTGGATTGACCCGTGCCGTAGCGATTGTCGAACATGTGCTTGGTGAGCGCGTTGTTCACCGCAATGACCGGATATGGCAGCACGCCGTCCTTCTGCATCGCTTTCAACCGAATGACGCCCGTCGTCGTCTCCTCGCAGCCGCCGATCATGTCCGCGAGCAGCTCCTTGTGCTTGCCGTAGATCGTGTTGACGAGATCGCAGCCGTCGTCCATGGACATGTGCGGCTTGGTCGCGATGACGGATTCGATGTGGCGATAGTACGTCTGATGATCTTCGCCTTTGATCGCGAAGGTCGGTATGCCGTACTCGCACAGCGCCGCCGCCACGTCGTCTTGTGTGGAGAGCGGATTGCTCGCGCACAGCGCGATGTCGGCGCCGCCCGCTTGCAGCGCGAGCATCAAGTTTGCCGTTTCCGTCGTGACGTGCAGGCACGCGCCGACGCGTACGCCGGCCAGCGGTTTCTGCTGCGCGAAACGCTCGCGAATCTGCGCGAGCACGGGCATGTATGCGCCGGCCCACGCGATGCGTGAACGGCCCTGTTCTGCGAGCGAACGATCCTTCACATCGCCGCGCGAAGCGCTCTGTTCGAGTACTGGCAACGCTTGTCAACCTCTCTGGGGGAAATTGCGAACCTGCCGCTATTCTGCCACAAGAGTTGCCCTACCCGCTAGCTAATTCCGCGTTCGTGCAGACCCTGAACGACTATCTGACAAATCTCGCAGGCGAATCACCTGCCCCCGGCGGCGGAAGCGCGGCCATGCTCGTGGGCGCAACGGCGGCCGCACTCGTCGCCATGGTCGCGCGCATCTGCGCGGCGAGTCAAAAGTACCGGGCCAAACATGACCTCGCCTTAGGCCTGATTTCCCAAGCAGACGCGCTCCGAGAAGAATTGCTTGCGCGCAAAACGCGCGACGAGCAGGCCTTCGAGGCGGTGGTGGCCGCGCGCGGCGATGCCGCGCGCATGCAAGCAGCGCTGCAGCACGCTGCCGCAGTTCCGTTGGAGGGTGCGCAAGACGCGCTTGGCGTGCTCGAGCTTTGCGTCAGCGCACTGGAACTCGGCAACGCGCATTTGGCGAGCGATGTGGGATGCGCTGCGGAGTTTGCCTCCGCGGCCTTACGCGCGTGCGCGTACAACGTGCGCATCAACCACAAATACATGAGCGATGCGCAAGGCGTTTCCGCTCAGCGCGCGCAGTTGGAAAGTCTGGAGCAGCGCGCGGCCGCGCTGCTGCGCACCGTTCGCGAGGCCGCTTTCGTTTCGATCGGTGCTTAAGCGACGCGATCCAGAAACGGGCGAATATCGGATTCCTCGACTTCGATGCCGACGCCGCGTTTGTGGTAGCGAATATCGTGAAAATCGGAACCGGCCGACATGACGAGATCCATACGGCGCGCCTGATCCCGGAAGTATTGCACCTGCATCGGCTCGTGCGTCGGATAGAACACCTCGAGCCCTTGCAACCCGCACGCGACCAGTTCCTCGATGACGGCGTAGTCTTTCAAGCGTCCGGGATGGGCCAGCACCGGTACGCCTCCGCTGGCGAGAATGACGTCGATAGCTTCGTGCGGCGTGATATGCGTCGACGGAACGTATCCCGGCGCGCCGCGCTTTAGAAAAGAACGAAATGCCGTTTCGATGTCGGGCGCGATACCCAGGCGAATCAGCGCCTTGCCGACGTGCGGTCGTCCGAGCGATGCGCCTTCCTGCGCCTCCGCGTGCACGTCTTCCAGCGTGATGCCGTAACCCGCGGCGCGCAGCTGTTCGACGATTCGTGAAACGCGGCTGCGGCGGGCAGTGCGGTTTGCCTCGAGCACTTGCGTGAGCGGTGAATCTCCCAGCGGCAAGCGATAGCCCAGCACGTGGACCTCCATGTCGCGGTACGCCGCATTGATTTCGATGCCGGTTATCGTGCGAATGTGCGCCGGAGCTTCGAACTGCCCGTACGCCTTGATGCTGTCGTGATCGGTAATCGAAAACATGCGAACGCCGCGCTCCGACATGAAGGCGCAAAGCTGCGCGGGCGTAAGCGTCCCGTCGCTCTCACAGGTGTGAGAATGAAAATCAACGAGCACTCGGTGACGCGCTCAGGCCGCCACGTGAGTGCGTCGTTCGATTGCCAGCGAAATTCCGGTTCGTTCGTTGCCGTCGATTTCCACGTCTATAAAGGAAGGCACGCATGCCAAATCGAGCCGGCTCGTTTTCAGATAGCTGCGCGCGATGGCCACCGCCTTGATCGCTTGATTGATGGCGCCCGCGCCGACCGCCTGCAGTTCGGCGGATTCCCGTTCGCGCAGCACCGCGGCCAGCGCGCCGGCGACGGAGTTGGGGCTGCTCTTCGCCGAGACTTTGAAGACGTTCGCACTGACGTGCTTTGCCGGATTGTCTATCATGCTATGCCTCGCTGGAAGATGCGCTTGATGTCCGTTGCGCGGCCCGTCTGCACGTCGATGGTGACGACTACGGCGCAGAACTGCCTTGTTCCAGCCTTCTGTACGGAGAAACGCTCGGAGAAGCCGATTGTGAACCGGTCCAGAACGGGTCCGGTCTCCATGCCGATGACGCCGTCGGTCGGTCCGGTCATACCCACGTCCGTCACGTAAGCGGTACCGCCGGCAAGAATTTGTTCGTCCGCTGTTTGCACGTGAGTGTGCGTTCCGTAGATTGCCGAAACGCGGCCGTCGAGGTAGCGCCCGAGCGCGACCTTCTCACTGGTCGCTTCGGCGTGAACGTCCACGACGACGATCTTCGTCGCGTCGAGCAACTCTTGCAGCGCCGCCTCAGAAGACCGGAACGGGTCGTCGACCGGCGGCATGAACGTGCGGCCCATGACGTTGAGCACGCCGACCGTAGCGCCGTTTACGGCGACGTAGCCGATGCCCCGCCCGGGAACGCCCGGCGGATAATTCACGGGCCGAATTACGCGATCGCTGGCATCGAGATACGTGCGGAATTCGCGTTTGTCGAAGATGTGGTTGCCGCTCGTGATGAAATCGACCCCGGTCGCGAACATCTCCTCGGCGGTCTGCGCGGTCAGGCCGAAGCCCCCGGCCGCGTTTTCACCGTTGGCAATGCAAACGTCGACGTGGTGTTGATCGCGCGCGAGCGGTACGCAGCGCTTGAGGGTCTCGCGGCCCGGCGAGCCGACGACGTCCCCAATCAGGAGTAGAGTAAGTGTCTCAGAGCTCATCTCATAAACCCACGCGCCCAGCGTTTTGCCAAACCCTTCGGGCGCCGGCATTTTTGGCGCATATCATTGTTGCTGCGGCGGCCACAATGCGCGACGGCATTGCGCCCGTCCTCGCGCCGCGATCTGCGCCAAAACTGCTCGCCGCGCTGGGGCATGGGTTTATGAGCTGAGCTCTAGCTATCTGCGGGCCGACGCCTTCGCTTTCTTCTGGGATTTCAAAAAGTATACCAGAACGCGCTTTTCCTCGCGGAAGCCGACCAAACTCTTCGATTGATCGGGATCGCGCAGCGCGTCGATGGCCGCCTCCGCCAGTTCTTCCTGAAAAGCGGGATCTTCGTCGGGATGTTCGTCGGGAACCGGATTGCGCACCAATGCCGCGCCGAAGCGGTCGGCGAGAAAGCTGGTAAGCATCGCGAGCTCATCCTTGGTGAAGGAGTCGAGATCGCGGGTCACGTGCACGAAGCTGAGCTTACGGTCCGATTCGCATTCAACGCGCACGTCTCCGCGCTCGTCGTTGAGCCCCAGCAGCCCTTCGACGTGGGCTTCGATCTCTTCGGTAATCGCACGCTGGGTCTGCCGGTCCACGCGCCCGGTGACGGCATAGCTGAAACGCACCGTACCTTCTCCCGGCGCGCTGCGGATCGATGCGATCTCGGGAAAGCGCACCAAAAGCGCGCATACCAGACTCACCGTATCGCTATTCTCGGCCGGCAACCGAACGTTCATGACGCTCCCAGACTCTCCGATTTCCAGACTTTCTCCGCTTTTCGCGGTGGGGGGTCGCGTCTATTAGACGCCGGGTCAAAACCACCCCTTGTCCTATCACGACCCACAACACCGGCGCCAGACCCGCGGTTCCGGACCGAAGGTCCCCGGCCGGTGCCTGCTTTGCCCCTGGGCCGGGGACCCGCCGCACCTGCGCCAAAGCGCGCGCCGCCGATAGGATGGAGTCATGCGTGGAACCACCGCGGGCGCCGCGGCGCTTCTCGTTCTGGCTGCCCTCTCCGCCTGCGCAGGCGGAGGAGGCGGCGGCGCGACACCGCCTGGTCCGTCGAGCAATCCGGCTCCGCCCTCGCCCCGGTCGAGCGCAACTTCCTCCCCCGCACCCACGCCCACGCCGCTCATCACGCCCACGCCCGTCATCACGCCCACGCCGGTCATCACGCCCACGCCGGTCGTCACGCCCACGCCGGTCGTCACGCCCACGCCGGTCGTCACGCCCACGCCGGTCGTCACGCCCACGCCGGTCTCGACCGCGACGCCGATGCCGACGCCCACTCCCACCGCGGCCGCGCGATGGGTCGTCACGGATCCCGGCGTCAACAACGGGCTCGACAACATGTTCAAGACCACGAACCCCGATTTGGACAACCGCAACCCCGGCGAGTACGACGGCGATCTCGAACCCAGCGATCCGGGCGCGCTGCCGGGAGGCGGCGGCCAAGGTCCAACGGGCACGTCGGTCGACGGGATTCCGTGCGCGGCCTCGATGTTCGACGGCCCAAACAACTACCACGTGCACGCGTTCGTGGGCATTTACGTAAACGGCGTCGAGTACGCGCTGCCCGACGCGATCGGCATGTACCATGCCGGCGGCGACCAAACGTACAACGGCTTTCCGAATCAAGAAGTGTACGCGTTCTGTTTCTACTACCTGCACACGCACGACACGAGCGGCACCGTGCACATGGAAGATCCCTCCACCACCACGCCGCCAACGACGTCGCTGTTCTGGCTGGGACAATTCCTCGACATTTGGGGCGTGCAGGTTTCGCCGACGCAATTCGGTCCGTTCGCTGGACCCGTCGTTGCATACACGTCGCTCAACTCCGCGCAAGTGCCTTGCTCCGGCGGCGCGAGCTGCCAGGTGACCAACAACCAGTACCAATTGTGGAACGGCGACGTGCACAACATGCCGCTGTACGCGCACGAAGTCGTTTGGATAGAGGTGGGAACGGGCAACCCGGCTCCGGCGCAGTTGCCGAACGTCAGCTTCTACGGATACAAATAGCCTCTCGGCCCATCGCGCATGCCCGACCGGGCCTCCTACGCTGCAGCCTTGCGCGCCTACTATGGAAAACGCACACCCATTTGGCTTGGGGGTAAAAATGCGTTCTCGTCAAGTTCTTTTGTGCTGCGGTTTCGCTGCGGCGGCCATGCTCGGAGCGTGCGGACGCGGTTCGGCGCCGCCGCCGGCGCCGAACGGAAACGGCGGGATCACGAACTCGGCCGCCGCCTTGCCGGCGGCTTCACCGACGACGACGCCGTTTGCCTATTCGTGGCGGATCGCGGGCGAAGGCAAGATCAACGGCGCCGAAAACATGTTCAAGGCGAGCAACCTCGATGCCGACACAAAACCCGCGCTGGGTCAGTATGACGGCGACTTACGTTCAACCGATCCCGGCGCGCGCCCGGGCGGCGGCGGCCAAGGGCCGGTAGGAAATAAGATCGACAACATCTCCTGCGATACGACGATGCCGAATACGTACCACGTCCACGCTTTCGTCGGCGTGTACGTCAACGGCGTCGAGTACGCGGTTCCCGATGCGGTGGGCATGGATCGCGCGAGCGGCGATCGATACGACAAATATTCCGGGTGGCCGAACCAAGAACTTTACGCGATCTGCTTCTATCACGTTCACACGCACGACGCGAGCGGAATGGTGCACTTGGAAGCGTCGAACGCGGTCCCGATCACGAGCTCCATTTTCTCGCTCGGCACCATGCTGGATATTTGGGGCGTCAAGGTCACCGCCTCGCAGTTCGGACCGTATCTCGGAACCGTCGTAGCGTACACCTCGCTGAACTCCGCGCAGGTTCCATGCCACACGGTCGCTTCGTGCGAGGTGGGCGCGAACCAGTACAAACTGTGGAACGGACCGATCGCCGAGATGCCGTTGTACTCGCATGAAGCGATCTGGATTGAAGTCGGCAGTGGGAATCCCGACGCGGCGCATTTGCCGGGTGTCAGCTTCGCGACATCCCAATAAACCGAAGGGGCGTTCGGGCAACGTGAGCGAACGGCACAGGTTGTGAAACGCCCGCTCCCGTTGTGGCTTGCCGGGGTCGTGCCGGCGACGCTCGTCGCGCATGGTTTGGGCTATGCCCTGACGGGGCGCAGCGTGGGAGACGCGCATCATGCGTGGGTCGCTCCGGCGTTGGAATGTTCCCTGGCAGTGCTCGCGGCATTGTGCTGCGCGCTTTTCGCCGGCGCCCTTTTGAAAGCGGGCGTGCTCGTGCACACGGCCGCCGAACGCTCCACCCTGGAGCTGTGGCCCCGCCTTGCGGTCGCGCAGCTGTTCATGTTCACGGTGATGGAGCGTATGGAAGGCGCGCACGCCGGCGTCCCCGGGTACGCGATGCAAGTGCTCGTCGCGCTTTGCGCCGCCTACGTCTTGTCGTTGTTCTCCCGATTGCTCGTGCGCTGCATCGCTGGGGCGCATGAAGCTTCGCGCTATTTGGAACGCCTGCTGCGCGGCGTAAACAGCTTCGTCTCGCGCCGCCCGTTCCTCGTCGCTCACGCGCTGGCAGTACGCGCCGGAACTGCGCGTTTTCAACGGCCGCCTCCGATCGGCTAACTCTCGTTCAACCCGAGTAGTCCGCGTCGTTTTCGATCGGAGGTTTTTCCGTGAAGCAAGTGTTACTTGCGGGCGCGCTGTCGTGCGTACTCGCACTCGCGATCCTCTGGCGGCCCGCGCCGGCGCAGGCCATTCCCGTGTTCGCGAATGGGCAAGGCATCTCGTGCGAAGCCTGCCATACCACGTTTCCCGGCATGACGCGGTACGGCATGATGGTCATGATGACGAACTTCCAGATCCTCAAACGCCATCTGCAGGATCAAGCGCTGCCAATCTCCGCCAGACTGTACATCCAAAGCGTGCTCGGCAACAGCGATCATCCCGGCGTGACGCAAGTGCAAGACTTCTCGCTGCTCAGCGGGGGCTTTTTGGGCAGCAATTTCACCTGGTACAACGAGCAGCACGTCATCGATTCGGGTGCCGTCGGGCAAACGGAGCAGGCATGGATCTCTTGGAACGGACTGCTGCACGGCACGAATTCTCTTCAGATCGGCAAGTACCACACGCCGTTTCCTTTCATGCCGGCGCATGCGTGGACTATTAGCCCGTATTTGCTGGCGGCGCAAACCACCGGACAGAACGACTTCAATACGAACGAAGCCCGCTGGGGAATCGCGTTCAACGGCATGTCGAACGAGTTCATGTACAATTTGGCCTGGCTGACCGGAAGCGGCCCGGTCCAAGACGCTCTGGACTTCAATCAGACGCATAATCCGCGCGCAATCGACTTCAACGTCTCCTACGGCGGAATGTCGATCCCGTTCAGCGTAGGCATCGTCGGAATGCGCGGATGGTCGCCTCTGCACGATCCGGTCACGAACGACTTCGTCGGCACGAACGCGTTCACGCGGGAAGGGTTGTACTTCGGATACCAGACGAACGCATGGCATTTTCAAACCATGTACTTTCACGGCGAGGACGCCAACCCGGACGTCGGCGTGACGGACGTGCCGCTGAACGGATTTTTCTTCGAAGCCGAACGGGACTTCGGCTGGCAAAATCACCTGACGGCGCGGTATGACGTCGCGTCGAGCGATTCGCTCACCCGGCAAGTCGTCTTGGATTTCTCGCACAACCTTCTGCCGAATCTGGCGATCATCGCGGAACTGGCCGGCTATCCCAACGGCCGCCCGCAGCTCGCGCTGCAAATAGCGTATGCCGGGCCGTATCAAAACGGAAAGCGGTATCTTTCGAATCTCCACATGGAAAACGTAGGTGCCGCGAGCGTTGCGGCCGCGGAGCCGTCTTCGTCCGCGATGCCCGCTGCAGCTCCCGGCGGCGATGCGAACAACGGGGCGAAACTCGTTCAAGCCAACGGCTGCGCGGGCTGCCACGGCGCCAACCTCATGGGCGGCTCGGTCGGGCCGCGGCTGTACGGAATCGAGCACCGGCTGACGCAGGCGCAAATCGCGGACTTCATCGTGCATCCGCGGCCGCCGATGCCGAACTTCGGCTTTACCGCGCAGCAAGTCGACGACATAGTCGCGTACTTGAGCGGCTTGGACGGCGGTGCGAGCAGCTCCGCGCCGGTCGTCACGCTTTCACCGAATCCGCCCGTCGACGTGGCGACGATCACGGTCCGCTTCTCCGGAACCCCGCCGAAGGACGTGAGCGTTCTCCCGGTGATGCAAATGGGGACCAGCACGATGCAGACGCGCCTAGTAAAACTGCAGCCAAGCGCGTCGGATCCGCACGCGTTCACCGGACACGTCGTTTTTTCGATGGGCGGCCCGTGGACGCTCAAACTGCAGTACGACGGCAACACGATGGATGTGCCCGTAAACGTCGGACAGTAATGCGCCGGTCGGCGTTTTTACTTTCCGGCGCGGGCGCGATGATTGCCTCCGCGCTGCCGCCGCTATCGCAGCGCGCGCTCGCGAGGGATACGGTCGATTACACACTGACGGCCGCGCCGCTGCGTTTCTCGCCGGCGCCCGGCGTAGATTTTCCCGGCTTCGCCTACAATGGAACCATTCCGGGACCCGTTCTGCGTATCGCGCACGGTCAACGCTTGCGCGCAAAATTCGTCAATAACGCCACCGAGCCGGCGACCATTCATTGGCACGGCATGATTCTTCCGAACAAGATGGACGGCGTCGAAGGCCTCACGCAGCCTGCCGTGCCCGCGCGTGAATCGTTTCTGTACGAATTCACGCCCGATCCGCCGGGAATGCGCTGGTATCACGATCACATCAGCGACGGCATCGCACGCGGACTCTTCGGTCTCATCATCGTGGAAGATCCGAACGACGAGCCCGCCGACAAGGAGTTCGCGCTCGTCTTCCACGACGTGCCGAAGTTGAGCACGGTTCAAGCCGCGATGATGGGAACGAGCAATTCGCCCATGACCGATCCGATCGGATCGCCCGAGCTGCGGCAGATGAAGCCGAACGACCGGATGGGCGACGAGGTCTCGTACGTCGCGCACTGCATCAACGGCGCCTGCTATCCGAACACGCAGAAGCTCGGCGTGAAAGTGGGCGATCGAGTTCGGCTGCGCGTGCTGAACGCGAACCCGACGCAGACGCGCTATGTGCGCGTCGCGGGGCATCGCCTGACCGTCACGCACAGCGACGGCAATCGTTTGGAACGGCCGGTAGAAGTCGACGCATTGCGCATCGGCGTCGCGGAACGCTACGACGCGTATTTTCGAGTTACCAAACCGGGCGCGTATCTGGTGCAAGGTCTCTCGAGCGATCCGCTCGCGTATCAGCAGGCCGCCGTGCTGTACACCGAAGGCATGGAAAACGCCTCGCCGTTGAGCAGCCCGCAAACGCTCGAGGGGGTCGACTATTTTACTTATGAGAAAGCCGGCAGCACGGCCGCGGCTGCGCCGGAACAGCCTGCTGTTTCCGGAGCAAACACGTATGCCTTTACGCTTGGCGGCGGTGAATACGGCAGCAACCGCTGGACGATCAACGGCAAAACCTATCCCAATACGCCCAAGATAAACGTTCGGCGCGGCGACGTGGTGCGCGTACATTTCCATAACACGACGGACATGGATCATCCGATGCATCTGCACGGCCACGTTTTTCGTTTAACGGAAGTGGACGGCACGCAGCTCGCGCATCCCCTTCCGAAAGACACCTCGCTCGTGCGGGCGAACGGCGGAACCGCTTCGTGGTCTTTCACCGCGGATTCACCTCCGGGACGCTGGCTTTTGCACTGCCACAACGAGATCCACATGATGGACGGCATGATGACGGAGGTCGTTTACCGCTCGTGACGAGGGCGCAGCGGATACGCAAGTACGCCGTCTCATCGCTGCTGGGCATGCCCGCCGCGATGCTTACCCACGCGCTCGTCTTCGGCGGCTCGCACGTTGCAGGCGGCTCCGCACACGGTTTTGCGCTTGCGATCGCCGCGCTTTGCGGCGCGGTTGCCTTGGGAATCGGCGTAAATGCGGCTCGCCGCGGCAGCCGCGCGAGCATGCCGAGCATTGGGACGGTCGCCCTGGTCGCCGCGGCATGGTTCGCCGCGCTGGAGGCCATGGAGCCGCGGCACAGCGTTCCGGTCGCGCTTTGTCTTCTGGTTCTCGCGGTAGTTGCCGCGGTGCTCGCATGGAGCGCGCGGGCTTGCACGCACGCGGTCGCGCTGCTTGCGAGCAGCTTCCTCAGACACGCGGCGCAGGACGAAGTTTCGTCTTGCGCGTTCGCGCTTCGCCTCGGCGTCGTTCGGCCAACGCACCGGCGGTTCGAGCGATTCTCCCGGCCGCCGCCGGCGCTTTCCTAAAAGCACTCTTCACCACTCGCTTTTTAGGAAGGCCCTTCATGCATCGCATTTTCGCGGCGGTTCTCGCCGTTTTTCTCAGTGTTTGCGCGCTGCCGGCGCAGGCGTCCACGAGCGGCGTCGTTCGCGGCACGATCGTCGTCAACGATAAGCTCACGGCAGGAGTCGCCGTGCTCCTTCAAGGGGAAGGCTCGCTGCTGCGCACGAGCACGGACGGCGCCGGCAAGTACATCTTCCGCAAGTTCCCTTTGGGAATTACGTTCTTTCCGCATCGTATCCCAATGCCGGAGAGCGGAGAGCGCAAATCGCGCTTGGGTCGGACCAAGTGCTGACGGTGAACTTTGCGCTCGGCAATTTGAAAACGATCGCCAGCGCGAACGTTTCCTCGCGCGGCGGCGCGGCGGGAGCGCCGGTGTCGCAAAACGTGCTGACGCGCGCGCAGCTCGCCGCGTTGCCCACGAACAACAGCTTGAACAACATGATCCAAACGGTGCCCGGCATCGTGAAATTTTCTTATAACGAGCCGGTCGCCAACGGGTTCCACGGTTTGACGTACGAGATCGACGGCGCGCCCATTCCGCAAGCCACCACGTCGAACTTCGCCGAGATGATCGATCCGAAGAACGTCGACTCGCTGGAAGTATTCACCGGCGCGTTTCCGGCCGAATTCGGGGGCAGCCGCATGGGAGCCGTAGTAAACATCCAAACGAACAGGCTGAGCGACCTCCAGCGGCCGGAGGAAGGCTCCGTCACCATCGGAGCGGGAAATTACGGACAGTCGCTGAGCAGCCTGAGCGAGGCGCTCAAACTCACGCCGACCTCGGAGTTGTTCCTCAACGCGAACGCTCAAAGCAGCGCGCGCGGCCTGGATACGCCCACCTATGCGCCGATTCACGACCACTCATCGCAGTCCGATCAGTTTTTGCGCTACATCGCTTCCTTGGGTACGCAAAACTCCCTCGCGTTCGACTTCTCGAACCAGCTCGCGCAGTTTCAGATACCGATCAATACCGATCCGAAGGATCCGACGGACCCGCAAGTGAGCGTTCCGGGTACGGACGACGTTCAGCGCGAATACGACCGCTACGCGAATTTCAACTTCACGCACGTTTCGAGAGATGGAAACGGCGTGCTCCAGGTCATTCCTTGGGTGCGATACACGCGCGTAGCTTACGACGGCGATCTAAGCAACGACGTGCAGGCGACGCAGGGTGGGCAGAACTTGGCGGGATTGCGTGAAGACCAGCGCGCGACGTATACGGGGTTGCGCCTCTCCGATCTGCGCACGAGCTCGCATCACGCGGTAAAGGTTGGGCTGGACGTGAGTCGTGAGAACTACGCGGCAACCACGCTCCTTGCCGCACCGGCGAGCGAGCCGGGCCTGCCGTATACGGCTTCGCAAAGCGCGGTCGCGCATGCGGGCTCGCAAATCGGCATCTACGCGCAGGACAAATGGTCGCCCTCGCGAGTTCTCACCGTCGGCTACGGCGTCCGCTACGATCGCTCGACCGGCTTCACGAGCGGTTTTCAAATCAGCCCGCGCATCGGCGTCAACATCGCACCCGACGACAAGAACGTCGTGCACTTCTAATACGGGCGCATGTATGCCGCGCCGCAGCTCGAGGACGTGCGCGGTGCGTGCGTGGTCGCGCTGGGCTGCGAGCTCACCAACATTCCTTACGATCTGCAGCCCGAACGGGATGCCTATTTCGAAATGGGCATCGCGCATACGTTCCGCCCCGGCGTGACCGGATACGTAAATTACTTCCGCCGGACGGCCGTGAACGTGCTCGACACGACGCAGCGGCTGAACACACCGCTGTTCGCGGTTTTCAACAACGCGATCGGCCGCGACGAAGGCGTCGACTTGCGGTTGCAGGGCAATCGCCCAAACGGCGACTCTTGGTACCTGTCCGGCACGATTTCGCACTCGGAAGCGGGCGACGTCTCCGGCGGGCTGTTCCTGTTTTGTCCGCCCGGCACAACCACGATTCCGAATTGCGGCGTTAATAGCGGATTGCCGTTCACGGCAGCCGATTTGGCGCCGGAGGATCACGATCAAACGTATGAGGCAAACGGGGCGTACACGCACCGCTTCGGCGCCGATCGCGCGTGGTTCGCGACCCTGCAAACCGAATACGGAACGGGCTATCCGGTGAACTTCCAGGCCGGAGTGAGCCGTCTTCCGGCGCACCTTACGTTCGACGCAGCGGTAGGCAAGGACGCAGGGCGGAGCGGAACGCGTTCGTTGGGCTTCAATTTGGACGTGCAGAACTTGCTCAACCATCAATACGTCATCAAAATCGCCAACGGCTTCAATACCACGCAAATCGCGCAAGGACGCAGCGTGCTGTTTCGCCTGACGGCGCCGTTCTGAGTTGCGGCGGCGGCCTACCCGGCAGGACCACCTGCCGGGCAGGCCGCATCGTAGCGCTTGAACATGCACGATCTTTCACGCGGGCGCATCGTCGTTACGGGCGGGGCAGGCCTCATCGGGAGCGCGATCGTTTTCGCGCTGAACCTGCGCGGCATCGACGACATTCTCGTCGTGGACCGGCTCGACTCGTCGGAGAAATGGAAGAACCTCGTGCCGCTGCGCTTCCGGGATTATGCCGATGCCGACGAGTTCGAGCGGCGTATTCTGCAACGCGACGGCAAGGCCGGCGAGATAAGAACGCTCTTCCATCTCGGCGCCTGCTCCTCGACCACCGAAACAGACGCAGCCTTCTTGATGCGCAACAACTACGAGTACACCAAACACCTTGCGCATTGGGCGACCGAGGCCGGCGTGCGTTTCGTTTATGCCTCCTCCGCTGCGACGTACGGCGCGCTGGAGCGGGACTTGCGCGACGACGCGGATTTGGATTCGCTGCGGCCGCTCAACATGTACGCGTATTCCAAGCATCGCTTCGACCTCTACGCGCGCGATCACGGAATCCTCGATCGTATCACGGGTTTGAAATACTTCAACGTGTTCGGACCGAACGAACATCACAAGGGCGAGATGCGCAGCTTGGTCGACAAGGCATTTCATCAAATTCGTGAAAGCGGCGGCATCCGGCTCTTCAAGAGCTACCGCGTCGAATACGGCGACGGCGAACAGCAGCGCGATTTTCTATACGTGAAAGACGCAGCCGCGATGACGCTCCATCTCGCCGAACACGGCGATGCGGGGATCTTCAACATCGGTTCGGGAACCGCGCACACCTGGCTCGAACTGGTGCGGCCGATTTTCCGCGCGATGAACGTTCCGGAACGAATTGAATTCATCGAGATGCCGCCCGCGCTGCGCTCGAAGTACCAGTACTGCACGTGCGCGATGCTGGACCGCTTGCGCGCATCCGGGTATGACGCGCCGATTACCCCGTTGGCCGAGGCCGTAACCGACTACGTTACGAATTACCTCATCCCCGATCGCCGGCTGGATCCGGCCGCGTTACCGACAGGAGTCAACTAACTTCATGGGTCAATCACGGGCCGAACGCCGCCGCAGCGCTCGCGGAGGAAATGCGCCGCCGCCCAAGCGCGATCCGATGGTGCCGATTTACATCGGGTTCGGCGTGCTGATCGTGCTGGTTTTCGCCGGCTTCGGCATCGCGAATTGGATTCAAAATCATGCGCGCGCGCAAGCTTACGCGTTTGCCACGAGCACGCCGACGCCCGCACCGAAACCTACGAAAAAGCCGATCCAGCTGGAGCCGCTCAAACCGGTAGGCAAGGTGATGGGTTTTCCCAAATCCGATCTGCAGCACGGCAAACCGGCGGATACGAAAGCCGGAGGTCTGGGGCAAGACGTCGACGGCATTCCGTGTCAAACCGCCGAAGCCGCGCAGTTGCACGTGCACTCCGAACTTTCGCTGTTCGTGCACGGCACGCAGGTGCAGATCCCGGCCTTCATCGGCATGGCGCCTACGGCCGCGGGCGGATGTTTGTACTGGCTGCACACGCACGACGCAAGCGGCATCATTCACGTCGAAGCGGGTAGCCCGAGCGCGCCGAACGGAGGCCCGTACACCTTGGGCATGTTCTTCGACATTTGGGGCGAGCCGCTCAGCAGCAACCAAGTCGGCCCATTTACCGGTCCGGTCACCGCGTACGTCAACTTGCAACCGTACGACGGCGATCCGCGCAACATTCCGTTGCGCTCGCATCAGCTCATTACGCTCGAAGTCGGCAAGCCGGTCGTTCCACCGCCGAATTACCTCGTTCCGGTCGGCGATTAGACTTGGATCGCGAAGTATCAATCGCGATTGAAACACCGAGGCTACTCCTGCGGCAATGGACCGACGCCGACGTCGAAGCATGGGCGCAGATGAACGCCGATCCGCGCGTGATGGAATTCTTTCCGTCCACCACACCGCGCGAGCGTTCGATTGAGATTGCAGCGCTGCTGCGCCGCGAGATCGAGCAAAACGGTTACGGCTGGTTCGTCATGGAACGTAAGCACGCGCCGGGTTTCGCCGGCGTCGTCGCGCTCGACGACATCCGTTACGAGGTGCCGTTCGAGCCGCGCCGCGAGATCGGCTGGCGGCTTCCCGTTGCGGTTTGGGGCCACGGATACGCCACCGAAGCCGCAAGTGCGCTGCTTCGCTACGCGTTTGAAACGCTGCGCTGGCCCCAAGTCATCGCGATGACGGCCGCGGTCAACGCGCGTTCGCGACGCGTCATGGAACGCTTGGGAATGGTCCATGACGCCCGGGAAGATTTCCAGCATCCGCGCGTGCCGCAGGACCATCCGCTCAAACATCACGTGCTGTATCGCAAGTTCCGCGACGATCGTGCGGGAGAACTCCGCTCGCCGAAGTAGGATAACGGGCATGGCAGCGGTGACGCTTATCGTCCGGGTGCTCATCGGCGCGCTCTTCGTGGCGGCGGGCGCGGCGAAGGTGGGGCATTTCAACGATTTGGCGGCCGCGATCGCCGGCTTTCGTATTCTGCCCGAAGCCGTCGTCGGTCCGCTCGCCGTAGCGCTGCCCTTTTTCGAGATCGGCCTGGGAGCCTATTTGCTCCTGGGGTTGTTCACGCGCGTTACGGCGGTGGTCGGCGCGATACAACTGGCAATCTACGCCGCCGCAATCGCCTCCGCGGTCGTACGTCACATTCCGGCAACCTGCGGCTGTTTTGGACCGCAAGACACGGCAACCGCCGACTGGCCGCACGTTGCCGCCGATCTCGCATTGGCGCTCATTTGCGCTGCAATCGCCTGGCGCGCGCCGGGCCTGCTCGCATTGGACAACCGTTTGAGGAACGCATCGTGAAGAATCTCCGCACGCTCGTCGGCGTTACCATCATCGTGCTCATCGCGGGCGTTTTGGTCGCGATTTGGTATGCGGGCAAAGGCGGCGTGCAAAGGGCTTCGACGCAGGCGCCGGTGCTCGGCACCGCCCGCGTCGGGCAAAGCGCGCCCGAGTTCGCGGTCGCAACCAATCAGGGCTATTTCAACCTCGCGCAAACGCGCAAGCCGGTGTTCTTGGAAGTCTTCGCGACTTGGTGCCCGCACTGCCAGCGGGAAACCGCCGTCATCGACAAATTGTACGCAAAATACAAGGATCGCGTCCAATTCGTGGCGGTCACCGGAAGCAAGATCGGCATGGACCGGCAGTCGCCGGAAAGCGAGGAAGACACGCTGAATTACGCGCAGGAATTTCACGCGCATTACCCGCTCGCTTTCGACGGCTCGGAACAAGTCGCAAAGCAGTATCTGCAGGGCGGCTTTCCGACGCTCGTCGTGATCGGCAAGAACAAAAAAATCGTGTACCTGACCAGCGGCGAGACCTCGTTCCCCGAACTCGACTCGGCAATCAAAAGCGCGCTGTCGGGCTAGCGCCGCGCATGTGGGTGAAGAACTTGGCGTTCGCGACGGCGCTCGCAATGTGCGCTTGCGCGCCGCACGCCCCGCAGCTGCACGGCATGCAACTCGAGCCTGCGCCGCAGGCCGCCGACTTCACGCTCACCGATCAGTACGGGAAGCCCTTTACGCTTTCGCATACGGGCGGACAAGCCGTAGCGCTGTACTTCGGGTTCACGCACTGCGCGGACGTTTGCCCACGCACGTTGGCTCTTCTGAGCAACGCGCGGGCGCAAGCGCATCTGAACGTCTCGCAGCTGCGCATCGTCATGATTACCGTCGATCCGCATCGAGACTCGCGCGCGGCTCTGCAACGCTTCTTCGAAAAAGTGGGCGTGCAAGCGACCGGGCTGACCGGCTCCCCTGCGGCGTTGCGCGCGGTCTACCGCGCGTACGGAATCGCTGTGCAGCCGCAAAAGCGCGACATCGCGCACACGAGCACGATCTTTCTCATCGATTCGCACGGACGGCTTCGCGAAACCCTGGTGCCCGAGGTTTCGGCCAAGGACATTGCGGCAGACCTGCGCGCCGTCGTAGACTAGGCGCGGATGCTCCTTTTCCTCTCCGCCTTGCTTGGGCTCTTTGCCGTGCCGGTGCACGGCGTCGCGCTGGGCCCGGGACCGCAGCACACGACCGTCGTGCGCGTCGACGCGGTCACCGGGATGCTGCCGGCGCAAACACGCCCCTTCACTATTTCTCCGCCGTTGCGACTGCCGAGCGGCACCGGCATCGACGCGTTCCTCGATCGCTCGCGCGCGCCTTGGCGTCTGTACGATGCAACCGTCGCGGGGCGCTTCGTAGCGGGCTTGCCCGACACCGGCGCGACCTTTCCGATCGACGCCGGCACACAGCTGCCGCATACGCGATTGGTCGATCAGAACGGCGCGTTGATCGATCTTGCGTCTGATTTTCGCGGTAAAGCCGTCTTGCTGAGCTTCGTGTTCACGCGGTGTCCCGACAAAGACGAGTGCCCGGCGATAAGCGCAAAATTCGCTTCGATGCAGCGGCAGCTCGATCCGGCGCGCTTTCATCTGCTCCTCATCACGCTGGATCCGGTGTACGACTCTCCGTTCGTGCTGCGCGCCTATGCAAATCGATTCGGCGCTGATTCACGAGCGTGGTCGATCCTCACGGGGCAGCCGCACGAGATTCAACATCTGCTCAATCGGTTCGGCATTTCCTCGTTGCGCGTAGGCGACGCGAAATTTATTCACAGCGACAAGGTTTTCGTCGTGGCGCAGGACGGGAAGGTCGCGCAGATCGTGCAGGGCGTCGGGTTTACGCCGTCCGCGCTCGTGGCGCAGGCGCGTCACCTGGCAGGCATGGCGTCGAATCCGCTGGGCAGAATCGAACTTGCCCTCGTGGCCGGCGCGGTGGCGCTGTGCGGCGGCAGTCAGTTCGCCGGCGTCGTGCTGCTCGAAACGGTGCTGTTTTTGCTTATCGCGGCCGTCTGCCTGACGACGCTCGCATTGGTTGCGCGAAAGATCTTCGCGAAGGACGCTTGACGCGGCCGCGCGCTACGGCTGCTGTGAGATGCGTGCCATTGCGTAAGCCATCGCGGCGGCGCTTTCGTCGGAACTGCCGAGCGTGAGTTTGTAGCATTTCACGCCGCTCAAGATCGAGATCGCGCGCGTCGCGCGATCGACCATGTCGCCCTGCGCGTCGAACCAGCGCATGATCGCGGGCATCACCGTAGCGGTGTCGATGGCTTCCAGCGCCGCGCAATAGCCGCTTCCGACGATTACGAACAGAGCTCGAAGCTGCTCGGGCTGCGCCATGGATTCGGCTCCGAAGCAAACTCTGGGAGAAAGCTGCGGTACGGCATGCAGCGCATCGTCGCTGCGCTCGCCGCCGACTTCCGCGAGCAAGAGCCGAGCTCCGGCGCCGCGCACCGAGCTTCTCCGCAAATACGGCTGCGCGAGCGTATTTCGCAGAACCGTACGCTCGTCGGAATAGATGCGCATGCCGCGGCGCGCGCACGCCAAAAGCGTCGACGTTTTGCCCGCGCTTGCGTTTCCCGCGAGCGCGGCGGCGATGCCGTTGAACTCCACGCACGCGGCCTGCATGCTCACGAGCGCGGAATCGTAGCGGATGATGGCGGCCAGCGCCACCGAATCGGCGAGAAACGCAACCGCGTCGGCAGGAAGCGGTCCCTGCGTCCAGCGCCACGTCGGCGCGTGAGCGCACCAAAACGCGTAGCCGCCGCGCACGGTCGCTACGTAGTACCGAAAGTCCGGAGCGTTGCGCGCGGGATGATCCGCATAACGTAACGCAAAGAGCCGCGCCACGTCGGGAACGTCGGTGCAGAGTTCCATCGTAACCCCGGCGATTTCGCACGAGGCCGTATGCACGCAGTGCTGCTGCAATGCGGCATTCGCATTGCCCGCGGCGCGCGTCAGCTGCTCCGCGCGAATCACACGCACGAGCGCAGTTCCTCCGCGAGCAGCTCGCCGGCCTCTTCCGGAGCACCCAAACCGACTTCGAAGAACGCGGCACGACGAAGGGCGCGGCGCAGCAGCGCGGTTTGCGCCAGACTCACCGGGCGCGCATATGCGCGCTGTGCGGCGAGTTTCACGCCTCGCGCGGGCTCGATGCGCCGGACACTCGTTCGCTCGGTGCGTGCGCGAAGCACGCACACGGCGCGCAGCGGATATGCCTGCATGCACGGTTCGATTCCGCCAAGCGCTTTTGCGTCCAAGGCGTACCAAAAGCGCCCGAGGTCCGTCGTAAACGACGTCGAGCAGGCAGCAATGCTTTGCGCAACGCGATCCGGCAGTAGCGCGAGCGCGCTCTCGCGCAACGAGGGACGCCGCGGCATGGCAAACGCCTCGTCGCGCATCGCCGATACGAGCGCGGTATCGTCACCCAAAAAGCGCGCGCGTCCGCCGTATGCCAGGTGCAGCGCTAAAAGCGTTTTCCCGATCGTCGTAGGGCCCAGCAGCAGCACGGCATAGCCGTCGAGCGCGCAAAGCGCTCCGTAAAACGCGATGCCGTGCGGCGTCTCGCCCGCAAATCGCGCGAAAACTTCGCGAACCGCGTGATAGGCCGCGCGTAACGGGATGGTGTCCGCGATGCTGCCGAAGCGCAACGCCGTGCGCCCGTAACGCACCTGCAGCCGGCCGTCGGAGAGCCGTCGTATCGAGGCCCGCGCAGCCGTCGGGTGTACCGAAGCGACGCGCATCGGTGCGTACGCCGATTCTAAGATTTCCACCGCGGCGTCGTCCGCTACGCCCAGCGCGAAACCGGCCGTGCCGAAGCGGTACGCAAAATGCGCGCTTGTGCCGTTGAGCGGGGCGGGCGCCGCCGCCGTCGACAACTCGGCCGTTGCCATGCCTTTATGGTAGCCAGGCGACCCGATGCGCGCGACGGCCATAGCAGGCCGCTCAGGCGGGGCAGACGGGCCACCTCGCGGCGGGCATTCCGACCCCGTACGGGAAAATCCGTGGGCGCATGGGAGTCCTGCGCAAGCCGGCAGAGCCGCCGAGCCCCGAACAGGCCGCGTTTTTGGAGGCGGCGATCGAGCAATACGGCAAGGCGACCTACAACTTTGCTTACCGCCTTACGCACAACGAAGCCGACGCTCGCGACCTCACCCAGGAAGCGTTCATCCGGGTCTACCGGGCCTGGCGGAGCTTTCAACCGGGCACTTCGTTTCTCTCCTGGATTTATCGGATCGTAACGAATCTGTACCGGGACGAACTTCGGCGCAAAAAAGGACGTTATCAGGAAGAAATCCCCGAGGACAACGCGCCGCAGGCTTACGGGGGCGAACGGCCATTGGCGGTGACGCCCATCGAGGATTACGTTGAAAGCCAACTGAGCGAGCCGCTCGCGCGATCGCTCGAGCAACTTTCACCGGACCAGCGCCAGGTCATCATCCTGGCGGATATCGAGGAGTACAGCTATCAGGAGATCGCCGAAATCATGGGCTGCTCGATTGGAACGGTTCGGTCCCGGCTCCACCGCGCGCGAGCGTTGCTACGCCGTTTGATACAGAAACAACAACAATCATGACTCAGCATCTAACCACCGAAATACTGCTCGACTACATACACGGAGAACTCTCGCCGGCGCAAGACGCCGCGACGTACGCCCACATCGAACAGTGCGCCGGCTGCCGCAGTGACTACCAGGCCGAAGTTTCGCTCGGGGAGATGCTGCGCGAGCACGCGGCGCGCGAGGAGCGCGAGCTGCCCTCTTTGGTGAAGGCCGAGATTTGGCGGCGCGTGCGCGCGGACAAACCCCAAACGTCGAACCGCTTTACTGCGTGGATGCGCCCCGCCGTCGCAATACCCGTTGCGGCGGCGCTTGCCCTAGCCGCGTATTTCGGATCGATCTACGTTGCGCCGCACGGCGCGCCGAGCATCGAGGCCTCGTATTACCTGCAAGATCACGCGGCAATGAACACGACGATTCCGTTCAACGATCACACGTCGGCCAATCCTGCGGCGCTCGAGGCGGCTGCCCTCGCCGACATTCGCCGGGTCGCGGTTGACGTACAGCCGGCGGCGTACACGGCGAATGCCGCTCCGTAAACGCGCGGGGCTGCCCGGAGCGCTCGCTTGCGCGCTCGTGCTGCCGCTGAGCGGCGTTGCGCCTGCACAGGGACAGGACGGAACGCCTTTGCTGCGCGAGGCGGTTACGGCGTATGCGAAATATTCGTACATCGGGCAGGTGCAGAATACCGACTACGGCATGCGCCGCGCCGACGCCGTGCTGTTTCGCGTCGAGCATCGCGCGCCGGATATGACGCGGCGCTGGTATCTCGCGCCGGAAGGGTTGTTCGGTGATTCCATCATCAGCCGCGGCGACACGAGCTACGACGTCGATCCTCGTACGCATCGAGTCATCGTGACCGAAGACGATGCGCTGGACGACCAAGTCGCGATGGACGACAACTTCGGCCTGCTTTTGCACAACTACCGCGCCGTGATGGCGCCGGACGACAACGTTGCCGGAAGGCGCACCTTAAACGTGCTGCTCATCAACCGATACACGGGCGAAACCGTGATGCGCATCGGCATGGATGCCGACACGAAACTCGTCTTGCACAAGGAGCGTTACGCGGCCAGCGGTTCGGTGGCGCACGAGATGCGTTTCGAACAGATTCGCTACACCGGCGACATCCCAAAGGCCCTCTTCACGGTTCCGACGGCCGGTTTCACGCGCATCTCAGGACCGAATCACGCGATTCCCTCCAACGACCTGACGGCCGTGGTGCGGACCGCTGGTTTTGCCGCGGCGGGTCCGAAATATCTGCCCGACGGCTTTTTGCCCGTCGCGGGCGACGTGACGGACGTGAAAGGCGTTCGCACGCTGCACATTCTCTATTCCGACGGTTTGCGCACGGTCTCGCTGTTCGAAAACGCGCGCGGCGCGGCCGTCGATTTGAGCAAGTACACGGTGCACGAAACCAAGGTGCGATCCGGTACGGCGAAATATGTCGAAGACGGCCCGACCACGCTGCTTGCGTGGGCCAGCGGTGCTCGCCATTTCGAATTGGTCGGCGAACTCTCGCGCGACGAACTCGTGCGCATCGCCTCTTCCGTCAGCACGTAATCCTTCGCGCTTCACGCTTTTTTCATTTCTCGACGCTATCCTCACGTCTACAGGTCTCGAACGAGAGGAGTTACACGAGAAATGCACACACGATTTATCGCCGTTGCCGTCATTGCAGCGGCAACACTCGCCGCTTGCGGCGGCGGAACGGGCGGCACGATGACGCCGTACACGATTCCAAGCGCAGGACCAACGTCGGCGCCGGGTGCGCAAGGCAATGCACCCGTACAAGACACAGTGGCGGGCGCGGCGGTGTTCGTCAATCCCGCGAATCACCACACGCTGTACTTCGTCGACGGCGATACGCCGCCGGGGACCGCGTGCAACGGGGGATGCTTAAGCGAATGGCCGCCGCAAACACCGGCTGCAGGCGCGAAAGCTCAAGGCAACTTGGTCATCATTACGCGGACGGACGGCACGCAGCAATGGTCGTTCAATGGGCACGCGCTCTACGAGTTTGCGGGCGACAATGGGCCCGACCAAAGCAACGGCGTCTACGGCCCGTGGCATATGGCGCGCCCCAGCAGCATGTAGCGTCGGCAAAACACGCCGTGCGGGTGCGGCGCCTAGGGCAGGCGCAGTTTTTCTGCGAGGATCGCCGATTGCGGCGGCGGGATCGCTGCCGTATCGGCCTGCGAGATGCCGGTAGCACCCCTGTCGTGCGTTTCGATCACGTGCGCGACCGATTGCGCGAGCGCTTGCGTATCGTAACCGCCTTCGAGCACGTAAGCGACGCGCCCGTTGCAATGCTCGGCCGCCGCGCGCGCTATCGTTGCGGCCAAATGCGAAGCAGCGCGCACGTCGACACCCAAATCGCCGACCGGATCGCCCGCAGCGTAGTCGAACCCTGCGCTGACGATCAGCATATCGGGACGAACGCTGCGCATCACGCGCGGGAGCAGCGTTTCCCACATCGCCACGAAGGCTTCGGTCCCAAAGCGGTGCGGTGGAAGCGGAACGTTCACGATCGCATCGCAGCCCGAAAGCGCGTAATTTTCATCGGCGCTGCCCGAGCCCGGATAAGCCGGATATGCATGCGTCGAAACATACGAGACGCCGTTGCCGCTCAACGCTTGCGTGCCGTTGCCGTGATGGTAATCGAAATCCGCGATCAGCACGCGCGCCCCGGTGTGCGCTTGAATCGCTCGCGCGGCGATCGCGGCGTTGTTGAAAACGCAAAACCCCATGCCCCGCGTGGATTCGGCATGATGCCCCGGCGGTCGAACGATGGCGAATGCGGCTTGCTTTCTTTCGTAAGCCGTTTGCGCAGCCGCGATTGCCCCGCCGGCGGCGCGGCGCGCTACATCGAGCGAACGTTCGTCGACGACCGTATCGCCGGTCGAGAGATAGCCGGCGTGGCCGCGCAACGCGAATACTTCCCTGCGAACGGTGCCCAGATAAGCGGGAGCGTGCACGCGCGCGATCTCGTCGTCCGTGGCGTCGCGCGCGGGAATGTCGTTTCGCAGCAGCCCGCGATCCGCAAGAACGGCGGCGATCGCCTCCACGCGCTCGGGAGATTCCGGATGGGGAATCCCGCGCAGGTGATCGCGGTAAAGTTCGTCATGAACGACGAGCATTTAGGCCTTAGCCGTGCTTGCTGCCCTTTCGCGGCGGCGGCTTCGACAGGTCCGCGATCTGTGTTTGAATGAGCTTGTATTGTTTCGTGCCGGGGCGAAGCATGCGCAGCAACCGCTTATACGCGTCGACCGCCTTGCCGTTCTGGCTCGTATGCGTGTACGAAACACCGGCCATGTACAGCAGCTGCGGGTTGCGATCCATGTACGGTCTCACCGACCGGTCCAGCGCATCGAAGATCGCGGAGGCTTCCTTGAAGTTCTTCAAGTTGTAATCCGAACCCGCGATGCAGCCTAGCGTATCGGGCGTGCGGGCGATTTGGAACGATTTCGCACATGCGTCTTTCGCGCGAGTATAATCGTGCAGCGCGACGTACGCCTGCCCGAGCAGCGCGAACGACTGCGCGCTCGGCGCGACGGTGGTGATTTGCTTTAGGTACCCGATCGCCTCGCTGATGCGGCCTTGCGCCTCGTTCAACTGCGCGAGGTCCATGAGCGCGTTAACGTCGGTTTTGTCGATGCGCAGCGCGGTCGTGAGTTCTTGCTCGGCACGGCGCGGATCGCGCTGCTGCAAATAGTACTCACCGAAGGCCGTGTGCAGCGAACCGATCTGCGGATACTGCTTGATCGCGTTCTCGAACGTCGCCTGCGCGTCGCTTTGGCGCTTGGCAGCGGCGAACATGAGCGCTTTGCGCACGAGAACCGAGGCCTTGTCCGTGTCGGTGGTTGCCGCGGCCACGGCATCGTCGTAGGCCGACGACGCCTTGGCGATGTCGTTTTGCCGAGCGTACAAATCCGCGCGGTACACGAGCACTTGCACGTTCTTCGGATCGACCGCTATCGCTCGGTCGATGACGAGCAAGGCATTGGGGATGGTGTTTTGCATGACCCACGTCTGCGCTTCTTGCATGAGCGGGGTGACGTCTTTGTTGTCGAGCGCAAACGCCGCTTCAAACTGCTTGCGCGCGTCGTCCCACTTCTGCTCGGTTGCATAAATAATGCCGAGCGTCACGTACGCGCGTGGTTCGTTTTTATTGAACGTTACGGCGCGCATTGCCACGCGCTCCGCGTCGGCCATGCGGTTTGCTCTGGCATAGATGTCGGCAAGCGAACTCAGCACGGCAAGATTGGTGGGCTCGAGGTTCGCCGCTTGTTCGAAGTCGTAAAGCGCGGCTTGCATGTTCCCGAGCGCTTGCTGCGCCGAGCCGTCTAAATAGTACACTTGGCCGGTCTTGCTGCCGAGCAGCAGCAATCGCTGGGTAAGCGTAACGGCTGCCTCCGGATGCCCGATCCCCAAGAACTCCGTCGCGAGATCGGTCATCGCTTGGCGATCGTTCGGATTGGTTTTGAGCGCTTGTTCCAAACGCGGAATCGCGATATTCGGCGGCTCGGGCGTTGCCGTTGGAATCGGCAGCGGCGTCGGCGAGGCAGCGGCGCTCGGTGCCGGTTTGGCACCGAACAAGCCCGCGTGTGCCGGGGCGGCCGAAAGAGCGAGCACGCAAGCGAATGCCGCGACGAAGGAAGCGGCGACGAGGATACGTTTCAAAATCGTTCGTCCTTATCTGGGTTTTCTAAGGAAATAACGCCCGAAGGGGCGAGATCATTACGCGTGCGTCTTCGCCCCCTCGACCATCTTGGTCAATTGCGGAAGTATCTGAAACAAGTCGCCGACCACCAGCAAGTCCGCAAACTCGCCTATCGGCACGCCGGCGTCGCGATTGACCGCGATGATGGTGCCCGCCGTTTGCATGCCTACTTTATGCTGAATTGCGCCGGAAATGCCGACTGCGATGTAGAGCTGCGGGCTCACGACCTTGCCCGTTTGCCCGATTTGCAAACTGTAGGGCACCCAGCCGGCATCCGCCGCCGCGCGCGACGCGCCCACGGCACCGCCTAGCGCATCGGCCAGCGGCTTGAGCAGCGTAGTGAACGGCTCGGGGCCGCCGAGGCCGCGCCCGCCGCTTACCACCACCGCCGCTTCTTCCAAACCGAGTTCACCCGAGGCTTCTTCGACTTCGTTCTCGATCTCGACCGCGTACGTTTTGCCTGCGGGTTTTTCGAGATTGAGCACCTGCGCGCCGGCGCCTCCCTTTTGCGCATCAAAGGCATTGGGGCGCACGGTCACCACGCCGTAGTCGCTGCTTTTGAATCCGCTCGCAACGGTGGTCGACCCCTGCAACTTCGGTCCCACGCCGATGGTTTTGCCGCTCTCGACGTGGATTTCCGTAATGTCGGAGTTGAGTCCGCATTCCAGACGCGCCGCAACGCGGCCCGCGACGTCGCGGCCCAGCATGGTGTTCGGCACCAGAACGAGCGACGGGCCTACGCTTTTCACGACGGCTTCCAAATAATCGATCGCCGGATCGAGTAAGAACTTGTCGACGTCCGGATCTTCGGTAATGTGAATGAAGTCGATCGGATAGCTCTTCAGTTGTTCCGCGACGGCGCCGGCGCCGGGACCCAACACTACGGCGTGCGCTTTGCCGCCGAGCGCGTCCGCGATCCTTCGAGCTTCGCTCGCAAGTTCGAACGTCACTTTGCGCGTTTGTCCGGATTTTTGTTCGACGAAGACGACGGCGTGCTGCATCAGATGAGTTTTCTCTCGCGCAGAAAATCGAAAATCGCTTGCGCGCCGGCCGCGCCGTCGGCGGCCTCTACGACGCGGGCTTTTTGACGCGCCTTGGGCGCGGAAACGTCGAGCACTTCGGTCTTCGCTCCGTCGGTGCCGACGGCGCGATCCAAACCGAGATCCGCAAGCGACACCATCTTTATGGGTTTTTTCTTCGCGCCCATGATGCCCTTAAGCGACGCATATCGAGGTTCGCCGACAGCCATGGTCACGGTGATCAGCGCCGGCAGCGGACCGTTGACGACTTGGTACCCGCTGTCGGTTTCGCGCTGTGCTTTGATTTTGCCGTTGGCTGCCTCTTCGATCTTGCGCACGTTCGTGATCGCCGGAACGCCGAGATACTCGGTGAGCGCGCCGGGCACGCCGCCGGTGTTGCCGTCGTCGGCAAGGCCGCCACAGATAAGCAAATCGAAGCCGACGCTCTTCAGCGCTTGCGCCATCGCGTAGGAAGTGGCCCAGACGTCACTGCCTTCCAAGCCGGCATCGCTGAGCATCACCGCATCGTCCGCGCCCATTGCCAAGGCCTTGCGGATCGTTTCCTTTCCGCTCTCCGGCGCCATCGAAAAGACCGTAACCGCCGAATCGCCGGCCAGCTTCTCCTTCAGCTGGAGCGCCGCTTCGATCGCGTATTCGTCGAACGGATTCAGCACGGTTTCCAAGCCCGTCCGGACCAGCCGTTTCGTAGCGGGATCGATGCGTTTGGCAGCATTGGTATCGGGCACCAGCTTGACGGTCACCACGATCTTCACGTGGGGAAAAACCTCCGCTAAACACGACGCGTCCCACAAGTGCGAGCACCTGTGGGCGCGGGGACAACCCGGCTTGATTGGGGGAGCCGAAGGTGCGCCCCTGCCGAGTCCCGTACCCAGCCCCGGGTGACGTATTTAGGAATGATTCTCATTTTCGCTGCGGCAACCGTGGCCCAAGTCGGCCCGTCGCCGACGCCCGCGCCACAGGACCCGTGCGGAGGCCGGCACTCGAACATGCTTGCCACGCTCAATCGCCCAAGCATCGGCTTTAGCGCATGCGCCGCCAAGCCGGGTGACGCCATCGCGGAGCTCGGGTACGGCAACGCGGCCTCCGAGCAAGGCCGTCTGTCCACTTGGCCGCAAGGTTTTCTGCGCTTCGGCGCGGCGCGCGACCTTGAATTCGACGTCATCGGCCCGGCATACGGTGCGCAGAATTTCTCGGGTGTGCAGTCGCACGGATTTTTCGACAGCGGCATCGGTGCAAAATACGAGCTTTGGCACGACGATGCGCGCGCGCTTGCCGTGGATTTCCTTTACACGATACCGACCGGCGCAGCCGCGTTCAGCGCAGGCGCGCCGACGGAAACCTTCAACGTCGATTACACGACGCCGCTTTCGAAACTTTTCAGTTTCGCGACGACGCTTGGTACGCAAAGCAGCTACGCTGCATCGCTGCGCGGCGGCAGTTCGCGCTTTTTCACGGTCGTGCCGTCGGCGGTTCTGACGGATCAGTGGAATTCACGAGCGCAGGCGTTCGTCGAAGCGTTCGGACAAACACGCATTCGGCCCGACGGCGGCTCGCTTTTCGGGATGGATGCCGCCGTCCAATACCTGCTCACGCCGCAAACGGAAATCGACGTTGAAGTGCAGCGAACCGTCAGCGACGTCGAACGATCGCACGCCTTCGGATTCGGTTTCGGAGTGCGCTTCTAGCGCACCACCGGCAGGCGCGGCTTAGCCGGCCTGCGGCTTATACGTTCCGAAACTCCAGATGTGGCCTTCGGGATCGCGCACGGCAAAGTCGTGCGAGCCGTAATCCGTGTCGCTTAACTCGCGAATGACATCACCGCCGGCGGCTTTCACTCGCCCGTGCAGAGTATCGATTTCCTCGCGTGAATCCAGCGCTATGTAGACGGCGGCGGTAACGCCGCCGAGCGTCGAGGGGGATTTTCCATACTCGTCGTTCTTCACGCTGCCGAGCATTATAAGGTTGCCTGCGAGCTTCAGTTCGGCGTGCGCGATCGTCCCGTTTTCGCCGTCGTAAACTACGTGCCGTTCGAAGCCCAGCACGGAGGTTAGCCAGTCGATTGCGGCTTTCGCGTCGTTGTAGCGGACGGCGGGGTACAGCGACTGCGCCGTCCGGGATTGCGTCGTATTCATGCGCTCCATCATAATCGGCTTCCCTAAAAGCGTCTTGGAAAAATGATCACGTCTCGGCAAGGCTGAGCGAACCCGGATAGCGCGCCGCCGCGAGGAACGCTCCGGGCGACATGCCTGCGAACTGGTTGAAGTCGCGGTACATATGCGATTGGTCGGCATAGCCAAAATCCGCCGCCGCATTTGCAATCTTCCCGTCGCGGCTCACCTGCGTGAGCGCATTGTGAAAGCGCACGATGCGCGCGTACCGCTTCGGGGTTATGCCGGTGCACGCCGCGAAACGTTGGGCGAAAGGCGCTCGCGCGATGCCGAGTTCGCCGCCGACGGCATTTAGGGCAATAACGCCGCGCGCGGCACCGATGACGCCGATCGCGTTCGCAACTGCTGCGTCGGGCGAGCGGCCGGCGCGAACGCAGGCCATCAGCCATTTTGCGGCCGCGCGTAAAACTTGGATCGCGTTTCGCGACGGGCTCGCAGTCCAGGCGTCCGCAGCGTCCGCGCATTGCTCGCCCAAAAACATCGCGCTCTTTCCGAGCACATCACCCAGATCGACGGTAACATCGACCAAATCGCGCATCGCGCCGCGCACGAGCAAACACGCGCCCACGGGCGTGAACCGAATACCGAGCACGCGGCAACGGCCGCGCGGCGCAACGACGACCGACGACCGCGTACGCAGACCATTGATGCAAACCGCCGGGAAGGGCGGCAGATCTCTCTCATCACCGTCGCGATGCGGTTGATCGAGTTGGACTATCAGTTCCGCGCGCCCGTCGGGGAAGACTCGTTCCTTGGCGTGAGTGAGCAACCCGTCGAAGTACCATACGTCCTCGACAAGACCGTGCAGGTGAGAATTCAGCGGCGGGGACCAGTGCGCGGCGGTCCAGCGCCCAAGCGGCGAGTCGGCGCTTTCGACGGTCGCCCCGAGGAAAGCGTCGATCATCCCTTATCGATAGCGTGCGTTATACGTGCTCGTCGCTCTCGGCGTGGTGCGCGAAACGCTGATCTTCGCGATTGGGATCCATATCGGTTTCACCGTACACCGCTTCCGCGCGCTCGCGCGGGGCTAATGGGTCGACGTCGCGCATCACGTCGGGGGATGAATCTTCGTCGCCGTAACGTTCACGTTCCATGTTTGTCTCCTTCGACCAGCTCGGGGCTTCCCTTGGGTTTGTCGGACTGCTCCGGGTCGCTGAAACGGCCCTTCGCCAGTGCTTCATCGGCTTCTTGTGAATCGACGTCCGGGTCGAGGTTCAGCGTTTCCTCATCTTCTTCGCGGCGAGGACCGCGCGGCTTACTCTGATTTTCCGTCAGGTCGTCCTGGAAGATTTCGCCGTCGCGATCGCGTCGTATCTTTTCCATGAGGGCCTTGTACCCGCGCGGCGGTGTCAATAAAGCGACCCTCATGCGCGCGCATTAAGGAAAATCGCGCTCCCTCGACAAACATCGCGCCGTATGAAACGCGCACTCATCCCAATGCTGGCGGCGGCGCTGCTCGCCCTGGGCGGTCGGGGCGCCTCGGCTCAGCAAAACGCTTTCGACGCTTTTACGCCCGAAGTACCGACGGGCACACCTTACGCGACGCAGAGTAATCCGATGACGCTCGTGCTCGACGCGCGCACGGCATCGCGGGGATTGATGTACTCGCACATGACCATTCCGGTGAGGCCCGGGTCGTTTACGTTCGTGTATCCGAAGTGGATTCCGGGAGAGCACGGGCCGACGGGACCGCTCGGCAACATCTCGCAAATTCGCGTGAGCGCGGACGGACACGCGCTTTACTGGCGTCGGGACGTGGTCGACATGTACGCGTTCCACGTGGACGTGCCGGGCGGCGTTTCACGCATCGACGTCGACTTCACCGTGCTCACGAACGCGCGCGGCGACACGATGTCGAGCAAGAACGTCGCGGTGGTCAATTGGAATCGCGACTTGTTCTACCAGGCGAACATCAACTCGCACGACTACTACGTCAAACCCAGCATCATTCTTCCGCACGGCTGGAGCTATGCAACGGCGCTTTACGGCGCGCGCGAAACGGGCGACCGCGTGGACTTCGACGTTACGCCGCTGAACATGCTCGTCGACTCGCCGCTGGATCTCGGCCGGTACTACAAGCATATCTTATTGTGGAAAAGCGGCAGCGCCACGCAGTGGATGGACATCTTCGCGGACAAGCCGCAGGACCTGGATTTCTCTCCGAAGGTCCTCGATGCGTACAAGCACATGCCGGCGCAAGCGTTTGCGCTTTACGGATCGCGGCACTGGACGTGGTACCATTCGCTGCTCTCGCTGAGCGACGCGATCGGCTTCCAGGGTATCGAGCATCATCAAAGCAGCGACGACCGCGCGCCGGACGATTTTCTCACGAATCCGCTAGAGCAAACCGTCGGGGGCGATTTGGTCACGCACGAGCTTTCGCACTCGTGGAACGGCAAATACCGCCGTCCGTGGGATTTGACCACCCTGAACTTCCAGATTCCGCAGCGAACGGATTTGCTGTGGGTTTACGAAGGAATGAATCAGTACTTGGGCGATCTGCTCTCCTTCCGCAGCGGGATTCGCAGCTCGAAAGATTACCCCGAATACTTGGCGAGCATTTTCGCGCGCATGGATACCGAGCCGGGGCGTTTTACCGAACCGCTGATCGACACCACGACAGCGGCCCCGTACTTGTACCAGGCGCGCGGCGAATACGCGTCCCTGCGCCGGACCGCCGGCGATTTTTATACGGAGGGCGAGCTGATTTGGCTTGCCGCCGATACGATTATTCGGCAGCAGAGCGGCGGAACGAAATCGCTCGACACATTTCTGCACGCCTTCACGGCCCCGCCGGTCACCGGACCGATTACGAAGACGTATACGCGTGAAGAGGTGGAGCGCACGCTTTCATCGGTCGTTCCGTACGACTGGCACGGCTTTTTCGAGCGTTACGTTTACCAAGTGTCCGAACATCCGCCCAGCGAGGATCTCGCACGCGCCGGATGGCACCTCATATACAACGACAAACCCAACAAGTTCATCGAGGCAGGCGACGCTTTGGAGCACGGCTTGACGTACTGGTATTCACTCGGCGTGGACATCGGCGGCAAGGGCGACGTCGCCGATGTGCGGGAGAACTCGCCGGCCTGGAAGGCGGGTCTTTCGCCCGGTCTCAAAATTCTCGCCGTCAACGGTCAGGCCTGGGATCCGGACGCGCTGGCGTACGCGATGAAGACCGCGCAGCGCGGCTCCGGGACGATCTCGTTCATTGCGGACAACAACGGCGCGGTGGGAACGTATACGCTGAATTATCGCGGCGGTCAGCGTTACCCGCACCTGGTACGCATTCCGGGAACCGCCGACATGCTCGCAAAGATCATGGCCGCTCACTGAGAGCGGCCATCGATTTTAACTTAAATTTACGCGTTTGCGCTGAACCTATACGCTTCCAGCGTCGATTGGTCGAACGCGCTTCCGACGATTTCGCCGTTGGCAATCGTTCCGTCGACGTGAAGGCGTCCGTTACGGCCGATGTCCAGCCAAACGTGATTGCCGTTGCGTCCGCCCGTGACGGGGATGAACGCGGTAAACGAATCCGCCGGATGATAGTATCCTTGGATGATGCCGTCCGGATAAATCGTCAGCTCCAGCGAGCCGCTCCAGGGCGCGCTCGGTCCGCGCAGGTCTTGCATCTGGGTTTGATAGGTGATCTTCACCGGATTGCTCGCCTGCGCCGTGGCTGCGGGCGCTACGGCGGGCACGCTTATCAGCGCTGCGGCCAGCAAGAATGCCGCTTGTTTCACAACTTGCGTTCTCATATCGCTTAAGTAACGCATCTCCCCGGTTGCTTAGTTCCGGTAACCTCGTTTCCCGAGCTCGTCGAGGGGCCGAGCGTCGTCGTTTGGCCGGGACCCTTGCCAAGGGTTCATCCATCTCGTCATCCCGAAGCGCGTCGAGGGACGCGTCGCATCTTTCAGTCAGCGTGACGGCGCGAAACCTCGGTGCCCCGACTGCGGCTGACTCATTCGTAGCGAACTACGTGTCTCGATAAAGCCAACGTTATCGATACTTAGGCAGCAGGGGTTGCTCCCTTCTGCCGATACGCCTCTTGAGGGCCTTCGTCGCGCCTTCACCGAACGAGGGGGACACTTGAAGGATGGAAAGCGCTGAAGTTCCGCGAGGTTCGCAGTCTGCTGCGGGACGATGGGTGGGTAGTCGTCCGCCAGGAGGGGAGCCATGAGCAATGGAGGCACCCGACTAAATCGGGTCGTGTCACCGTGGCGGGCACCGATGGAAAAGACGTACCGCCGGGTACGCTCGCAAGTATCTTAAAGCAGGCAGGACTGAGATGATATATCGAGTGGTGTTCGAGCAAGCAGCGGACGGCGGTGTCGGCGCGTATGTGCCGGACATGCCCGGGGTAGCGGTGGTTGGCGACGATGAGGGCGAGGCTCTGCAGCTGCTTGACGAGGCCGTGAAATGGCACGTACGCGGCATGATTGAGGACGGCGACCCCATTCCGGAACCTAGTGAATTAGCGGAAGCACCGGAAATGGTGATCGTCCTTGACAGCACGTTTGTTCAGCACTGCGACCCCGCCGTGTCCCCTTATCTACTCACCGCATCGAACGCGGCCGCGCTCTGGAAATCGCAAGTGCAACCTCAGCGCGTGCCGCAACCCGCGTGAAGGGTTGGATCACGCTTGCGGATTTTGCAGAGGTGCACGCAGGCAAACTTTTCATCGTCGGCGGCGGCATTTATTTGGTTGGCCCCGGCCCAGTTTCGATGGGTGTGGCGGCAGAGGTATTAGTGCCCTGGGAGGACCGCAGCAAGCGGCTTGATCTGCGCCTCGCGTTGATGGATGGCAACGGCCGCCCCTTCATGGCCCCCACGTCAGTCGGCGTTGTGCAAGCACCGCTAGAAGTCGGTGCGCGTTTCGAAGTTGTTCCCTCGCCCGGAACGCCAGCGGGAGCGCAGCTGCCATTCGCATTCGCCTTTTACATGGCAAATGTGCCTCTTCCGCCGGATACGTACGAATGGCATCTTTTCATTGAACGCGAGGATGCTCCGGCGGCGCGAAAAGCGTTCACGGTAAGATCGGCGGCACCACAAACCGCCACGCAGTAGGGGGATGCGGCTTCAGCGCAACCGTATCGCAAGTAACGCGCAATGCAAGTCATGGGCGGTGTGATCAAAGCGTTTTCAGCTTCTGTATCAACGCAATGTAGTTATCCGGGTTTACATCGGGCAATAATGAATCGAAGAGGCGAATCATCCGATGTCGCAGATCGGCATCCTCACTGCGTCGCTCAATGCTTCCATCCTCGTTGGGTCGATACATGTGCCCATGATCGGCGAAGTTCAGCCGCGCTAGGGTCAAAGAATAGTCGGCGTTCGGACCGCGAGACACCGAATCGGGTGAATCATAGCCGTACGGCGGTACAAACTCCCTATCATCTTGGCCATCGTCTTCCCACTCGCATAGCGTGCAAATTTCGTATCCTCCGCGCGCCATAAGCGTCGGATAACCGCAACATGGGCACGTTGCAGCAGCCGTCTCTGCGCCTCGCTTAGTTGCGCGTAAATACATCTGCACTTGCGGCGTTGCGAGGCAGCGCTCAAACGCGCGTCGACGCGCGTAGAACGACTCTAGGGCTTCTTCGGGATTCACGCCCGGCATTCAGGCGATTGCGGCGACTTGGCGGACCTCGCAGCGAACGATCGAGGTGCCGGCCTGCGGACTAGAGCCGGGACCGAAGCGATCGGCCACCGCCTGCGCTTGTTCGCGCGATTCCCAAACAGTAAGCGAGAGCCCTTTGCCGTGCTCATTTCCCATCAACCACGTTCCGGCGCGGAAGCCGGGCATCGCTTTGATGGCCGGAACGATGCGTTGGCGCAGCACCGTCAAGCCCTCTTCGGCATCGACGCCGCCCACGTCAACTTCGATCAGAACCGCGAACATCTGCTGTCTTCCTCTTCTCAACGTATAGCGTCGCGATTGGGATGACCGGGACTCGAACCCGGACGCCCTTTTGGGGCAGCAAATTTTAAGTCTGCTGTGTCTACCGATTCCACCATCATCCCATGCGAGCCGAAGTTAGCCCGGGAAGCGCTGAATTACTTCCGCAGCGGGCGCACGGGTATATGCGTGTGGCATGCTGGAACCGCAACAGCCGCCATACGAACGCGAGCGCCGAGCTCGACCCGAGCAGCACAGCCTGCTTTTCGGCAATCGCATTCTGGATTCGTTGCCTCCGAAGGAAGCCGAGCGCCTGGCTCCGGCAATGCGGCGCGTGTTTTTCCAGCGCGATCAGACGATCGTGCGCCCCGGCGAACCCATCATCTTCTTGCACTTTCCCGTCGATGTATTTGCGTGGTCTTGGACCGAAACGACCGAAACGCAGCGTCCGACGTCGGTGCTGACGGTCGGGCATCGCGGCGTAGTCGAATGGAACCGCGTGCTCGCTACAGGTCGCGGCAACACGTGCGCGACCGTTATATCGCCCGGCGCAGCGTGGCGGCTGCCGATAGACGCCTTCGAACAAACGCAGCCGCTGCCCACCTCGCCGTTGCGCCGTCTGCTGCTGCGCTTCGCCAATGCGACGATCCTGAACGCGGCTTGCCGTCTGGCGTGCAACGCCGAGCACAACATCGATCAGCGCCTCGCGCGCTGGCTCCTGTGGGTTGCGGACGAATGCGGCCGCATGGAATTCGCCATCACGCATCAGCAGATCGCGGAGATCGCTGCGATACGCCGCCCGTCCGTTTCGCTGGCGCTCTCGCAGTTCCAGCGCAGCGGGCTCGTGCGTTCGCAGCACGGGCGCCTTCGCGTGCTCCAACCGGAGCGGCTGGAGAAGATCGTCTGCCCATGCTACTGGTTCATCCTCAACAACGCGGACGGCGTATTCAAAAACGAAAGCGGCGCCTGAAGGCGCCGCCGTCGTTCATTCGGAGGTTCCGCCGAGCCCTATATCCCGTGTTTGCTCGCGAATCGAATTCGTCGCCGCTTCACGCGTCGCTTCGATCGTTTCCTTGATGACTTCGCTCCCGCGGCGCGCGACTTCCGAACGCGCCTGACGCGCCTTGTCTTTCATGTCTTGCGCAAACGGTCCGATGCGTTCGGACTCAAAGCGCGTCACGGGCAGCACCAAACCGATCAGGAAGCCAACCGCCAATCCGGCGATCAGCATGCCCATCGGATTATCGCCCAGCTGCAAATTGCTCGGGAGGCGATCCTGAAGGGTATCGCGCGCGCCCTGAAGCGTGTCGCGCACCTGCTGCACGCGCTGCCCCACGCCGCTCTTCACGTCCTCAACCTTGTTTCTGGCCGTCTCTTTTGCGCGTTCGACGACGTTCGCGTTTTCCGCGACCGAGCGTACGTCTTCGGCGACGCGCCGGCGCGCGTCTTCTAACTCGCGGACTTGATCCCGCTCTTGATCCATTCTATGTCCTCCTTCACGCTACGCGTCGTTTGAAATTCGATGGGCAACGCCGAGTCGAGTTTGATCTTTGCAGCGGCGAGCATGGATAGCGCGGCAAAACCCCACGCAACCGTAATGATGAGTGCTGCGATCCACGGCTGAAATACCAGCGTAAGCACGATTATTGCAAATGCAGTGAATGCTCCCAGGAACGCAAGCCCCATGACCGCCGCACCGGCGAGCCAGATTCCGACGACCGCCAGTTTGCGCGCTCCGCCGCCCGCTTCGCGCTTGAACTGCGCGAATTCCGCGCGAAATAGGTCGCCCAGATCTTGGGCGAGATGGCGAAGAGAATCGCCCATGGATTCTCGTTCACTCATAACTCTTGTACTCCGAACTTGAGTACCCGGCAGTCGTTTGCGCCGGCGCGTTCATCGTGTTCGTCGAAGAGGGCTGCGCGTATGCGTCGCGATATTCCGGCATGTCCTCCCAGCTGCTAGGCGGCTCGTCGGTGTTCGCGGTTCGTACCGTTCGCGCCAGCGCAAGGCCGCCCAGGAACCCGGCGCCGGCAAGCAGCCACGTGCGGCCGCGCAAGATATCCTGTGCGTCGTTCCATATCGTAGCGGAATCGTTGTTGCGCAAATACCGCGCCACGCCTATGCCGCGTTCGGCTAAGGACTCCATGAAATCGCCCGCTTGCGGTTCGCCGCGCTCGCGCAGCATATTCGAAATCTCGCGCGCGACGTTGGTGTAATGCTCCACGCGATCCGCCAACACGCCGGAGCCGCGATCGACGGCTTGATTGATCATCCCTTGCGAGCGGCGGACGATCTCTCCGGTATCGAAACTTACCGTCATCTCAATCCCTTCATTCTTGTAGCTCAGAGGCTTGTGCGAACGTTCATACCCATCTTGTTCGAAGCGAAATGGGCTGCGGCACTCTCCCCCGTTTCCGGCCACAGCACGCGGGGGAAACGGTCAGCAGGTGCTTTTCGAAGACCGGGCTGATGCCGGCCGGCGCTTGGCAGCCAACCTAGAAACCTACGCCGGAGAACTCACGCGCGTACTTGCGCTTCCTCGCGGCGGGGTACCCGTGGCTTTTGAAGTGGCACGCTCGCTGCGAGCTCCCCTGGACGTTTTCGTCGTGCGCAAAATCGGCGCGCCCGGACGCGAGGAGCTGGCAATCGGCGCCATCGCTTCCGGCGGCGTGCGCGTACTCAACGAAGAAACCATTGCCGTGCTTGGCGTTGAACCCGAACTCGTCGATGCGATTACCGAGCGCGAAGCTCGCGAACTGGCGCGCCGCGAGGAAGCGTATCGCGGTGGCTTGCCCGCGCACGATGTGCAAGGGCGAACTGTGCTGCTTATCGACGACGGTCTTGCAACCGGTGCGAGCATGCAGGCAGCTATCGTCGCTTTGCGCTCACGTCTCCCGCGCCGCATCGTCGTCGCGATCCCGGTCGCTCCGGCCGATACGTGCGCCGCAATCGCGCCGCACGTCGAGGATCTCGTCGTGCTGGCGATGCCCCATCCGTTCCGCGGCGTCGGCGCGTGGTACATGGATTTCTCGCAAACCTCCGATGAAGAAGTCCGCCGACTGCTGCGGGATGCGGCGCACGCGGTAGGTCCGTCGTGAACACCGTCGCCGAAGTGTTAGTGCGGGCAAACGGGAAGCGGCTCGGTGCGACACTGAGCATTCCGCATGAGGCGCAGGGCATCGTGCTCTTCGCGCACGGCAGCGGCAGCAGCCGCCACAGCCCTCGTAACGTTTACGTTGCGCGTAGCCTCAACACGCATGCGATTGCTACGCTCCTTTTGGATTTGCTCACCGACGAAGAGGACGAGATCGACCGCCGCACAGCGGGATTGCGCTTCGACATCGGGTTACTTTCGCAGCGTCTATCGCTGGCAACGCGGTGGTGCCGCAAACAACCGGAAACCGCGAAACTGCGAATCGGATACTTCGGCGCCAGCACGGGAGCGGGTGCGGCGTTACGCGCGGCCGCCACGCATTCCGAAGTGGGCGCGATTGTCTCGCGCGGCGGCCGGCCGGACCTTGCCGGGGAAGCCTTGGCTCAAGTCACCGCACCCACGCTGCTGATTGTCGGCGAGCGCGACGAAGCCGTGCTGGATCTCAACCGCAGGGCGGCGGCGCAGTTGCGCGCTCGTCATGAAATCGCGATCGTTGCGGACGCCACGCATTTATTTGAGGAGCCGGGCGCGCTCGAACAGGTTGCGTCGCTGGCGCAAAACTGGTTTATGCGCTACCTTAGCGCAGCATGACGATCGACATCCCTCCGGGAGTGGAGTCGGCCACCATCGAGGTGGACGGCCGAAAATTGCCGCTTACGAACTTGAAGAAAGTCTTTTGGCCGCAGCTCGGTCTAACGAAGCGCGATCTGCTGCAGTATTACGCCGCGATCGCGCCGGTCTTGCTTCCGCACATCCGCGGCAAAGCCATGGTGATGAAGCGCTATCCGAACGGGATCTCCGGCGAATTCTTCTTCATGAAGCGCGCGCCGTCGTCTCGGCCGGTGTGGATAGAAACGTGCACGATAGTGCACGGTTCAGGCAACGTCATTAACTTTCCGATGGCGCAAGACACCGCATCGCTCCTCTGGCTCATCAACTTGGGCTGCATCGATCTCAATCCGTGGTACGGACGATGCGAAACCTCCGACGAGCCGGAGTACCTGCATTTCGATTTGGACCCGTGTCATGCGTCGTTTTCTGCCGTGCGCGAGGCCGCGCTCATCGTCAACGATGCTCTCAAAGCGCTCGGAATGACGGTCTACGCCAAAACATCGGGCGGCGACGGCATGCACTTGTACGTCGGCATCGAGCCCGGTCCGAAGCAGCACGAGGTGTGGGCATTCGCAAAACGCTTCTCCTTCGAACTGGCGAAAGTGCATCGTGACGTTCTCACTTCGGAATACAAAGTGGAGAAGCGGCCTCGCGGCCGGGTGCTGCTGGATTACAATCAGAACCGGTTGGGCGCGACGCTAGCGTCCATCTACTCCGTGCGTCCCACGCCCGAAGCCAGCGTTTCGACGCCGGTCACTTGGGATGAGGTAGCAGCCGGTGCGGAGCCGGGCGATTTCACGCTGCGCAACGTCCCGAAACGGGTGGCGAAGATCGGCGATTTATGGGCACCGCTGACGAGCAACCGGGGACGATACGATTTGCAGGAACTGCTGCGCGGACTTCAGTTGTGAAGCGACGCAGAACGGAGCGCTAGGTGGCGGATTTCGATCAGCTTCCCATAAAACCACCCATCGAGCCGATGGAAGCCAAAACCATCGAACGAATTCCGCAGGGAAAGCAATGGCTGTACGAGCCCAAATGGGACGGCTTTCGTTGCATTGCATTCAGGGACGGAAACGACGTCGCGATGCAATCGAAATCCGGTCAGCCCTTGGATCGCTACTTTCCGGAGGTCCTTGCCGGATTACGTTCGCTTGGATCTTCACGGTACGTTATCGACGGTGAACTTTTCATCGAACACGACGGCGCTTTAGATTTCGATGCGCTTTTGCAGCGAATCCACCCCGCAGCTTCACGCATCCGCCGCCTTTCCGAGGAAACGCCTGCGAATTTTGCGGTTTTCGACCTTCTCGTGGACGGCACGCACGCGCGCTTTCGCGAGCCGCTTGCGCAGCGGCGCACGGCCCTCGAAAAATATGCGATGAACCATTTTTCCTCGAGCAGCAAGATTGCGTTGTCGCCTGCTACGGGCGATCCCGGCGCAGCCGAACGGTGGTTAACCGGCGGCATCGCGCATTTTGACGGCGTCGTCGCCAAACGCCTCGACATGCCGTACCGTTTCGGCGAACGCGACGCAGTCGTCAAAATCAAACGTCAGTATACGGCGGACTGCGTCGTCGGCGGTTTCCGGCTAGCCAAAGACGGAAAGTCCGTCGGATCGCTCCTCCTGGGTTTGTACGACGATGCGGGCTTGCTGCATTTGGTAGGATTCGTGGGCAGCATGAACGGCGCGGAACGCGAACGCGCCGCGCAGCTGCTCAAACCGATCGTCGCCGAGCCGGGCTTTACCGGTGCGCGCCCGGGCGGCGTCAGCCGGTGGGGATCCCGAGACACGCAGTGGCATCCGGTCAAACCGCGGATCGTTGTGGAGGTGCAATTCGATCGGGTGACGGGGAAGCGTTTTCGTCACGGCGCGCGTTTCGTGCGCTGGCGGCCGGATAAGGAGCCGCATCAGTGCACGATGGCGCAAATGTTTCCGGTAACCGTCCGGTGAGCCCGACGCCCCACAAGCGCCTATTGAAGAGCCTGCGGTACTCTGCGGGCGACTGCACGTCGATCACTTCGAAGCCCAAATGCGCGAACCATTCGAAGAGCTCGTTGTAGGAATGCCGGTGCGCATAACGGGGCGAGAGCCAGTCGCGAAGATCGTGGTTCGTGTTTGCGAATCGCCACGACGCCTTGTTCGACACACGAGATTTGACGAGCGGATGCGCGAGCATCGTAAGCGCGCCGAAGAACATGCGCCTAGGCCAGGCGGGCATGGCCGCGATCGCCGGGCGTGCAACCCCTTCGAACGCGTAGAGCGCTCGCGTCGCCGCGCCCGCAGCACCGCGGCGCACCAGATGATCGTCCAAACCGTACACCCAAATGAAGAGATACCCGCCGGGGGCAACGCGCGTCGAGATGCTCTCGAGCGCGGCTCGCGTGGAATACGTGTGATGAATGACGCCTTGGCTGTAGACCAGATCGAAGCTGCGGCGTTTGAAGGGTAATTTGAAGAGCGAAGCCACGACGATTTGCAGTCCCTGCACCTCTCGCAGCCGTTCTGCAGCGCGTATCACCGCTAGGTTGAGGTCGATCGCGAAGATTTCGGCCTCAGGCAAGAGCTTTTGCAATGCGAGCGCTTCCCTGCCCAAACCGGCACCGACGTTCAAAACACGGCGAATGGGCGCGTCGGTTTTCTTCAGCCACGATAACCAAACGCGTTCGTTCAACGCCTTGAGATCTCCGTCGCTGTACAGAAATGAAAGTTCGCTTTCCTGAACGGTGTCCCACTCTTCAGTGAAGCTGCGCTGTACCGACTCTTCGCCCGGCTGCGGCTTGCCGCGCGGCGCGCTGTAAGCTCCGAGGGGTTCGATTCGCGTTCGAAACCGTTCGAAAAACGCGCGATGCAGATTCGTTTCGAACGTGAGCAGAACCGGCGCATGCGTGTAGATGGGATACCACACGGAGCACCGCTTGCAAAGCAGGACTCCCCATTTGACCCGCGTCGATCCGGATGCCGCCGTTTCGTCTTCGAATGAAACGACGTCCAGGTCCGACATGCACTCCGGGCAGCACAGCGATTTAACGATAGCGCTATCCACTGTTAGGCATTCCTCCCTCGATCGGTTCCTGCTGTGCTGCGCGATACAACTCCAGCATCTTTTCGGGATACATCTTTGCATCGAAAAATCTTTCGGCGCGTTCGCGTGCCGTTCGTCCGATCGCGTTCAACCGCTCGCGGTTCTGAGCGCATCGGAGTAGCGCGGAAGCCCACGCCTGCGCGTTGCCGGCGGGCACGAGCGTGCCGGTTTCCCCGTCGATCACCAGCTCCGCCATTTGATCGAGATTACTCGCAAGGACGGCGCGGGCGCACGCGGCCGCCTCGAGCGCGACGTTGGGGAAGCCTTCTTGCAAACTCGGAACCAAGACGGCATCCGCTTTGCGCATGTGCGCGGCGACCTCGTCGGGCGCGACGTTGCCGATGATCGAAACGTTTTCCGGATGACGCAATGCGGCGCGCCATCGCCGCACCGACTCGTCGTTCGATCGCGGTCCGCTTATGACCAGGCGCGCAGACATGCTTACCAAGTCCGCCTCGGCGGATTGCCACGCTGCAAGCAGTGTTTCTCCGCCCTTCGTATTTCGGCCGAAGCGAAGATCGCCGTATTCGGGAAAGCCGCCCAAAAACAGAAATCGCACGCCGGATTCGTCGCGGCAGGATCCATTCGGGCTAAAGCGCCGGAGATCGACGCCGCGGAACACCGCGCGCACGTTGCGCGCGCCGGGACAAAGCGCGCGAAACCGCGTCGCCAGTGATTCGCTGTTGCAGGCTACGCCGTGCACGTACCGCAGCCTGTCCGGCGTAAACGCGAAGCGCTCGGCGTCCAGTTCGACCTCGGACGTTATCTGGGTGACATGATGTTTGCGCGCAATGCGGGACCAGTTCGCTCCGACGATGCCGGCAAACGCGATACCGACGGAATGGATCACGTCGCAGTCGTCGAGCAGCGCTCTTACCAAGCCGCCCGAAAGGTTCTCGTAAATCCGCAGGGAGAGCTTTGGAAGCGCGGGGACTTGGGGAACGGCGAGCGTCCATACGCGCAAGCTTTCGAGCTCCGCCGCGCGAACGAAGGGCCTCCCCGGACGCCAGCTGCGCAAGTGGACGACGCTCACGCGAGCGTAATCGCTCAACGCGCGCGCAGCACGCAGATTGAACACACCCGTTACGGCGTCGCCGGGGCACGGAAAACCCGTGACC
>Ga0209810_1000970_pt1 | contig 49453 bp, 38 predicted proteins | sample Coa_R1_7_FD_187159 | JGI IMG/M metagenome (GOLD analysis project Ga0209810, IMG submission 187159) | Surface soil microbial communities from Centralia Pennsylvania, which are recovering from an underground coalmine fire - Coalmine... | ecosystem: Environmental > Terrestrial > Soil > Unclassified... | reverse complement strand
CGGCTGCGCCGTAGGGATGAAGCGGTCATGGATGTGGTAATTGATGGCGTCGGCAGGCAGTTGGGAAAGGCAGGCCAGGTCTTCCGCTGTCTCCTGTCGCGCCTGTGGGGGTTCGGTTTTGAGCGGGGCCGTATCCTGTCGGAGCCAGCGGTGCATCCACCGCCGCGCCTCCTGCAAAAAGAGCGGGGCGTCCTCGTGGCCTGCGTCCGCATCTACCTCTCGAATGCGGTCGGCGGCGGCATAGAGGGCGTAGATCGCGCTGGCCTGGCGGAAGACTTCATGATAGCCGTCGGGCGGGAAATCCCTGTCACGCTGCCCACTGCAAATCAGCAGGGGACGGGGCGCGATGAGGGCCGCCACCAGAGGAAAGTCGCGCAGGAACGTATTGTGAAAGTAAATACAATCGCACTGGCCAGCGGAGACCCAATGCTGGGCCTGCGAGCCGAAGGTGTAGGTCGAGCAGACCGGCACGGCAGCCGCGATCCGCGCGTCTATGGCGGCGGTAAACCACGTGGCCGCTCCCCCGCCGGAGATTCCGGTCATGCCGATGCGGCGCCCGTCCACTTCCGGGCGGGTTTCCAGGTAGTCCAGGGCGCGGACGGCGTTCCATACCTCTACGCCAATGGGAGTGTATCCCAGAGAGAGCCAGTGCCAGAGGTTCAGGTCGTGGATGCCGTGATGGAGGCCGGGCACTTCGCCGAACTCCAGGGTATCGAGGACAAGACAGACATACCCCTGGGAGGCGAACCAGATAGCCCTGTCCTGGTAGTGCCATTTTGCGCCCAGCGGATGCGGAGAATGCCCGCAAGCGTAGAGGATGGCCGGCAGCGGCGCGGGCGCGGCGTTCGGAATATAGAGATTGCCCGTAACGTACAGGTCTGGCATACTCTGGAAAACAAGCTTCTCGATGCGATATTCCGGTCGCTGTAGAGCTCCTGTGATCTGGGCGTGGAGGGGAGTGCGCTGTGGGAACGTCTCCAGGCCCAGCATAGACAGCAGTTGCTGCCGCAAGCCCGGACGTTTGCGCTCCCAGTCCTCCAGACTCTGAGTACCGGACAGCGATTGGGCCGTTAATTCAGCCGCCGTGCGCTTCAGATACGCTAGGACGGCCTCATGTCTTGCCTGAGCCGTTTCTGGGAATTGCCCGGAGTTGGTTATCAATGTCATGGTTCGGTCTTCGCCTCCTGTACCCGCGCAGGCAGCAGCGGCTCCTTTCGTGGCCCGCGATTCGTGGCTCGTGACCCTCTCCCCGCGCAGGCGATAGCGGCAATCAGAAGAGAGATGTGAACTGCGTTCTGCGGCGGGAGTGGCGGTCCCGCCTGGCTTATGTACGCCATGACGCCCTATTCGACGTTGGGCTTTCTCCTTTCCTCTGCGCTCAGGATTCTTCCAGCGGTCATTCAGTTCTCGGTAGCGGGCGCATGAATTCGCAGCAACTAAGGCACAAAGTCGGCCTTCGCCGACTCTTTTCTCTGCTCTCCCGCAGCGCCGGGGGTCGCAAGGTGTCGCAAGGCGGAGGCAAGGGCCGTAACCTTGCCGACCCTTGCAGTGGGCCGAACCGTTGAGGCCCGACCCTTGCAGTGGGAAGGGGGTGAGGGCAGAACCCGCGCAGGCGGCAACGGCAGGCAGGTGGGAAGTGCGCCCCCGCAGAGACAAAACAAAAGCCCCCTGCCCGTTGGCAGGAGGCTTGTCCCAGTGGGGGCTATCTCGGCTTAGCGGCAGCGACGGCGCGAGATAACTACGCCCAGCCCCGAGATGCCCGCGCCGGCCAGGAGCGCCAGCGTACCGGGCTCGGGCACGGCCGTAGGGGCCGTCGCGGAGACCAGACCGGTCAGGGAAGCGGAATCAAAGTTGCCGGTCAGGGTAAAGAGCAGGTTAATATCCAGAGAGGTAACAGTCACGGACGATATCGTAGAGGCAGTGAACCCCGCGGGGGGGCCATAGGTAAACGCGCCTGGCCCGGTGGAGGTCTGGGCGGGGCCCACGGGGATTCCAGCGGAGACACCGTTGATGGAAGCATCGGCCACACCTGTCGCAGGGGAGACCGGAGCGATGGTCACGCCGTCTCCAGTGGCGTCGGTGATGCCGCCGGACAGGTGATTGGTTATGGTGCTGCCAGCAAGTACGGGTGTAATGGGTATCGCGAGGTTGAAACCAAAGGTGTTGGTTGTGGAAGAGGAGTTGACTACCCCAAACGCATACGAGAGGAAGGGATCGGTGTCGACACTTGTGGTGACAGTGGCAACCGATCCATCGGGTAGTATAATGGTTTGGGTTGGGAGGATGTACTGACTGGGGTCGGCCGGGTTCACTATGGGGACAGCATTGGCGACCACGACACCGTTCTCGGTGATGGTTACGGTTGGCGAGCCAGGATCCTGCGCTTTGGCCTGGGCACGCATGCCGATGGCGAGGGCAACGATAAGCGTCAGACGAAACAACTTCTTCATTCAAATCTCCTTTTCTTTCCAATCGGTGCAGGCTAGTGCGAACCTGACTCCCGCGCTAGCCATAAAAAGCAACTACTGTACCAAAGGAGAGAAAGGAGGCAAAATCCCGTTCTTCTGGCAGGAGACGCTGCTTGTCAATCTAGCCTCTGTTAGGTAAAGGATGCAGGGGGAAGGAGGTAAGGAGGGATTCTGTTAGCGTTGCGCCGCCACAACAAAAAGAAGGACAATTTACAGGCACAGACGAACTCTCACGGAACTATTATCAGAGGCCACGAGCCACGAGCCAAGCACAGGCAAACTATCACGGAACTATCAGGGCAAGGAGAACAGACGGTGCCCTTTTAGTATGCCTGTTGGGCAGTAAGCCTGAGCTCGGCAAGGCAGAACACCTTCTTGCGAGGAGAGAACGATGCCAACTCCGATGGAAGACTACCTTTTCGATCTGCGCGGCTACCTGGTCCTGCAAGGAGCGGTCAGTCCAGAGCAGGTCCAGCGCATCAATGCCGCCATAGACGCCATTCCGCCCCTTCAGAACGGCGAGTGGTGGGGCAACGTCCAGGGACATACGTATCACGGCGAGATTGATGGCAGGAACTTGCAGAATATCGTTGAGGGAGGCCCGGCCTTCGAGGAGTTGATTGACCATCCGGCCTGGATCGAGCATGTACGCCGCTATGTGGGCAAGAAAGAAGGGCTTTTTATTGACGAGTGCTTTGTGACCTTACGTGGCCCCGGCGAGTTCATCAACATCCATTCGGGCGGGCATCTGCGCTGGACACGGACACAATATCGCTATGAAGAGGGCCAGTGGCACTGCGGCATGATCAACATCCTCCTGGCCCTGACCGACATCGTAGAGATGAGCGATGGGCCTACCGTTGTCATTCCCGGCAGCCATAAATCCCAACTGGTCCATCCGACTTTTGAGAAAGGCTACGAGAATATGCTGGCCGATCCGCCGGAGCTGGTAGAGGGGACGGTTCCGGTCTTTTTGAAGGCGGGGGATGCCCTGCTCTTTGTGGATGCGCTGTGTCATGGCGGGGCGTCGCGGACCAAGCCGGGGATACGGCGCACCCTGGTCTATCGCTATGGGCCGTATTGGGGCAATACCCGATTTGGGTACCGCTATTCCCCTGAGCTGATAGCTCGCCTGACGCCAGAGCGCGCCAAAATCTTGCAGCCCATCCCTCCCCGGCAGCCTCCCGGCGCCGTCGTGTGAGGCGAACGGATTTCGTCCGTCCGCTCAATGAGGCTGCTAAGCCCTATCGCAGTCGCTTCGCAGTTCTCCTTTGCGGCAGGGTTTAGCCCATACTCGTTGAATGGCCGTTCGCTCGTAGCGCGCTGTTGTCTGTCCTTGAGTGTTACCGACAGCAGAAAATTCAATGCTTGCCATCAATAACCGCTCTGGTTCGGGTACAACGTCTGTCAATAGGGCGCAACAACGTCAGTTAGCAGGCGAGCATTCAACAGTTATGGGGTTTAGCCTGCCGCTGTGGAGCGCGATGCGCTTGCCGCCCACGCAGGTGGGCGGGAAAATCCACCTCTGCTAAAGGGCAGTCAAGGAGCCGGAGGTACCACTTAGCCGCCCTCAATGGTTACCCTGTTCATCTTATCGCCTTCGCGCAGCTTCATTACATTCTCCAGCCCTTCGGTCACCTTCCCAAAGACGGCGTAGTTCATATCCAGGTTCGGGGCAGGAGCTAGGGTAATGTAGAACTGGCAGGAGGCGCTGTCTGGATGCTGGGAGCGCGCCATCGCCACGATACCTGCCGCGCTGTGCTTGAGCTGCGGCGTCACCTCCAGCGGAATGGTTCTGCCGGAGCCGCCCATGCCGTTGCCGAGCGGGTCGCCGCCTTGAATGACGAAGCCAGGCACATAACGGTGGAATTTAAGACCATTATAGAAGCCGCGCTCGGCCAGTTCGATAAAGTTCTGCGCCGTCACCGGAGCGAGGTCTTCAAAGAGCTCAAACTTGATGACGCCTTTGGTCGTCTCCAGCGTTGCCGTGCGGTTTGCCATGCTGTCCCTCCTGAGACACAAGTGAGCGTGGACACCGCCGCGCCTGCGTTCATTGTAGCATAAACGCCGCCCGATTCACCGTTTTCGGGCGGCTAAAGCCGCAGCAACCAGAGCACAAAGTCCGCCTTCGCGGGTTCTGCCCTCACCTCCTTCCCCTACTGCCAGGGTCGGGGCTACAAAGGTTGGGCCCACTGCAAGGGTCGGCAAGGTTACGGCCCTTGCCTCCGCCTTGCGATCCCCAAGAACAGGGGAGGGGAGGATGGAGTCGCCCTAGGGCGACTTCGTGCCTTGGTTGCCGCGAATTGATTGAGACCCAGACATAATTCTTGGCGCCCTCTCTTGGCACTGTGTATACGCTTAAGCTCAGGCCACCCGTAAGAACGGTTTTAACCCCGCCCGCAGCGGCTGCTTGTGGAGGGCCCCAGACCACAGAGCCCTCTGCTAGACCCGCACCGCCCCTAACACCGGGCGGGCCCTAGCAGCCTGGCCGCGGGTGGGAACCGGCTCGTAGGCAGCGAAGAGACCGCAACCGAATACGGAAGGATCTTGCTCCCTCTAACGTTGGTCGCGCACCGGGGCGCGCTCGGCACGGGCGTACAGGTCAGCCCACTCTTTAGAGCCGTCGTCCTCGCGGATCTCCATGCGGACTCCCGGCTCCTGCGCCGGCTGGTTGCCCACCCAGCAATCGTTCCAGCACTGGCGCAGGCTGGCGTAGTGCATCACGCGGCCTCCCGGCCAGACCACCGAAAGCAGCAGGCGCGGCTTGGGCAGTTCATAGGGCGGCTGCATCTTGTAGCGGGTCAGGGCGTCTTCATCTATTGTGATGCCGAGGCCCGGACCCTCCGGCACTTTGACGTACCCACCCAGGATGGTCAGCGGCTCGACCAGCAGGTCGTCGGCGTAGTTGTTCAGGCAGTTGACGGAGGGCCATTGCGCAAAGGTAAGCACGGCCCCCAGGTGCGCCGAGAGCGCCGTCGTCAGCCCCGTGCCCACCATTTGCAGCCAGAACGGCTTCTCGAACGCCGCAGCCAGCGTCCCCTGCCGCAGCACGCTCGCCACTCCGCCGCCGACCACGAACCCATCGCAGACCTCATCCCGGATGACCGTCGGGAAGGGCGGCTCGCCAAAGTGCAAGGCGATGGGGCGTGTGATCTTCTGGCGTAGCTGGCGGTGGCCCTCCACGTCCCGCTGCATGATGGGCGACTCGTAGATAGCGACGCGCTCCCGCTTGTCCAGTTCGGTCAGCACCGGGGCGGCGTTGCCGGCGTTGAGCAGCAGGTTGTTCCAGTCCAGGTCGAGGCGGAAGTGCGGCGGCGTCACCTTGCTCACGGCATCCACCTGCGCATAGACGTCCCACCAGGGCCGCGCCTTGAATTTATAGGAAGTGTAGCCCTTCTCCAGCGCCTCCTTCGCCTCCTCGGCGTTGGCCTCCGGCGAGATGTCTATGTTCCACCAGGAGATCGGGCACCACTCCCGCACGCGCGGCAGGTTGAACAGCTTGTAGGCCGGCACGCCTAGCGCCTTACCCACCACATCGTAGAGCGCCATCTGTAGCCCTGCGCCCAGGCTGTCGTCGCCCAGAAAGTCGGCGGGATTTTGGCCCTTGACACGCTCAATCGCCTCATCGGGGACGCGGCTCCAGGTGTAGTGCAGGATCGTCTCGCCGTAGCCGACGATACCGGGCGCATTCGTCGTCATCCGGATGACCTCGGAGATGCGCCACTGCCAGACCTCGCGCGCATTCCAGTACTGGCAGCGCGGGGTGAACGGCACATCTACCACGATACGTTCGACTTCGGTAATACGCAGGTTGGCTGACATCGCCATGCCCTCCCAACAAACGCTCAACAGGATGAACAGGATTAGACAGGATTTCTAAAACCAACCGAATCAACCGAATTCCTGTTTCTCTGGACTTCAAGTGGACTGGAAGGCTTCTGTCTCTTGTCTTCATCCTGTAAACCCTGAGTAATCCTGTTCATCCTGTTGAAGGGTTTTTGTTGCTTGCTTTGTGTGCAGCTTCTGGATGGCGGCGCGGGTGGCGGCTAGGCACTCCTCGATGTAGGGGATAGGATTATCCTCATGCTCCTCGTATTCCAGCGAGACAATGCCCGAATAGCGGTTCTCCTCTAGCACCCGCAGGAAGCCGACCGTATCCAGATCGCCCTTGCCGATCTCGGTGAACTGCTTCTCCCCGTTGGGGCCGGTCTTCACATCCTTGAGATGGACGCCATAGACGCGCTTGCCGAACCGACGCGCCGCCTCCACCGGGTCTTCGTTGGAGCGCAGGTAGTGGCCGGTATCTATGCACGCTCCAATGCGCGGCGAATGGCCCTGAATGGCGGCCAGGCCCTTCTCGATCTTATCGTAGAGGTTATCGCCGGGGCCGTGATTGTGGATGGCGATATTGATCTGGTACTCCTCCACCAGCTTATCCAGGAGAGAAAGCGAGTTCGGGGAGGGATACGCCGATAGCGTGCGCAGGCCCATCGCCTTGGCAAACGCAAACTTGCGGCGCGCATCCGCCTCGTCGTTGCTAAAGCCCACCACGCCATAGGCGGCCAGGCGAATGCCGTGCGCCTTCAGCTTCTCGCGGTACTCCTCCAGAGTCTTCGGGTCGTCGGTGAGCGGGAAATGCGACTCGAAGGCTTCCCACCATCTCAGGCCGAGCGCTCGCGTTTTCTCCAGCGCCTCGTCCGTTTTATAGCCGCGCAGCGAGTAGGATTGAATGCCCATGCGAAACGGCGCATAGGGCGATCTTCCCTGGCCGCCCCACGCGAAAGCGGCCTTGTCAGGCAGCAACGCCAGCCCTGCCGCGCCCAGCGCGGCGTTGCGTATAAACATCCTGCGAGAGAGGCCCTGTGCCTCCTGTTCAAACGCCATGATTTTGTAGACGCCCTTTCTTTTTGTTGGCTTGCCTTAAACCGTTCTTCGCGCTCCCTGCCAAAGCGCCGGGGAGGAAGGACTACCGGCAAGTTCGTCCTTCCTCCCCTCGCATTCCTGCTTTCAGGTCAGACGTATTCCGTTGGATTTTTCGGCCAGCAGGGCTTCAGATGCGGCGGGCGCGTTTGGAGACCGCTTTTTGCGTGAGGGCGACGGGCACACGCTCGCCGACGAACTCTCGCTCCATCAGGCGGAAGAAGGCGTCGCGCTCGGCACCGCGCACGGTCGCCTGCTCGTGCGCTTCCACCAGGCCGACCGGATAGCCATCCCCCTTCCGGGCCTGATCGTAGCAGAGAGCGTGCGTGCGCTCCATCAGTTCCTGGTCCTCGGCGACCCAGGCCGGTATCTCGACGCGCGCCACCTCCCGACCCGTATGCAGGTAGAAGAAGCGCACGCGATGCGCCGGATCATAGCTTTTTAGGATTTTGGACTGGGAGCCGAACACCGCCGACCGCTCCCCTGGCTCTAAGAGCTGCGCGAAGAGATCGGCATCCGCAATCCGCTCGGTGCCGGCGCAGTCCGGGGGCTTGAACTCCGGTTTGAGCTTGTGACGGTGCGGGCAGTAGTGGTCGCAGTCGGCGTGCGGATAGGGACAGCGGAAAACGCGCAGGGCGTTGAGAACATCCCGGCTCCGGGGCTGGCTGATATAGCCGGCAATCGGGACGCGGCGCTGTCGGGCCACCTCCAGCGATGCCTGAAACGCTTGCAGCGCCTTGCCGCGAAAGGGCTCCTGCTCCGTCTCCAGCGGCCAGAGGATGAGGCTGCCGTCGGAGAGGGCCAGGGTCGGCATTTCGGCCTCCGGGAAGGAGAAAAGATCGGCGGGGGCGTTTGCGGCGTCCGGTTGGGGCGCGCATTGAGCGATCAGCCCGGCCAGGCCGTCGAGCTCGGCCAGCAGGCGGCGCACGCCGAGTCGCCTGGGCAGGACAGCGCCCTGCTCGCCCTGGAACTCGTCCAGCAGTTCCTCATCCGGGAAGGAGAGCGTCGGGCGTGAGGCCAGGTAGGCGCGCTCGCCGGTGCCGTAACGCAGCGCGACCAGCCCGATATTCAGAAGAACGCACAGCGTGATGTCGTGGCGGTCGGAGACGATCTGGGAGCCGTCGGCGGCGAGCACGGCGCAGGGCGTAGGGCGCGGAGGGGGCGCATAGGCCCGGTCGGGCGGCTCCAGCCAGTCGGCGAGCAGCCAGGAGGTGCGGCTGCGGTTGATTTTAGCGTGCGTGGCCTCCCACGTTGGGCCGGAGTCGGTGAGGCGGCGGCTTGCCTCCGTCAGCGCCGTCTGGAACTGGGGCAGCTCACGCGCGCGATCCGAGGCGAAGGATTTGATCTGTGTGGCGACCTGGGAAAAATCGAGCATGGCGTATTTCCGTCCGACGTGAAGGAAGCCGTTGGCGGCTTGCCGAACCACCATCCGGGCAGCACATTCTCATAACGCGCCTGCCGCCGCGCGGCGCGCAGGCGAGAAAGGGACGACGATGGGCCAACTACTTGCGGGCGTCGCCCGTGCCAATATCACGCCGCCGGTGGGCATTCCCATGGTGGGGTTCGCGGGGCGCGGCCCGGCGGAGGGCGTTCACGATGACCTGTTCGCAACGACCCTGGCGCTGGAAGCGGAGGGCCAGCGCGCGCTGATTATAACCGTAGACCTGATCGGCGTCGGGGAGCGCTTCACAACGGAAGTCCGGGACGAGATCGCGCGCCGTACCGAGGTTGCGCCGTCCAATGTGCTGATCTGCGCCTCCCACACCCACTATGGCCCGGATACCGGCGCGTATGCCAGCGACGGCGTGCCGGGGGATGTCGCCGCCTATGTAGCCAACCTGAAGTTCCTGCTGGCGGGCGCGGCGCTGGCGGCGCTGGCGCAGATGCAGCCGGTTCGCGTCGGCTTTGGGCAGGGCGCCTCGCATATCGGCATCAATCGGCGGGAGCGCCGCCCGGACGGGCAGATCGTGCTCGGCCAGAACCCGGAGGGCGCCTGCGACCGGGAGATGCGCCTTATTCGGCTGGATACGACGGAGGGCCAGCCGCTGGCGGCATTGGTTAATTTTGCCTGCCACCCGGTCAGCGCCGCGCACGCCATGCGCCTGATCTCGGCGGACTATATCGGCACGATGCGCATGCTGGTCGAGATGTTTACCGGGGCCACCTGCCTGTTCTTGCAGGGAGCGGCGGGCAACATCAACCCGATTGAGATGCGCCATTCTATGGAGCCGGCGCGGCGGCTAGGCGTGATGCTAGGTGGCGAGGTCGCCAAAGTGTTTGAAGGAACGAGCACGGCGGAGGCCGAAGGGCTGGCCGCTGCCACGGCGCGGCTGGAGCTTCCCGCCATGATCTTTAACTCCCTGGAAGAGGGAGAGCGCACCGTATCCGAGCTGCGCGCAAACCTGGAGCGGGTCCGGGCCGAAGGCGCCTCGGGAGGCAGCCTCTGGTGGGCGGAGAGCCGCCTGCAACGGGCCGAGCGGATGCTGGCGAGCCTGCAAGGCGGCCCGTCCCTGCCGCCGATCCCGGCGGAGTTGAATGCGCTGCGCTTCGGAGATGTGGCCCTGGTGACCGCGCCGGGCGAGATATTCACCGAGACGGGCATGGAGGTCAAGCGCCGCTCGCCACTGCCCCGCACCTGCTACGTCGCCTATACCAACGGCACCATTGGCTACGTGCCCATTCCCGCCGCCTATCCCGAAGGAGGCTACGAGGTGACGCACGCCTGTCGGGTCGGCCCACAGGCGGCAGGCATGATCGCCGAAACCTCGCTCATGCTGCTCCAACAGGTAGCGGGCAGCCAGGTTAAGTAGCCATGCCGTCATAGTGCGCAGAAACTCCCTTGCGGATAATTACAGACGTGGAGAGCAGATTGGCTCAGGCGAGTTGGCGGTAATAGGCCTCGACCGTCTCATAATCTATAGTTGCATCCGGCTCCAGGCCGGCCCGCGCGTACAGGTCGCGCCGCGCCCGCATGTCCGCTAGCAGCACGGCCCGCGCGTGTACCGCCACCTCCTCGGCGACCTCCAGCGGCACGACCACGATCCCGTCGTCATCGCAGCCGACGATGTCGCCGGGCCGCACCTGCGCCCCGCCGCAGCCGATGCGTGCCTGCACCTCGACGGCCTCGATCCGTCCCGGAATAATGGTGCGTCCCCGCGCTTGCGCGCAGATGGGCGTCCGCTGTAGGATCAATTCGGCGGTGTCGCGGCAATAGCCGTTGGTAATGATGCCGACCGCGCCCTCGGCGACGGCGCTGAGGCTGTTGGCCGAGCCCCAGAACCCGACCTCTCGCGCCCCGCCCGTATCCGTCACGATCACGTGGCCGGGCCGGATCTGGCCGCCGGTGCCGACGTGCCCGACCTGCTGAAACCAGATGCCGTGCGCGTTGACGATCTCCTCGGTGGTGCTCAATTTCCACATGGGGCGGTTGGCCGGCACGCAGCGTATGGTGAAGGCTACGCCCCAGAACTTCATGCCGGGCCAGAGCGGGCGGATTTCCGGGGACATGAGGCCGATGTCGAAGTAGCCGATGCCGTCCAGGGCGTCGCAGACATCCACGACGCGCAGGTACTTATACAAGGCGCGCAGCGCAAACGGATCGGGGGTGTTGCCGGAAGTCGGGGAAGCCACTGCATTCTCCTCTTTACGGGATCGTCACCGTCTCGCCGTCCTGAGGCCAGAAGGTGTTAGGGAAACTAGCCTGCGCCGCCTCCAGCGCCTCCCTCTGCCTGGCTTCGGGCGCATGCACCAGCGCCAGCCGCCCAACGCCGGCTTCCACCGCGACGCGCGCCGCGTCCGGTGCGCCGGAGTGGAGGGAGAGATTCTCGGCAGGCGCGGGCGAGGCCCCGAAAGAGGCCTCGTGAATCAGCAGGGAGACGCCCCGAACGTGCTCGACGATGGCAGGCGCATAGGCCGTATCGCCGGTGAAGGCGAAGGTAGCGCCGGTACGCTTATCGGTGAAACGATAACACAGGGCCGGCACGGGATGCACCGCCGCGCAGACCGAAAGCTGGAAGGCCGGGTCGTCGAAGGTATCGCCGGGCCGCAGCGGGAACAGCTCGGGAATATAATCCACATCGGGGAAGCGATCCGGCTGCAACAATTGCCGGGCCAGCGTGACCACGCGCTCCAGGTCTTCGGCGGGGCCGAGAATCTTAAGCGGCGGGCAGTCGGGGCGCTCATAGCGGCGCATGCGCCGATAGAACAGCATATGGGGCAGGCCAATATAATGATCATGATGGCAGTGGGTCAGGAACAGGTACTCCAGCTGCATAGGGTCAAACCCGTAACACTGCATTTTGATGGCCGCGTACCAGCCCGTATCCACCAGGTACCTGCCGTTGATGAGAAAGCTGGCAGTGTCGTGCCCACCGCCCGGCACCACCGCCGCCGTGCCCAGAAACGTAACGGTTGTTGGCTCGTCAGGCATTGTGCTTATCCCTGTGTCGTGTCTGCCGCGCGAGTCCCAATGGACGCAGGCGCGTCAGGAGGCAAATTAGCCGGGCAGTCCCGTCTTTCCTTCCCGCCAGCGGGTTTCTGAGGGTTATCCGGCTAGGGCGCAAAATCTATCCGTAATGGAAAATAAAGCAAAGGAGCAAACATGGCAATCCCTTCTGACTACGCCGAACGGGTGTACGCGGGGGTTTTGGGCAAGATCATCGGCGTCTACCTGGGCCGTCCCTTCGAGGGCTGGAACTTCGACCGGATTATGAGCGAGCTGGGCGAGGTCTGGTACTACGTCCACGAGAGGCGCGGCACTCCGCTCGTCGTCACCGATGATGATATTTCCGGCACGTTCACCTTCCTGCGCGCCCTGCCCGACTACGACAACCGCCGTGACCTCACGCCCGCGCAGATCGGCCAGACCTGGCTCAACTACCTCATTGAGAAGAAGACCGTCCTCTGGTGGGGGGGCATGGGCAACTCCACCGAGCACACGGCCTACCTGCGCCTCAAGCACGGTATTCCCGCGCCGCAGAGCGGATCCATCGCCACCAACGGCAAGGTCGTCGCTGAGCAGATCGGGGCGCAGATCTTCATTGACGGCTGGGGCATGGTCTGTCCCGGCGACCCGGAAATGGCGGCGGACTTCGCGCGGAGGGCGGCCAGCGTCAGCCATGACGGAGAGGCCATCTACGGCACGCAGGTGGTGGCGGCGATGGAGGCGCAGGCATTCGTCGAGCCGGACATCCCGAAGCTGCTGGATACCGCCGTCAGCCTCATTCCCAGGGGCTCGGTCCTCTACCGCATGATCGGCGACATTCGGGAGTGGCACGCCGGAGAGAAGGACTGGCGCAAGACCCGCGAGAAGATCGCCGCAAACTACGGCTACGACAGGTATGGCGGCAACTGCCACATGGTCCCTAATCACGGCCTGATCATCCACGCGCTGCTGCACGGAGAGGGCGACTTCCAGAAGTCGCTGATGATCGTCAACACCTGCGGCTGGGACACCGACTGCAACTCCGGGAATGTGGGCTGTCTGCTGGGCATCAGGAACGGGCTGTCGGGAATCGAGAATGGCCCGGACTGGCGCGGCCCCGTCTCCGACCGGATGTATCTGCCGACCGCCGACGGGGGACGGGCCGTGACGGATGCGGGTACGGAGGCCCTTCGGATTGTCAACATCGGGCGAGCGCTGGCGGGAGAAGGGCCAGTCGCGCCGAAGGAGGGAGCACGCTTCCACTTCAGCTTGCCGGGCAGCGTGCAGGGCTTCCGGACGGAGGACAGCCCCGAGGTGCGGGGCACGGCGACCCTGGAGAATGGTGAGCTGCCGGGCGGCAACGGCCAGCGCGGCCTTGCCCTCCGATATCGGCATCTGGCACGGGGACGGGCCGCGCGGGCAGCGACCCCGACCTTCCTGCTGCCAGAGGAGATGCGGATGTCGGGCTACGGGCTGGTGGCCTCGCCGACGCTGTACCCCGGTCAGACGGTGCGCGCCGCCGTCCTGGCCGACCCCGCCAACCCGCAGCCCGTGACATGCCGCCTCTACGCCCGCGTCTACGACCAGGACGATGTGCTCGCTCGGCTCTATGGCCCGGAGGCGGCCCTGTCTGCCGGCAGCGCGCACGAATTCACCTGGCGCCTTCCCGATACCAGCGGCTACCCCATCGCCGAGGTTGGCATGGAGCTGACCTCCGCCGAGCGCGCCGACGGCACGGTCTATTTGGACTACCTGACCTGGGACGGCGCTCCCGACGTGAGTCTGCGCAAGACGGAGGGCGGCACGGCCTGGCGGCGGGCGTGGGTGGAGGGCATGGACCAGTTTGCCGGGTGGCAGGAGCCGTACCGGCTGATCCAGGACGAGGGCACGGGGCTGCTCATCCAGGGCTGCCGCGAGTGGATTGACTACCGGGTGAGCGCGCAGGTCACGCCGCACCTGGTTCGGTCGTGTGGGATCGCGGCCCGCGTCCAGGGGATGAAGCGCTACTACGCCCTGCTGCTGTGCGCGGACGGCAAGGCGCGGCTCGTCAAAGCGCTGGATGGCAATACCACACTGGCCGAAGCGGATCTCGGCTGGCAGTTGGGCGGCACGTACGTGCTGAGCCTGCAAGTGACCGGCGACCGTATCCAGGCCGCCATCGGCGGCAAGCCGCTCTTCGACTTCCGGGACCAGGAGCGCCCGCTGGAGGGTGGGGCCGTCGCCCTGATCTGCGAGGAGGGGCGCATGGCGGCTGAGGACGTCCGCGTAGGCCCGGCGGTGCAGTGAAACATACTCGCCGCTCACACGTCGGTACTCTGTCCCCATGGTGTTAATGCCTCTCATCAGCGGTAGCCGCTTGAGAAGCATCCACACGATTAGGGACGTCTACTCGCGCATCCGAAGTCGCAAATTTCGGCAGGGTTTTCACATGCCCCGTCGAATGTTGAGGCCAACGCAGGCACTATTCGCCCGTCACGTCCGCCCTTCCTGTAGCCAAACCCAACGCATCGTTGAGAGGATAATCGCAACCCATGAACACCCAGTTTGAATTCTCCGCTGGCGTCTGGAACCTCCACACCGGAGCCGACCCCTTCGGCCCGCCCGTTCGCCCGGAACGCGACTTCGCCGAGAAGTGCCAGATTCTCCAGCGGCTCGGCTTCCGCTACGTCCAGCTTCACGACGACGACGCCGTGCCGATGGAGGTTCCCGCCTCACAACTCAGCGCCTCCTGCCAGGCCCTCAAGCGCATCTGCGACGACAACGGCCTCGGCGTCGAATTCATCGCGCCCCGTATCTGGGAAGACCCGCGCTTCGCCGACGGCGGCCCGACCTCCAACAACCCGGAAGCCCGCCGCCTCGCCCTCGACCGCGCCAAGCGCTCCATTGACATCGCCAATGCGCTCGGTACGGATCGCCTCGTCCTCTGGCCCGCCCGCGAAGGAACCTATATCCGCGAGGCCAAAGATGCCCGCGCCTCTTTCGACCGCCTGCTGGAGTACTGCAACGCCATTCTCGATTACGACCCTAAGATCCGCATCCTGGCCGAGATGAAGCCCAATGAGCCGATGGACCTGATGTATCTGCCCAGCACCGGCCACTTCCTGGCGATGGCCTACAAGACCAAAGATCCCTCCCGGACCGGCGTTCTTATCGAGGCGGCGCACTGCATCCTGCTTGGCCTCGATCCCGCCGACGAGATGGCCTATGCGCTCTGGCACGGCAAGCTTTGGGGCGTCCACCTGAACGACCAGAACGGCTTGAAGTACGATCAGGATAAGTCTTTCGGCAGCGTGGACCTCCGCCGCGCCTTCAACGTGGTGGATGTGCTGGTGCGCGGCGATTACGGCAAGAATGGCGAAGTCGTCGGTCTGGATGTGAAGGCGATGCGCACCCAACCCCACGGGATCGCCTGGAAGCACCTGGCCAACAGCAAGGAGATTTTTGAGCGATTGGTGGCCGTCTCCGCGCAAATTGATCGGCAGGAGTGGGCCTCTTACGTCGCCGCGCAGGACTACGAAGGTCTGGAGATGTTTATTCTCCGTAATCTCCTCCGCGCGTGATTGCAGAATCCACCGATTACACAGATTAACACCGATTAAGGAAAAACCTAAACACGGATTAAACGGATGACACGGATGCAACGGATAAGGGTCTGGAATCCGTGGTATCCGTTTAATCCGTCCCATCCGTGTTTCTCTTTGTTTTTTAATCGGTGCTAATCTGTGTAATCGGTGGATCTGGGAGGGCGCTCTTATGGCAGGCGAACCGACCCGACGTTCAGGGCGAGGCAGGCTCATTATCTTGCTTAGCATTCTGGCGCTCCTCCTCGCTATCTACCTGCCAATCCGGCGGCATCGGCTGGATACCGGGCTTGTCGCCGCGGTCATAGATGGCGATGCGGAAGCCGTCCATAGCCTGCTCAATAGCGGCGCTGACCCGAACGCGCGCTTTGTCAGCGCCGCCTCCTCCCCCACGCCCACCCGCTCTCTCTGGGAATGGCTGCGCAGCCTGTTTGAGCGCAGCAAACCGCCGTGGCCCAATAACGATAAGACGATGTTGATGCTGGCTGCCAGCAAGGACGATGCCGCCATTGTCAAGGATCTGCTGGCGCACGGGGCCGATGTCAATATTAAGCTCAGCAACGGCAATACCGTGCTGCTGCTGGCCGCGCCCCGCGCAGATGCCGACATCATAAACGCTCTGCTGGACCACGGCGCAGACCTGCGTGTCCGCAATCGGGACGGCCTGACTCCCCTGCTGCTGGCCGCAGAGCAGGGCAACACAGGGGCCGTTCGTGCCCTCCTGGATCATGGGGCCAACATCAACGAGACGGGCAAAAATAACGAGACGCCTCTGCTGCTGGCCGCGCGGGGCAAGCGCGCGGAACCGCCCCGGCCCAAAGGCGCCGCACAGCCCATCATCCTAAGCGGATCGAATATGGTGCGGGAGAATAATCCATCTACCCATGACGCCACCGTGCGCCTGCTATTGCAGCGCGGGGCCGATATTCGCGATCTGGAACGCACCGGAGTCTCGCCGCTGATATGGGCGGCACAGTGCGGCTCCGCCGTGCTCATCCAGGCCCTCTGGCAGCAGCACATAGACCGGCATACCGGCGATTATGTCGGGATGCAGGCGCTCGATGCGGCGATCCGCTCCCAGCGCGCCCAGGCTGTTAAGGCGCTATTGGATCACGGCGTCCCGGTCAACAGGGTTCAGCCCTGGACTCCGCCGCCGCTGATCACCGCTGCCGAGGGGGGCAGGCCGGAGATCGTTCAGCTTCTTCTGGAGCGAGGCGCCGACGTGAACTGCCATGACCGGCAGGGCAACACGCCGCTGCTGGCAGCCGCCATGTCGTACCATCAGGAGATTATCCGGCTTCTCATCCGCAAAGGCGCCGATGTCAATGCCAGAGATATCCGGGGCATGACGCCTCTGATGTACGCAGTGAACGCTTCTCCCCGCACGGTCGCGCTGCTGCTGGAAGCGGGCGCGGACGTGAACGCCCAGGATGCCTCCGGCCAAACCGCCTTGATGAAGGCCTACCAGCCGGAGACCGCGCGCCTGCTGCTGGATCACGGCGCGAATGTCAATGCCAGAGACAAGCAGGGCCAAACCCCTCTGATAAATGCCGCTCGCATGGCGAGTCAGAATTTAGTCCAACTGCTGATACATCGGGGCGCCGATGTGAATGCCGTAGACAACACCGGCTTGACGCCGTTGGTTGCGGCGATGACGACGCGCTACAAGCCCCTCATTGCGCTTCTCAAGAAGGCGGGCGCGAAGCTTTCGCCCACAAACTCGCACGGCACCAAGCCCATGCCCGTCCTGTCCTCTATGGGAAGCCGCTAACCATCCTCCTGACCTCGAGTGGCCCTCAATTCCAGAAGACCTCACCCCGGCCCCTCTCCTTCGACCCTGAAGCGGCAGGCTAAACCCTGCCGCTCGGGGGCGCAAAGCGCCCGTCGCCCACCTACGTGGGCGAAAAACTTTCTGCCTGCACAGGCATCGCAAGGCGGAGGGGTGTCGCCAGGCAGAGCCGTGTCGCAAGGCGGAGGGCTGTGGCAAGGCGGAGGCAGGGGCCCTAACCCTGCCGACCCGTGCAGTCCATTGCAGGCCCGACCCTGGCAGTCAGCAGGCCGTAGACTCCACAGCGGCAGGGTTTAGCCTGCCGGGAAGAAGGGGGACTAGACCACGCCGTTGTTGCGCTGGGGACGCCAGCCGGGCACGCGATACAGAGAAGGCGTGTTCGACTCTTCGGGAATGGAGCAGATAAGGCAGTGGGGAAAGCGCGCCGCCAGCCAGCGCGCAGAGCGCCAGTTCGGCTCAAACCAGACGCGCAGCTCATGCTTGGCGATCAGACGCGCCGCCTGCTGGAGGGGATCCTGCCGAATAATCAGGGCAGCGTGAGCGGAGACAGGGCCGCGCCGTCCGGGCTGATACGGCCAGTCGGAGAGAAAACGGATCGGGTCAGCCACGGCAGGGCGCCTCCCGGAGCGAGATAGACGCCAGGCTGTCCTCGCGAACGGTATAACTGCGTCCCAGCGTTCCCTGCCGACTGTGATGGAAATGCAGCAGGCCCGGATCGCGGGCAGGGTAGATAGGTCCCGACCCACTACCGGTAGGGCCGGCGCAGAGGCAATTGCATAGCGGCAGAGGTAGACAGGTGTTGGATAGATTCTTCATAAGCGATTAGAGGCGCAAAATTGGGCTAAAAAAACGCGAAAAAATCCCTTCCCGCATGCCTTTTAGTACTTGACACGAGCCGTGCCAGCCAGTACAATGGGGCATCTGGGGTAACTCAGGGGTAACTTAGGGGAGACTGATGGGGAACAGAGCGGCGTTCCCTTCCCAAAAGTCTCCAAAATTCACCCAACCAAGCTCAATTTTGCATCTAATGGCGATTGCTTCCCCATCCCTGCGCATGTGGGGGCGCTTTGAACATAGCCTCGACGACAAGGGCCGTGTCATTGTTCCCCAGAAGTTCCGCGACAAGCTCGGCGAGGAGTTCGTCCTCACCATCGGGCCGGGCCACCATATTCGCGCCTACCCCATGCCCATCTGGGAGGCGATGGAGGAGCAGCTGGTCAGCGCCGACCTGCTCGACGAAACCAACGAAGACGCCGTCTTCTTGCAGCGTATGTTCGGCAGCTGTGAATTCGCTAACCCCGATCAGCAGAACCGGCTCTCGATCCCGCGCCACCTGCGCGACTGGGCCAACCTGCGCGAGGGCGAAACCGCCATCATCCTGGGCAGCGGCACGCGCCTGGAGCTCTGGAGCCGGGCCAACTGGGAAGAGTACAGCAAGCTGTTTACCGAAAAGAACGCGGCGGACGCCGCCGCGCGCCGCAAGCTGGGCACCAGCGCGGTCGTCCGTACCGGCGCCATTGCCGCTTCCGTAGAAAACGACGACGAGAGCGCCTGACCTGGAGCCGGACAGTATCCGGCGGGCACGATGCAGTCCAACGCAAGCGCCTACCACGAACCGGTCCTTCTGGCCGAAACGCTGCGCTACCTGGCCCCGCAGCCGGGAGAGACCATGCTCGATGCAACGCTTGGCGGCGGCGGCCACAGCGCCGCCATCGCCCCGGCCCTGATGCCGGGCGGCACGCTCATCGGATTGGATCGCGACCGGGAAGCGCTGGAAGCCGCCGAAGCGCGGCTGGCGCCATTGCGCGCTCGTCTTACCATTATACTGCTTCATGGCGCATTTGGCAACTTAAATTCGGCGCTGGCTTCGCGGCCGGATACGGCAGAAATTCAATTGGACGGCGCCCTGTTCGATCTAGGCGTTTCGTCCCATCAGCTCGATACGGCACGCGGCTTCAGTTTTCGCCGGGAAGAGCCGCTGGATATGCGCATGGACGCCTCTAGCGGCCCTACCGCCGCCGACCTGCTGGCGACGGCCTCTGAGGCGGAGATCGCCCGCATTCTGTTCGAATATGGCGAGGAGCGCTGGGCCAGGCGCATCGCCCACAACCTGGTGGAGCGGCGCAGGCATGGAGAGCGCATCGCCACGACCGGCCAGCTGGCCGCCCTGGTAGAGAGCAGCATCCCGCGCGCCGCCTGGCCGCGCGATATCCACGCCGCCACGCGCACGTTCCAGGCGCTCCGCATCGCGGTCAACAACGAGCTCGGCCAGTTGGAGGCGGGCCTGGCGGCGGCGGTGGAGCGGCTCAAGCCCGGCGGGCGCATCGTGGTCATCAGCTATCACTCTTTGGAAGATCGTATCATCAAACGGGCCTTTGCGGCGTGGGCCGGACGCGGCCCGTCCGTCCCTGGCTCCTCGCCCGCCGCATGGCTGCCGCTGGAGAGCGAGCGGAAACTAACTCTGCTAACCAAAAAGCCTGTTGTCCCGACTGCCGAGGAGATCGCGCGCAATCCCCGCGCCCGCAGCGCCAAACTGCGCACCGCAGAACGCATTCGTACGTGACGAGGCTGCCAGATGCCCACCGCACAGCAACACACCAGACCGAACGCCTTTGCCCCCTCCGGCGCGAATACGCGGTCCATAACGACCGGCTATTCCGCCTATACGGGCCATACCGGACGCAGGCAGGCTCCCGCTACCGCTCCAGCTCGTCCGGCGCCCCGTACGGGCGTGAGCGTCCGCCCGCGCATGCAGACGACCTGGCTGATCTTGATGGTGCTCACGGCATTCGCCTTCGTGGTTGTGGGGCTGGCTTATCTCTATGGTTACGCGCTGGTCACCAAGGAAGGCTATCGCCGCGCCCAGCTCAAGAGCATGCTGCGCAGAGAGCGGGAGCTGGCGCAGCAGTGGAAGCAGCAGCTCGCCCTGACCCATACTCCCATGCAGATCGAGCAACGGGCGCGCGCCCTCGGCATGGTGCACGCCAACGATCAGGAGGCGATCACGGTGGGCGCAATCCCCTCGGAGGAACCCTGGGGCCATGTGGGGCCTTGAAACCCTTTCGTAGCAGGGCGGACAGTGAAACTACAAGGGCAGGAGAACTCCTGTTTTCCCATTTCCTTCTGAGGAGGGCTATTCCGTTCTCGGTGCTTTTGCGTATTTGGCGTCCGCAGTCGCAAGGCCGAGCCGCGAACCGTTGAGCGGCGTCCCTTGCAGTCGCTTGGCCGTTAGGCCCTGGAGCCGGGGGTTGAAAACCTCTGATCCGTGCCGGGCATGGAAAATACCCGGCTAGAGGGCGGCTGCGCCGCCAACCGTCCTTCGGACGGAACACCTGGCTTGGCTGTGCGTCCGCCAGGACGCTTGGCCGTAGGCCCTAGAGCCGGGTACTTTCAGTGCCCGGCGGCGAGGGCGGGAAACTGAATGGCCCTGTCTTCTGAGAAAGTGGGAAGGAAGAGAGCAAGTCCATGGCCGTACGGGGCATCATTCCCGGTGAGTTTGTGCGGCGGCGCATCGAACGCATCTTTCTCATCATTCTGGCCTGCTATCTGGGCTTGATCGGGCGGCTGATCTATCTCCAGGGCGCGCAGGGGCCGGTGCTGCGCTCCCAGGCCGAGCAGCTGCGCGAGCAGCGGATTCCCCTTCGTGCCCATCGCGGCTCTCTCTGCGACCGCGACGGCAAGCCGCTGGCGGTCAGCCTCTACTCCGGCACTATTGGCTTTGACCCCGCCGCCGTGCAGCCCGATCCCGCCAACCCCAGGAAGGCGGCGAAGATGCAGCAAAGCCTGGCCGATAGCGTGCATCGCGCCGCTGCCATCCTCCACCTTCCGGAAGCCGAATTGGCGGCGACCATCGCCCGCGCGCAGCAGCAATTCAACCCCAAAGCGCCGGTGCGCTTTGTGCCGATCCGCAAGGATGTGCCGCTGGAGGTCGCCCAGCAGATACGCGATGCCCGCCCGCGCCTGCTCGGGTTTGGCGTGGACGACGGCAGCAAGCGCGTCTACTCTAACGGGGAGAACGCGGCGCAGGTAGTCGGATTTATGGGGCCAGATGGAGCCGGCGCGGCGGGGCTGGAGCGCGCCTGCGGCCACTGGCTGGACGGGCACGACGGCTTTGCCATCGCCCAGGTAGACGACCGCCGCCGCGAGATCCCGGACACGCTACAGCGCCTGGTTCCCGCCCATGACGGCCTGGATGTCTACACAACGATTGACTCCAACGCACAGCATATCGTCACCCAGGAGGTGCAGCGCGTCTATGAGAAATATCATCCGCAGGGCATCTCCGCCGTCGTGGTCGATCCCATCACGGGCGATGTGCTGTCCCTGGTCAGCCTGCCGACCTTCGATCCCAACCCCGGCAAGCGCCAGGGCCTGAACGGGGAAAGCCTGGCCGACCGCTGCGCCGCCCGCCTGTACGAGCCTGGCTCGACGCTCAAAGCCCTGACCATCGCCGCCGCCCTCGACGCGGGCGTCATCTCCCTGGAGAGCACCTTCTACTGCGGAGGGCGCATCCAGGTCGGGCGCGGCGTGATCCATTGCGTGCTGCACGGCGCCTCGGAGCGCTATGGGCACGGCACGGAGACGCCCATAGACATCATGCGCCACTCCTGCAACGTCGGCGCGGCCCAGATCGGCCTGCGGATGGGCGCCAAGCGCCTGTATGCCGCCGAGCGCCGATTCGGCCTGCTCGATCCGCTGGGGACCGGCCTGCCCGCCGAGCAGCATGGCCGCCTGTCTTTCGACCCCCACGAGAAGATAGACAGCCCCGGCAAGGTGGCGCGCGTTGCCTTCGGCCACGCCATCACCACCACGCCGCTGCACGTCGCTATGGCCTACGCCGCCATCGCCAACGGCGGTATCCTGATGAAGCCGCGCCTGATCACGGCGGTCAAGGACGCCAACGGCAAGGTGCGCCAATCCTGGGAGCCGAAGGCGGTACGCCGCGTCCTCTCGCCCCGGACCAGCGCGGAAGTGGCCGCGATGCTGCGGGCGGTCGTCTCCAATGGGACGGGCAAAATCGCGGCTATTCCCGGCTATCAGATCGCCGGCAAGACCGGCACAGCCAAGAAGTATCGGCGCGGCGCCTACGTCGGCTCCTTCGTCGGATTCCTGCCTGCCAGCCCGCACGCCAGGCCGCGTGCCGTCATCCTTATCGCCGTGGACGAGCCGCACGGCGCCTACTACGGCGCGGAGGTCGCCGCGCCGGCGTTCCAGGCGATTGCGCGCCGCCTGATGGCCTACTGGCATGTTCCGGAGGATGACCCGCAGGGCCTCCAGGCCCGCACCGCTTACGAAAACCTGCACCATCGAAGTTAAGGCCAGCCTTTGTTCCTCACGCGCTTCCACGCGCTAGTTAGCTCCGGTTCGGCGCGTGGCTTCGGGGCCGTGCCGAGGTTCGGGAACCGCCACGTTCTCGACGCCGTGTGCGGCCCCTTTTTTCTCGCGGCGGGACTCAGGTATAATTTTCGATGTGGAAGATAGATAGTTCGTCCGCCAAATGAAGGTTTTGAAGGATTATAGGCGCGGAATATTCAACCTTTTGTACGGATGAGAAGCGATTTGCCTAGCCAACTATCCGAGAAACGCTCGTAGCTCTTCTAGGAGCTTTGCTTGGTCTCGCAATTGACATTCCCAGACAACTAATGCATCCCATCCGCGTTCTCGGAGCGCGTGAAGCGTCTTCTCATCACGGGCGATGTTCCGATTGAGTTTAGCCTGCCAATACTCATTGTTCGATGTGGGCCTGTCTGCATGGCGACACCCGGGATGCTGATGCCAAAAGCATCCGTGAACGAATATGACCTTGCGGCGGCTGGGGAAAATGAGATCGGGCTTGCCTGGCAGTGCAGCGTTGTATAGACGATACCTATAGCCTGCGCGATGAAGCAGGCGACGAACCAGCATCTCAGGCTTTGTGTTCTTGTCTTTTACTGCGCGCATAATGGCGCTGCGTTTTTCGGGCTTGAAAACGTCCATGTGACGAACCTCTCCTTCCGTGAGAGTATATCAACCATTATAGCTTCAATTCGCCGCCGTTTTCGAAAGGAGACCCTGTGAGCGCGAGCCTGCTTCTTGATACGACTGAGGCGACGCCCCAGTGCGACCCAGATCAGGGCGCTAGGAAGTCAGTTGCGCCGGAAAAAACGTTCGCCGAATTTTTCGCCGGCATTGGGCTTATGCGCATGGGACTAGAGCGCATGGGGTGGCAAATCCGATACGCCAACGATATTGATGAGCAGAAGTTTGAGATGTATCGAGGGCATTTTCCTGATGCCGACAGGCATTTTTCATGTAAGGACATACATTCCGTACTAGCGTGTGAGGTGCCAGAGGTAACCCTTGCGACCGCCTCTTTCCCCTGTAACGATCTGTCGCTTGCCGGAGCAAGAGCAGGGCTTTCTGGAAAGGAATCTTCTGCGTTTTTTGGATTTATCTCCGTGCTTTGCGGCCTGCGCGAACTCAGGCGCTTGCCTCAGCTTGTGCTTTTAGAGAATGTTGCCGGCTTCCTCACTTCGCATGGCGGCAAGGATTTTGAGAAAGCTCTGCTTGCTCTTAATGAGCTTGGCTACGCAGTAGACGCATTCTTTCTTGATGCCGCGAGATTTGTGCCGCAAAGTCGTCTTCGCCTTTTTGTTCTAGGCGTCCTAGACGTTGCCGGTTCAGATGGTGCAGTACAGCCCACGGAAGACGCGCTTCGGCCTGGCGCTCTTGTAAAGTTTGTCGCCTTACATCCGCATATTCGTTGGCGGCTCCGTAGGCTGCCGGAACCGCCTCCTGCTGGGGCGGTTCGCTTGGAAACCATAATAGAACCGCTTTCAGATGACGCTAAGGAATGGTGGGAGAAGAAACGCGCCGATTACCTTTTTAATCAGATGAGTCCGCGACATCAAGAGATCGTTCGGTATATGATGACTCTGCCTACGTGGAGCTATGGCACCGTCTTTCGACGGATGCGTAATGGTTCTTCTATGGCGGAAATCAGAACCGATGGAATTGCCGGGTGTCTTAGAACGCCGCGCGGAGGAAGCGGACGCCAGATTTTGGTTAAGGCCGGGTTTGGAAAGTTCGCAGCAAGACTCGTGACCCCGCGTGAGGCGGCGCGTCTTATGGGGGCCGACGAGTTCCGCATAGCCGTTCCTCTCAATCAGGCGTTATTTGGCTTCGGCGATGCCGTATGTGTTCCTGTGGTCGAGTGGATTGCGCGGCATTATCTCAATCCTGTTCTCGACGAACTGCCGCAATTCATTCCGTCCAGGGAGGCGGCGCAACGTGGCAAATGCCCCAGGCGACCTCTTGGGCGGTAAAGCCAGTTCCGATGCGCGAGACGATACTAGAGTGCATGAGGTTCGCGCTCATGCAATGAATGCTTTTCAGAAATGGTACGACGGCCTCAAGCGATACAGCGGCTTTCCGGCAAGAGGTACGCTATCCGGTGCGCTCGTTGTGCTGGAGCGGCTCAAGAAGAGCTTTGACCTCAACATTGATTCCCATACCGCCAGAGGAGGCGCTCAGGTTCTTGGGGCGAGCGGCGCGGCGGTGCAGCGAATTCTGGAAGCGTTCGGGGAGACCCGCCCATTCTTGAGTGAGGGAGGAAGAACAAACAGGGGACTCCGGGGCGATATTGCTGGTATGCTCGCAGCTATAGGGACAGCACGCTTTGAGACGCTTTCCGAGGCGGAACGCGCCGCAACGCTCGAGCAGCTTCAGGGCTTTCTCGTAGAAAAGGTCAAAGAATACCATAACCGACAGAGGATCAAATTCATCTTTGATCCGTCGCGCAGCACTTCGCAGCTTATCAAAGAACTTCTTGACGCAGCGAGCGAAACTGGCAAGCGCGGGGCGGTCGCGCAGTATCTTGTAGGCGCGAAGCTTCAGATTCGCTTTCCTGCGCTCGAGGTCAGCAATGATTCATATAGCACCGCCGATGTGCAGCTAGGCCGTCACGGCGATTTTCTTATCGGGGACACCGTGTTTCATGTAACAGTCGCCCCCTTTCCGAAAGTGTATGAGAAATGCCGTGCGAACCTTCAGAATGGGCTTCGTCCCTACCTTCTTGTGGCCGAAGATGAGGAGCCGGGCGCAAAGCAGAATGCACGCCTTCTTCTTCCGGGCCAGTTGCCGGTAGAGTCCATCGAATCGTTTGTATCGCAGAACTTGGAGGAACTTTCCGAGTTCTCCCGTGGAGAGCGGGCGCGGCAGTTATTCCTTTTGCTAACTACTTACAACGAGCGAGTGAATGCGGTCGAGATTGATAAGTCGCTCATGATTGACATTCCTGAAAATCTCGCCCGTGACGCAAACATAAACGCTCCGCAAGAACACGTCAAAGCGGTAGGAGAGGATTTCCTCTAACAGTTTGCGGAACGCTTATTCTGCTAATCAGGTGCGATACCATCGTGAGACCTCCTGTTCCCCTGGAACAACTGATTGCCCGTTTGCCCGGAGCGCAGGTTGTCGGCAGCGCAAGCCACCTCGTGACCGGCCTGACGCACGACTCCCGCACCGTCCAGCCCGGCGACCTGTTTGTCTGCCTGCATGGCGCTACCTATGACGGCCACCGCTACGCTCCCGACGCCCTGGCAAAGGGAGCCGTTGCCATCGTCGCTAACGCAGGCGGGCTGGAGGCGGTGGAGGCGGCGCTGCCGCCCGAGTCCTGTGTAGTAACCGTGCCCGATACCCGCCGCGCCCTGCCGCTGCTGGCCGGTGCCTTCTACGGCACCCCTTCCCATAGCCTCACGATGGTCGGCGTCACCGGCACCAACGGCAAGACGACCACCACGCGCATGATCGCCGCCATCCTGCGCGCCGCCGGGAAGAAGGTGGGAACCATCGGTACGCTCGGCGCGGAACTCGACGGCACGCCCCTGCCCAGCGAGCACACCACGCCCGAAGCCAATCAACTGCAAAGCCTGCTTGCTACCATGCGCGACTCTGGAGCCGATGCGGTGGTGATGGAGGTCTCCTCGCACGCGCTGGCGCAGTTCCGCACCGATGGCATCGCCTTTAACGCCGGCGTCTTTACCAATATCACGCAGGACCATCTGGATTTCCACGGCTCCATGGACGCCTATTTCGAGGCAAAGGCGCGGCTGTTCGCCGAGTACCCCGTCCTCTATCCCCGCCCGGACGGAAAGCTTTTTGTGGCGGTCATCAACGTGGCGCAGTGGGAGGGGCGCGACCTGGTGACGCGGGCGCGCGGCGACATTATCACCTTCACCACCGCCGACAATCCCGCCAACCTGCACGCCGAGAAGGTGGAGTTGTCGGCGGAGAGCGTGCGGTTCACCGCCGTCTATGATGCGGGCGTGGAGAAATTTAGCTTTCCGGTGACGCTGCCCATCGGCGGGGCGTTCCAGGTCGGCAACGCGCTGGCGGCCATCGGGGCCGGGCTGCGGCTGGGCGTGCCGAAGGAGATCATTGCCGAGGGCCTGGCGCATCTGCCGCCGGTGCCGGGCCGCTTCGAGGCCGTGCCGACGGGCGGGCGCGGCTTCAGCGTCATCGTGGACTACGCGCACACTCCCGACGGCCTGGAGAATCTACTGCGCTCGGCGCAAGAGCTGCATCCGGCGCGCATTCTGCTGGTCTTCGGCTGCGGCGGCGACCGCGACCGCACCAAGCGCCCGATCATGGGCCGGCTGGCGGCAACGCGGGCCGATGTCGCCATCGTCACCTCCGATAACCCGCGCCACGAGGAACCGAACGCCATCATCGCCGAGATTTTGACCGGCATGGACAGGGCCGTCGATCCCGCCCTACGCGCCGAGATCCAGGTCCAGCCCGACCGCCGCACTGCCATCGCCCTGGCCCTGGAGCAGGCGCGTCCGGGCGACCTGGTGCTGATCGCGGGCAAAGGCCATGAGGACTACCAGATCGTCGGCGACACGGTTCTGCCCTTCGACGACCGCCAGGTAGCACAGGAGTGGTTACAGTCCACCCCCCCTGACACGGGAGGGAACCCCTGATGGAGCCGTTCACGCTGGCCTGGGCAGCAGAGGCGATGGGCGCGCGCCTGCATGGAACGCCGACGGGCCTTGTCCAGGGAATCTGCACGGATACGCGGCGGGGCGCGTCCGGCGCGCTGTTTTTCGCGCTGCAAGGCGAGCATACGGATGGGCATAACTACGTCGCGCAGGCGTTCGCGGCGGGGGCAGTCGGCGCGGTCGTCTCCCGCGAAGCAGCGGGCATATCGGGGCCGCTGCTTGTCGTGCCGGACACGACGCGCGCCCTGGGTGACCTGGCAGCGCGCTATCGCCGCCGGTTCGTTATCCCCATCGTCGGCGTGACCGGAAGCGTCGGCAAGACCTCCACCAAGGAGATGATCGCAGCGTCGCTGCGCGCCAAGTACAACACGCTTGCCAACGAGAAGAACTTCAACAACGAGATCGGCGTGCCGCTAACCCTCTTTGCGCTCACGCCAGCATACGAGGTCGCCGTCATTGAGATGGGAATGCGCGGCCTGGGAGAGATTGACCGTCTGGCCGAAATCGCGCAGCCGACCGTCGGCGCGATCACCAACATCGGCTACGCGCATATCGAGCGGCTCGGCTCGCGGGAACGCATCGCGCAGGCCAAGTCCGAGCTGCTGGCGCGGCTGCCGGAAGGCGGCATCGCCGTCCTGCCCCGGCACGATCCGTTCTACGATTACCTGCGCGGCCGCGTCCCGCAGGGCTGCCGCGTCCTCAGCTTCGGGCAGGGCCGCGTGGAGTGCGAGCCGCAGCCGGAGGTGTGCGTTACCCCTGTCCGCGATCTGCCGGAGGGAGGGCTGTCGGCGCACGTGCGCGCGCCGGGAGAATCCGCGCAATTGGCGCTGCGCGTTCCCGGCAGCCATCACCTTCAGAACGCGGCGGCGGCGCTGGCGGTCGCGGTGGCGCTCAGCGTGCCGCTCACGCAGGCCGCCGCCGCGCTGGAGTCCTGGCAGGGCGCAGAAGGGCGCATGGTCATCACCCGCACGCCGGAGGGGCTGACCGTGCTGAATGACTGCTACAATGCCGGGCCGGAGAGTATGCAGGCGGCGCTGGCAACGCTGGCGCAGGTCGCGCCGCAGGGCGCCGGCAGGGTGGCCGTCCTGGGAGATATGAAGGAGCTGGGCGATTTTGCGCCCGAGGCCCATCGGCTCGTCGGGCGCAAGGCTGCGGAGACGGGCCTGCGCCTGCTGGTGACGGTCGGCGACCTGGCCCGGGAGATCGCGGCGGAGGCGGAGCGGCACGCCGGAGATCGCGGGCTTGCGCTGCCTGCCCTGCGCCACTTTGCCGACTCGGAAGCGGCTGCCGCGCATATCCGCGATCTGGCCGCGCCGGGCGATGCCGTCCTGATCAAAGGCTCGCGGGCCATGCAGATGGAAACCATCGTCGCCGCGCTGACGGGCGCGCAGGAATCGGGCGCGCATGGATAGGCTGATCCTCGGCTTTGTGGCGGCGTTTTTGCTGGCGGCGCTGCCGGGCAAGATGGCGATAGCGGCGCTGCAGCGGCTGGGCGCGCGGCAGAACGTCAGCGAGGACGCACCCGAAGCCCACAGCGCCAAACAAGGCACGCCGACGATGGGCGGCCTGCTGATTCTGTTCGCGCTGAGCGTCGTCGTGCTGGTCTACTTTGTGCTGACTCAGCTTGGCGAGCATCGTCGGCCCGCGCAGGATTATTCCTTGCTGCCGCAGCTCATCCTCACGCTGGCGTTCGGGGCCATCGGCTTTGCCGACGATTTCCTGAGCGCGCGGCGCGGCAAGAATCTGGGCCTGCGGGCGCGCGAGAAGTTTGCGGCGCAGTGCCTGGTCGCCATCGGCTTTGCGCTCTGGCTGGCTAAAACCGCTCAGCCCGACCTGACTACCAGCGTCGCCCTGACGCCCTCGCTCACCTTAGGCAACGTCGTCATCGGGGAAAACGTGGTGGACCTGGGCTTCTGGTACTATCCGCTGGCCGTGCTCACTATTGTCGGGCTTTCCAACGCCACCAACTTCACGGACGGGCTGGATGGCCTCTCCAGCGGTCTGGCCATCCTAATCAGCCTGGCGCTGGCCCTGCTGCTGGCGCCTATCTCGGCCTCCTTCGGCTTCTTTGCCGCGGCGCTGGCAGGCGCGCTGGCCGGGTTCCTGTGGTGGAACGCCCACCCGGCAAGGGTCTTCATGGGCGATACCGGCTCGCTGGCGCTGGGCGCAGCGCTGGCGGGCGTGGCGCTGATCGGCAAGCAGGAGATCGCCCTGATCGTCGCCTCTCTAGTTTGCTGGGCCGAACTATTCTCCGTGATCATCCAGGTGCTCGTATTCAAATGGCGGCGGCGTCAGCACGGACTGGAGTACGCTCAGACGCATCGCGTGTTTCGCCGCTCACCTCTGCACCATCATTTTGAGGAAGTGGGCTGGCCGGAAACGCAGGTGGTGCTGCGCTTCTGGATCGCGGGCGCGGTGTGCGCGGCGCTGGCTTTACTCTGGGGACGGGGTTAGGTATGAACGAGTTCTGCGGCAAACGGATCAGCGTCATCGGGGCGGCGCGCAGCGGCGTGGCGGCGGCGAGCGTGCTCACGCGCCTCGGCGCAGCGGTGACGCTCGCCGACAGCCAGCCAGCGGAGGCGCTGGGAACGGCCCGTCTGGCGGAGATCGCGGCGACGGGCGCGCGCTTCGTGCCGGGCGCAAGCGTGGAGGACGCGCTGCCCATCGGCACCGAACTCGTCGTCACCAGCCCCGGCGTTCCGCAAACGGCCCCCGTGCTACAGGAGGCTCTTCAGCGGGGGCTTCCCGTCTGGTCTGAGATCGAGCTGGCCTATCGCCTGACCGCCGCGCCCATCGTCGCGATCACCGGCACCAACGGCAAGACTACCACGACGCTGTTAATTGCGGCCATGTTACAGGCATCCGGCAAGAACGCGCTCGTTGCAGGCAACGTCAGCGCCGATGAGATCAAGCGGACGCTCGTAGATGCCGCCTATGAGACGCGACTCCTCCCTCCAACTGCCCTCGCCCCCGTCCCCTCTCCCGCAGCGCCGGGAGAGGGGAGAGCAGAAGCCGGGTCACTCCCTTCCCTGGGAGGGAAGGGGGACGGGGGGTTAGGTCCAACCCAGGGGAGGAGAGAGTCAGAGCTTCTCCGTTCCCCCTCTCCCGCAGCGTGGATCGCAAGGCGGAGGGCCGAAACGTTGAGGCCCGACCCTTGTAGTAGGGGGGAAGGGGATGAGGGCGATAGGGCCAGGGAATCAGACCCGATCCTCGTCGCCGAGATCAGCAGCTTCCAATTGGAATGGGTCGAGCGGTTTGCGCCGAAGGTTGGCGTCCTCACCAACGTCATGCCCGACCACCTGAACCGCCATGCCAGCCTGGAAGAGTACGCGCGTACCAAAGCCCGCCTCTTCGCCGCGCAGGGGCCGGACGATTGGGCCATCCTGAATTATGACAACCCGGCAGCGCGCGCCATCGGTCTTTCCGATCTGCCGGGACGGCGCTGCTGGTTTACGCGCGCCGCCTGCCCGCCCGATGACGGCCCCGCCGCCTGGGTGCAGGACGGCTTGCTGCAAGTGCGCCTGGAATCGAGCGGCAAACCGACTGCCATCCTGCCCGCAAGCGCGCTGCCTCCCACTCTGCCCGGCGCGCACAGCGTCGAGAATGTCCTGGCGGCTTCGGCGGCGGCGCTGGCGATGGGCGCGGACGCGGGGGCCATAGCAGAGGCCGTGCGCGGCTTTGGCGGCGTGGCGCACCGCATGGAACTTGTCGCCGAGGTCGGCGGCGTGCGCTACATCAACAACAGCATGTGCACCAACGTCGCGGCGGCGCTTGCTTCGCTGGAGGCGTTGGATCGGCCCGCCGTTGTCATCGCGGGCGGGGTCAATAAGGGGCTGGACTTTGCGCCCCTCGCTCCCGCCCTGCGCGCCAGGGCCAAGCATCTTCTGCTTATCGGCAAGGCGGCGGAGGAGATGGAAGCGGTCTTGCGCGCCGGCGGATACGAAGCCATCTCCCGCGCCGCTACGCTGGAGGAGGCGGTCTTCAGAGCAAGTCAAATGGCCTCGCCGGGTGAGGCGGTCATCCTCTCGCCCGCCTGCGCCAGCTTTGATATGTTCGCGGACTTTGAGGCGCGCGGCGCGGCCTTCCGCCAGGCCGTGCGCGCTCTGGCGGAGGGGACGCTATGAATCGCAGCGCGGCGCGCTCCCGCCTGCCGGTAGACCGCCTGCTGTTCACGGCAACGCTGGCCCTGCTGGTCATCGGCCTGTGGATGGTCTTCGATGCCAGCTACGTAAAGACCCTCGACAGCGCCCGGATGGGCCACGACGCCTTCTTCTTCGTCAAGCGGCAGGCGGTCGGGGCGATTCTGGGCCTGGGCGCGCTGTTTACCATGATGCGCGTCGGCTACTGGCATCTGCGCCGCCTGGCCGTGCCGCTGATGCTGCTGGGCCTGGTCTGCCTGTGTGCCGTCTGGCTGCCGCGCATCGGCATCAACGAGAACCACGCCAATCGCTGGGTGGCGCTCGGCCCGATCCGATTCCAGCCCTCCGAGCTTGCCAAGCTGACGCTGATCATCTACCTGGCCGCGCTGCTCTCGCGCGTTCACTGCAACGTGCGGGATCTCGGACAGGGATTGGGTCCGCCGCTGGCTGTCACTACGCTCTACCTGATCCTGATTGAGCGCGAGCCGGACCTGGGAACCGCCTTTGTCTTATTTCTGGCCGTCCTGACGCAGTGCTTCCTGGCCGGGGCGCGCAAGCGGCACCTGGCGCTCGTCTGCGCGGTCGGCGGGCTGGCCGTCCTGCTGATGGGCTTCGGCTTCGGGCACCGCGCGGGCCGCATCACCACCTTCCTGCACCCGGAGAAGGATACACAGGGCATCGGCTACCAGATTTTCCATTCGCGCCTTGCCATCGGGTCGGGCGGCTGGAGCGGCGCAGGGCTGGGCGAGGGCCGTGAGAAGTACTTCCTGCCGCAGGGCAACACGGACTTTATCTTCGCGACCATCGCCGAAGAGCTGGGCTTTTTCCGCACGGCCTCCGTCCTGGGGCTACTGTGCCTGGTAGGGTGGCGCGGCTTCCGCATTGCCTGCCAGACGCGCGACCGCTTCGGCGCGCTGCTGGCGGCGGGCATCGCCGCGCTGATAAGCTGGCAGGCTTTGATCAACGTGGCGGTGGCGACCGCTTCCATCCCGGCGACCGGCGTGCCGCTGCCCTTCATTAGCTACGGCTCGTCGTCGCTGGTCTTCCTGCTGGCGGGCATCGGCATCCTGCTCAACATCGCCCAGAACCCGACGCCGCCGGGCCAGCCCGTCGAAACGCACGATTGAAAATGAATCTAAACCACCCGCTGCGCTAGAGGCACAGAGACACGGAGGAAAAGCCACACGGAGAAAAGACAAAAACAAAAACCTTTGGACAGGATTAACAGGATTTACAGGATTACACCAAGAGAGAGAAGCAGGGCTTATCTGTGTGGTGGAAATCCGGTTAATCCCGTTAATCCTGTCTAAGAATCTTGTCTCTTTTTCTCTTTGCTTTTCTCGGTCTTTGTTTTTCCTCTGTGGCTCTGTGCCTCTAGCGCAGCGGGTGGTTCCAATGGCTTTTGGAGTGAGGGAATGCGAGTCGTTGTGAGCGGAGGCGGGACAGGCGGGCACATCTTTCCGGCGCTGGCCGTGGCGGAAGCCCTGCGCCGCCGGCAGCCCGACGTGGAACGGCTCTATATTGGGGCGGCGTCCGGCATGGAGGCCGAGATCGTGCCCCAACACGGCCTTCCGTTCCAGGGCGTCACCGCCAAAAAACTGCGCAAGCTCCTCTCGCCGGGCACCCTCGGCGTGTTGCTCTCGCTGGTCAAGGGATATTGGGAGGCGCGAACGTACCTGCGAGCTTTTCGCACGGATGTCGTGATCGGCACAGGCGGCTATGCGACCGCTGCGACCGTGCTGGCGGGGCAACATCTGGGCCTGCCGACGGCCATCGTCGCGCCCGACGCCGTTCCCGGACGCACGAACCGCTTTCTGGCGCGGGGGGCGCGGTTGATCTGCATCTCCTTCCCGGAGGCGGCGGCCTTTTACCCGGAAGGCAAGACGGTCGTGACGGGCCTGCCGCTGCGCGCCGGGATCGTGGCCCCGCCGAACGTGACGGCGCAGGCCGCCCGCTGCCGTTTCCCCGGACTGGCGCCGGATCGCTTCACCGTGCTGGTCGTGGGCGGCAGCCAGGGGGCGCGGGCAATAAATAATGTAATTCTGGAGGCGACCCCGGCGCTGTTGGAGGCAGGCGCGCAGGTGCTCCACCAGACCGGCGCGAGGAACTTCGAGGCGGTGCGGGCGCAGGCGCAGGCGCGCCATCTATGGGACCGGGCGGGCTACTGCCCTCTGGCGTTCCTGGACGATACGCAGATGCCGCTGGCCTGGCGTGCCGCCGATGTCGTGGTCTGTCGGGGCGGCATGTCTACGCTCTCTGAGGTGCTGGCAAACGGCGTGCCCGCCGTCGTCGTGCCGCTGCCGACCGCCTACGCCGACCACCAGACGGCCAACGCGCGGGAATTGGTGAAGGCCGGCGCGGCGCTACTCCGGCCGGAAAGCGGACTCACCGCAGGCACTCTGGTTCAGGAATTGCTGGCCCTGCGCGACGATCCCGCCCGCCGCCAACAAATGGCCGCAGCGAGCCGCGCCCTGGGCCGTCCCGATGCCGCCGATGATGTAGCGAAACGCCTCCTGGAATTGGGACGTCCCTCGTCGAAGGAGACTTAAAGGTAAAGGCAAGTGCAAGAACGAGCAGAACATCTCCATTTTCTGGGCATCGGGGGCATCGGGGTAAGCGCCCTGGCGCAGGTGGCGCTGGCGCGCGGCGCGCGCGTCTCCGGCTCCGACCCGCACGCCGATCCGCAGACCAATCCGGCGATCCGGCGTCTTCTGGAACAGGGCGCAACGCTCTATACCGAGCATCGCCCCGCCAACCTATCCGAAGAGGTCAGCCTGGTTGTGGCGTCGGCAGCGATTGCGGAGGACAACCCGGAGCTGCGCGAGGCCCATCGGCGCGGGCTGCGCGTGATTTCGCGCGCCGAGTTCCTGGGCGAGCTGATGGCCGCGCACAAAGGCCCCAAAATCGCTGTCGCTGGAACGGCCGGCAAAACGACCACGACGGCGATGGTCAGCTTCCTGCTCCAGCAGGCCAAGCTCGATCCAACCGTCTTTGTCGGCGGCGAAGTGCCGCAGTTGGGCGGCAACGTGCGCATCGGCGGCGAGACCGGCCCCTTTGTCGCGGAGGCGTGCGAAGCCTACGACTCCTTCCTCTATCTCAAGCCGGACATCGCCGTCGTCGCCAACATCGAGGCCGACCACCTGGACTATTACGGCACGTTCGACCGCGTGATGGAGAGTTTCCTCCGCTTCGTCAAAGGCGTCACGGAGGGCGGCAAGCTGATCGCCTGCGTGGATGATCCCGGCGTCCGGCAGTTGCTCGCGCACGCGCCCGCCTCGCTCCAGGTCGTCGGCTACGGCGTCGCGCAGGAAGCCGCCTCGCGTGCGGAAAATATCGCTCCGGGCCGGGGCGTTGCTTTCGATTGGATCACCCCGAACGGACAGACGACCGTGCGCCTGCGCCTTCCGGGACGGCACAACGCTCTGAACGCGCTAGCCGCCGCCACCGTCGGCTGGCAGCTTGGATTGCCCATGCCGCAGATCGCGGAAACGCTGGCGGCGTTTCAGGGCGTGGGACGGCGTCAGGAGATTCTGGGCGAGGTCGCCCTGGAGGGCGGCGACCTCCTGGTTATGGACGACTATGCGCACCACCCGACCAAGCTGCGCGCCACGTTGGAGGCCCTGCGCGACGCCTATCCCGACCGCCGCCTCGTCGCCGTGTTCCAGCCCCATCTCTACAGCCGGACGCGCGACTTCCTGGCCGGATTTGCGGATGCGCTCGCTCAAGCCGACGCCCTGGTCGTCACCGACATCTACCCGGCACGGGAGGCGCCCATCCCCGGCGTGCGCGCCGCTGACATCGTCAACCTGGCGGCCCGGCGTAACCCGCAGGCGCCCGCCATCTACCTGCCGGATAAGCGCGACATTCCGCCTATGCTGGCGGCCCTCATGCGTCCCAACGACCTGGTCGTCTTCCTTGGCGCGGGCGACATCCGCGAACAGGGCGAAGCCTTTGTCCGCTTGCTGGCATAACGCAAGCGGTCTGCTGTGATATAATTGGAGGAAGAGGAAACGCGGAGGTTGGGAACATGGCAGCCATACACTTGAGGCGTTTCAGGTTGCTGGCACAACACAAGAGGTTTAGTCTATGACATCCCCGGAACCGCCGGGACGCAAATGGCGCGTCGCCGTCCTGATGGGCGGAAACTCCACGGAGCGGACGGTCTCGCTCTCGACCGGCAAAATGATTTTAAAGGCGCTCGACCCGCAACAATACAGCGTCACGGCCATAGATACGCAGGACATCCTCCCGCTGCCGGGCAGCCCGGACCCGCTGCCTGCCTCCGAAGAGAGGGCGCAGGCGCAGCTGGAGGCTGAGCACGCCGCCGCGATGCCGGAGCCTGCCGGGCTGCCTGTGCCTGCGGGCGTGTCCTCCGAGCTGGTCCGGCCCGATGGCGAGAAGCCGGATGTTGTCTTTATTGCGCTGCACGGCAAAGGCGGCGAGGACGGGACCATCCAGGCTTTGCTGGAACTGCTGGGCCTGCCCTATACCGGCTCCGGCGTGCTGGCGAGCGCCCTGGCGATGGATAAGAGCATGTCCAAGCGCCTGTTCCGAGCGGAAGGCATCCCGGTCATTCCCGATGTGCAAGTGCGCCGCGATCCCGCCTGGACGGAGGCCGCGCTCATCGAATACGTCTGCGCGTCCCTGGGCGGCTTCCCCGTCTTCGTCAAGCCCAACGCGGAGGGCTCCACGTTCGGCTGCACGCTGGTCAAGTCGCCGGATCAGCTTCCGGAGGCCGTCGCCCTGGCCCTCCGCTATGACCCTCTCGCCCTGATCGAGCAGTATGTGCGCGGCATGGAGATCACGGTCGGCGTCCTGGAAAATCCCGAAGATGCTTCTGACCTACAGCCGCTGCCCGTCATCGAGATCGTGCCGAAGAACGAATACTACGACTACGAAAGCAAATATGCCGAGGGCGGCAGCGAGCACATCATTCCTGCCCGGCTCCCGGAGGCAACGCTGCGGCGCGCTCAGGAGCTTGCCGTCCGGTGCCATCAGGTACTCGGCTGCCGGGGCATGTCTCGCACCGATCTCATCGTCGCCGGGGAGCAGCTCTTCGTTCTGGAGGTCAACACCATTCCCGGCATGACGCCTACCAGCCTACTGCCACAGGCCGCCGACTACGCCGGCATCTCCTTCCCGACCCTGCTCGACCGACTCATCGCCTGTGCGCTGAACAAAGGAGTCAATCGGGCGTAGGCAGCAACACCCAACACTTTTTACGATTGTCGGCTGCCTGCTCTGGATTGTCTTGCTGAGGTAGAGACGCTATGGCCTACGAGCCGCCCTATACGCCCTACAGGCCCTCCTCCCGGCCTGCGTCCCGGCGCAAGCGCCGCCGCCAGCGGGTGCGGGCGCACCCGGCGCCGTGCGCGTCCCGTTCGATGCGGCCTCGCCCCATCGCCGAGGTCTATCGCCGCCGCCGCCGCGCGCTGGCCGTCCTCTACCTCCTGCTGGGCGCGCTGCTGCTGACCGTTGCGTTCACCTCCCCTGCGCTCAGCGTCAAGCGCATCCGGTTGGAAGGTGCGGAGGGCCTGCCTGCCGCCGAAGCAGAGGCTACGGTTCGCGCAGCCGCGCTGCCGCCCGGAATCAACTGGCTGCGTGCGCCCGTCCGCGCTCTGGCAGCGCGGCTGCGCGCCCTGCCCTGGGTGCGCACGGCCCAGGTAACCCGCCGGTTCCCCAACACGCTGCAGGCAACCATCACTGTACGCCAGCCCTGTGTTCTGGTGCAGACCGACGCCGGCCTGTTCGAGGTGGATGCCGAAGGCGTTCCCATCCGCCCGGCCCGCAAGGAGATGGCTGGGGAGTCAAAGCCCGTCCCGTCCGCGCCGCTGCCCTTCTCGCTGCCAGCGAGCGTGGGCAAACTGCTCTGGGTAGATGCCGGGCCAGAGGCGGAGCGTCTTCTGGATACGCCGGAGCCGCCTGCGGCAGAGCGCGTGGGAGCGCGCCTGCCCCTGGTGGCACTGGCGGGCGCGCGCGCGGTGCAGCTCGGCGTTGCCCTCGACGACCCGGCCCTAACTGCCGCCATCCAGATCTGGCAGTCTGCCCGACAGGATAAGATGGTACGCATCGCAAAAATAGAGGTTGACCAAAGCGGCAATATATGCTTAAATATGCTGGATGGAATTCCAATTCAATTAGGGCAAGCCGAAGATTTACCCACCAAACTGGCACTCGTGCGGCGCATCTACGCGCGGGAGCCGAATATCGCCCGGCGCCTAGTGGCCGTGAATCTCTCTTGCCCGTCCTGGCCTGCCTGCACGCCCCGGCAGCCCCTGCCCTCCGAGCACGGAGCGCCTGCCGCAGACCGTCTTTTGCGCTAAGTAGGTCCTCAACCATTCTGGCAGCGCCCTCTCTTTTGCAAGAAGCGGCAGAGAGCGCCAGAACGTATGAGCACCGACTTAGGGCACAGGCACAGGCCGCGTAGACCCCGTCCCGGCCTCGCAAGGTCGGGCCTTGTTTGTTGTCTTGGGATGGAAGATCTGGTTATATCGCAATGAGTGTTTTCTCCGCAAACATCAGCCACCGCTCCTTTTATTGGCAGATCAGCGCGCTCTGCTTCGTGCTGGGCCTCTTGCTGGCCGCCGCCTGGAACACGGCCAAGCAACTGACCCGCGCCGGCAGCGTGACCGCGCGCACCGGCTTCTACTATGGCAGCGGCTCGCAAGCGAGCGCCGTCGAAAAATCGCACTTCCAGGATGAGATCAAGAAGTATGAAAGCGAAGTGAAAAAGCTTCGCGAGCGCACCTCCGAGCTCGAAAGAATCGCCGCCAAAGGCACCGACGCCGCCTCCACCCTCAATAAAGAGCTCCAGGATACTAAAATCCTGGCCGGCCTGACGGAGGTGGAAGGGCCGGGCGTGCAGGTCACTCTGGTAGACAGCCAGAAGCATGCGGCAGATGCCTCGCCGATGACCCAGCTCAGCTTTCTGGTCCACGATCAGGACATCGCCCGCGTCGTCAACGAGTTCAAAGCTGCCGGCGCCGAGGCTATCGCCGTGAATGGGCAGCGCGTCGTGGCTTCCACGGCCATTCGCTGCGTCGGCCCGGTCGTCCACGTCAACGACGTCCCGACGGCGCCGCCCTACGTCATTCAGGCCATTGGCAATCCGGAAACTCTGTGGCAGGTCAATATGCCGGGCGGCGTCCTGGAAGAGATGCGCCGCTTTGATCCCGCGATGGTCCATATCGAAAAAAAGAAGAGCCTGCATCTCCCCGCCTTCGCGGGCAGCACCACCCTGCACTTCGCCAAGTTGCCGAAGTCCTCTCAGAGCGGTAAGGAAGAGACTAGATGAAAGCCGGATTGCCTATTGTCAGCTTGGCCGCTGGCTTTGGCCTGGGCCTTGCTATCTTCAGCCACTTTAGCTGGCAGATGCCCGCCGAGTATGCGCCCTATCTCTCGGTGGCGGCCCTAGCCGGTCTGGATACGGTCTTCGGCGGCATTCGCGCCGGAATCGAAGGGCGCTTCCAAAACGACATCTTCGCCAGCGGCTTTGTGTTAAACACTTTGCTTGCGGCGGGCCTGGCCTGGCTGGGCGACTGCATCGGTATTAATCTGGCCCTGGTAGCGGTCATTGCGCTGGGCTCGCGCGTGTTTCTGAACCTGTCGCTGATCCGGCGGTACTACCTGAACAGGCTGGCCATAGCCCGCAGCCGCCAGCAGGAAGAGAGCGCAGCCGTGGCTTCGGTCCCACAGCCCGCGCTGGGACAAAAGCAAGAAATCGGCGGGGGAATTTAGAGTGCCTAACAAAGCTTGGCTGTGAGGCTCTCCCCTCACCCCGGCCCTCTCCCTGCAAGGCAGAGGGAGTACGGTTTTGTTAGAGGCTCTTAACGCAGACAGTCGGCAATCGGCAATCGGCAGCCGGGAAAGAGAGAATCCTTAGAGCCTCTCCCGAGAAGAAGGTTTTCCCATCTCGGCAGAACGTCTCATAGGATAGGTTCTTAGCGCCGTGCATCCAGGGATGCGCACGGCGCCCTGGCCCTTGTCTCTTATCTCGCCTGCCGACGGCCTACTTCCTACTGCCTTCACCGGGTAAAGAGGTTGGCCAGAAACGAAGTTATCACGGGCCTGGATATTGGAACCACGAAAATCTGCGCCCTCATCGCCGAGCTGACCGAGCACGGAGAGTTGCTTGTCACCGGGATTGGGGTCGCGCCCTCGCCGGGGATGAAGAAGGGCGTGGTCGTGGACATCGAATCCACCACGCGCGCTGTCGAGGAGGCCGTCGCCAAGGCGTCCCGGCAGGCCGGGCGCGAGGTGGAATCGGTTTACGTCGGCGTCACGGGGGAGCACATTGCCTCGCTCAATAGCAGCGGGGTTATCGCTATCACCCACCCGGATCGCGAGATCACAAACGCCGATGTGGAACGGGCCCTGGAGGCGGCGCGCGTCATCGTCCTGCCTCCCGACCGCCATATACTGCACGCCATCCCGCGATCTTATTCCATTGATGGGCAGAACGGCATCCGTCACCCGGTCGGCATGAGCGGCACGCGCCTGGAGGTGCAGACTCATATCGTCCACGGCGCGACCACCTTCCTGCAAAACGTCGAAAAGTGCGTGACCCGGGCCGGTCTGGAGGTCGCCGAAGAAGTTTTAGAGCCCATTGCCACCGGCGAAGCGGTTTTGCTGCCAGCAGAGAAGGAATTAGGGGTCTGTCTGGTAGATATAGGAGGCGGCACTTCGGATCTCGCCGTTTTCGTCAACGGCGAGATCTATTACTCCGCGGTGATTCCGGTCGGGGGCAACCATGTCACCAACGACGTGGCCTATGGCCTGACGGTGGCCCGCGATGAGGCCGAGCGCCTGAAAACGGAGAACGGCAGCGCGCTCACCGAACAGGTGCCGGAAGAGGACGTGATCCTGGTGCGCCAGATCGGCCGGGAAGAGGGGCGCAAGCTGCGCCGCCGCGCCCTGGTCCAGATCATCGAGCCGCGCATGCAGGAACTCTTTCAACTAGTACACGACGAACTGGTCCGCGCCGACTGCCTGCGCCTGATCCCGGCGGGCCTGGTGCTCAGTGGGGGCGGCAGCCAGCTAAAAGGGTGCGCCGATATTGCCCAGCAGGTCATGGGCCTGTCGGTGCGCATCGGCAAGCCGCAGGGCATCGGCGGACTTGGCGAGACACTGACGAACCCGATCTACGCGACCGCCGTGGGCCTGGTGCTCTACGGCGCGCGTCAGATGCGCCATTCACAGCAGCTCGCCCGCGCTCATGCCCGGTCTGCCGGCGGACTGCGCGGCGTATGGCGCTGGCTCAAAAGCTTTTTTGATAGCTTCCGGCCTTGAGACGCCGCAAGACAGCCAAGCGCCTCATTCGCCGTTCTATCCTAAACCATCACGGTCAACTTTTCCAGCTAAGAATAGGCACCACCTAACCTCCCATCCCCCTTCCCTCGTAGGGAAGGGAGTGACCCGGCTTCTCCGCTCCCCTAGAATCGCGGAGGGCCAGTGGGGAAAGGACAACCCGGCTTCTGCTCTCCCTTCTCCCTTGGAGGGAGAAGGGCTGGGGATGAGGGTAGAACAAGGCTTCTGCTCTCCCCTCTCCGGCAGCGACGGGAGAGGGGTCGGGGGTGAGGGCCATCCTGTCCAGGGGTGAGGCCACTGGAGGCACATACTCGCAGAGACGTTATTCACGGGGAAGGGCGCATACCGATGCTCAATAATTCATTCAATGGCAATCATCAACCCGATCCGGGTTCGGCACACATCAAGGTCATTGGTGTTGGCGGCGGCGGCACCAATGCCGTCAACCGGATGATCGAGTCGGGGCTGAGCGGGGTAGAGTTCCTGGCGATGAACACGGATGTTCAGGTGCTCAATATCTCCAAGGCCCCTCGCAAGCTCCAGTTGGGAGAGAACTCCACGCGCGGCCTGGGCGCTGGCGGCAACCCGGAGATCGGGCGTGCCGCCGCCGAGGAGAGCAAGAGCGAAATCAAAAAGGCGATGGACGGCGCCGACATGGTCTTCATCACAGCCGGGATGGGAGGCGGCACCGGCACCGGCGCTGCGCCCATCATTGCCGAGCTTGCCCGCGAAATCGGCGCGCTGACCGTAGCGGTCGTCACCAAGCCGTTTAATTTCGAAGGGCCGCGCCGTATGCGCCTGGCCGAAGAGGGCGTGGAAAACCTGCGGAGCAAGGTGGACACGGTCATTATCGTCCCGAATGACAAGCTGCTCTCCATCGGCGACCGGCGCATGACGCTGGTGGAAGCCTTCCGCATGGCCGACGATGTGCTGCGGCAGGGCGTGCAGGGCATCTCCGACATTATTACCATCCCCGGCATGATCAACGTGGACTTCGCCGACGTGCGCGCCATCATGTCCAATGCGGGATCGGCCCTGATGGGCATCGGCATGGGCAGCGGCGATCACCGCGCCGTCGAGGCCGCCCAGAACGCCGTCTCTTCGCAATTGCTGGAAACCAGCATCAACGGAGCCACGCGCGTCCTGGTCAACGTCACCTCCGGCAATGATCTGACCCTGGCCGAATTTACCGAGGCTGCCGACCAGATCCACCAACTCTGCGATCAGAATGACGCCAATATCATCTTCGGCTGGGTGGCGGACCCGAATCTGGAAGGTGAGGTACACGTGACGGTGCTAGCGACCGGCTTCAACGATTATAACCAGCCGGCCCGCCGTGAGCAGTCCCATCCGACGATGACCGGGCGCGAGGCCGCGCAGACCCCACGCCCCTATCATACGGTGGACGTCCGTTCGTCCGCGCAGCCGCCTGCCGCCAACGCGCCTCAGGCACCGCGCGCAGCAGAGCCACAGCAGCCGCAGCCGCCAGCCCAGGAGCCGCGCAAGCCAAGCAGCGACGACCTGGATATCCCGGCCTTCCTGCGACGACGGTAGCGTCGGCCCCAGAAGACCTCACCCTATCCCCTACTTCTAGGGGCGGACCTAGAGCGGCAGGCTAAACCCCATACTCGTTGAATGGCCGTTCGCTCGTAGCGCGCTGTTGTCTGTCCTTGAGTGTTACCGACAGCAGAAAATTCAATGCTTGCCATCAATAACCGCTCTGCTTCGGGTACAACGTCTGTCCATAGGGCGCAACAACGTCAGTTAGCAGGCGAGCATTCAACAGTTATGGGCGAAACCCTGCCGCTGTGGGGCTCTGCTAAGGTCGGTTCCTCAACGGTTCGGAACCTCCGCCTAGCCAGGCCCGCTGACTGCAAGGGGCGGGGCTACAACGGACTGCAAGGGACGCCGCTCAACGGACTGCCAGGGTCGGGCCTGCAATGGTTCGGCCCACTGCAAGGGGCGCCGGAGTTACGGCCCTTGCCTCCGCCTAGCGACACCTTGCGACACGGCTCTGCCTTGCGACAGCCCTCCGCCTTGCGATGCCTGTGCAGGCAGAATGTTTCGCCCACGCAGGTGGGCGACGGGCGCAAAGCGCCCCCTAGCGGCAGGCTAAACCCTGCCGCTAGGGGTTAGGTCCACCGGGAATGCGGGCTACCGCGTAATCACTTCCCGTCCATGCAGATAGGGCCGCAGAACGCGCGGGATCGTCACGCTGCCGTCGGCGTTCTGGTAGTTTTCCAGAATGGCGATCACCACGCGCGGCAGGGCCAGCCCCGACCCGTTCAGCGTGTGGACTAACTCCGGCCTCCCGGTCTTCTCCGAGCGATAGCGGATATTGGCCCGCCGCGCCTGGTAGTCGCGGAAGTTCGAGCAGGAGGAGACCTCCAGCCACTCGCCGCCCTCTTCGCCCTTGCTCGCGGGCGCGTACATCTCCAGGTCGTATTGAATGGAATTGAAATCCCCCTTCTCGCCCGTGCAGACCAGCATGACGCGATAGGGAAGCTCCAGGCCGCGACAGATGTCCTCGGCATTGTCCACCAGCGATTGCAGCTCGGCCTCGGACTCTTCGGGCCTGCAAAGCTTGACCATCTCCACCTTATCGAACTGGTGGCCGCGCTTGATGCCCCGCACGTCGCGCCCCGCCGACATCTTCTCGCGGCGGAAGCAGGGCGTATAGGCTACGTAATGCAGCGGCAGCTTCTCTGTCGGTAAAATTTCGTCGCGATGCAGGTTGGTCACCGGCACTTCGGCAGTGGGCACCAGCCAGAAGTCCTCTTCGGCGTCGTGGTACTGGTTGTCGGCGAATTTGGGAAGTTGGCCCGTTCCCACCAGGCACTCCCCTTTGACGAGGAAGGGCGGATAGACCTCGGTGTAGCCGTGTTTCTGGATGTGAACGTCCAGCATCCAGGCAATCAGGGCGCGCTGCAAGGCCGCACCCAGCCCGCACAGCACGTAGAAGCGCGAGCCGCTGATCTTGATGCCCCGCTCGATATCCAGAATGCCCAGTTGCTCGCCGATCTCCCAATGGGGCTTCGGCTGAAAATCAAACTTGCGCGGCTCGCCCCACGAGCGCACCAGGACGTTATCCTCCTCGCTGCTGCCGATAGGCACGCGCGGGTCGGGCAGATTGGGAAGCCGCAGCAGCAACTCGCGCAGCTCCTGCTCCACTTCGGCGCGGCGGGCATCCAGCTCGCTGATGCGGTCGCCCAGGGCGCGCAGCTCGACGCGCTTGGCCTCGCGCTCCTCCGGGCTGGCCTTGCCCAGCGCCTTTGAGGCGGCGTTCATCTCGGCCTTTTTGGTTTCGGCATCGGTCTTGAGGGAGCGCACCAGCGCATCCATCTCGCGCACCCGATCCACCGTTTCGGGCGGCGTGCCCATCTTGGCAAGGCCCTCTTTGACCAGTTCCGGCTGTTCACGAAATAGGCGTATATCCAGCATAACGTCTCCTCCGTGCCCTCATTGTCGCACGCCGGGCCGAAGCCTGTCAAGAGGCACGGCCCGACGGCGGTATCTATACTGAACACGGCACGGGCGCGGAAAATACACGTTCCACTAGCATATTCCTGGCCCGGCAGAAGGGCTCCAAAACAGCAGCGCAATGCCCGATTCAGAAGACCCCTACAACGCACCGACGGCTTGCCTTCTCCTGACCGTCCTCTATGATAGCGGCATGGATGAGCGCGTAACGGAAACGCTCGACGACCTGGGCGTCACCGGCTGGACCAAGCTATTTGGCGCGCACGGCTTCGGCGGCGCGGGCCGCAAGCTGGACACCCCCATCTGGCCCGGCACCGTCAACCTGCTCTATATCGCGCTGGAGGAAGCCGAGGCCGAGCGCGTCATTGCTGGCCTGCGCGCCCTGCAGCGATCCTATCGGCGCAACCCCGGCATGACGATCTGGACGCAGTCCATCACCCTGCGCTGAAGGTTCCCTACTTCCAGGCAAATAGAAGCGAACCAAGAAACAAGGAGGAAATCGAGCGTCGTAAGGAGGAGGTTAGGAACAGCCTGACGCGCGAAGCCTTATCCTGACGCATCAGGCTGTTACCGAAACCGAATCTTGAGGGTCAGGCTTCCGCTTCCGGTTCCGGTTTGGCCCCTTTATCCTGGAAGCGATAGCTGGCATGGGTGTCATAGTCCATGCCGTAGATGCGTTTGAGCTCGGCGATGGCTTCCAGCGACCGCTTGCCGTGGGGACTGGCGCACATCTGCCCTTCATGGCCGGCCACCGGCTCAAAGGAGTGCAGCACGATCTCTTCCAGCAGTTGGCCGAGCGTCATGTTCTTAAATTCCGCCAGGCCCTTGAGTACCTTTACCATGCGCTTCTCCATGCGCACGCCAAGCTGCACACGCTCGACCGAAACTTTCTCGGTTGGCTCAGATGGCTCAGACATTGGAACGCTCCTTTCGTCTAAGAGCATGTTACCTAGTTACACTGGTTGGTATGTAACTAGGTAATAATGTAACATAGCGCGTTGCCTTTGTCAATAGCCTGGCGTGAAATTCCATACTGGATGACGAATTTATGTCTGCTCCGCAACCGATGGATATGAACCCTGTTTCCACAGGCATAGATGTGTTGCAGCGCGGCGGCTTTGTCCCGCTACGCGGGCGGCGTGTCGGCCTTATCACCAATCACACCGGCCTGAACCGGGAGGGACACGCCACTGCCGATCTGCTGCACGCCGCGCCGAACCTCCAGTTGGCCGCGCTTTTTGGCCCGGAGCACGGCATTCGCGGCGCGCTGGATGAGCACGTTCCCGATATGAAAGACGAGGCCACCGGCCTACCGGTCTACAGCCTCTACGGAGCACGCAACCGTCCCACCGCCGAGCAACTGGCCGGGCTGGATACGCTCGTCTTCGACATTCAGGACATCGGCACGCGGTTCTATACCTATATCAGCACGCTGGGATTGACGCTGGAGGAAGCGGCGAAGCACGGCCTACGCTACGTCGTTCTGGATCGGCCCAACCCGCTCGGCGGCCTGGAGGTAGAGGGACCGCTCGCCGACGCCGATCAACTCAGCTTCACCGCCTACCATCGCCTCCCGATTCGACACGGCATGACGGTCGGCGAACTGGCGCGGCTGTTCAATGCAGAGAAGAAGCTGGGGGCCGATCTGCAAGTGATTCTGGTGGAGGGCTGGCGGCGCGCCGACTTCTGGGACGCCACCAACCTGACCTGGGTGAACCCTTCGCCGAATATGCGCTCGCTCACGGAAGCCCTGCTCTATCCGGGCATCGGCCTGCTGGAGACGACCAACATTTCGGTCGGGCGCGGCACGGACACGCCCTTTGAGATTTTTGGTGCTCCCTGGCTAGATGGCCGCCGCCTGGCCGCCGCACTGAACGCGCGTGAGGCGCCCGGCGTTCGCTTTGTGCCGGTGCGCTTCACCCCGAAGTCCAGCGTCTATGCCGGGCAGGCCTGCGGCGGCGTCAACGTCCTCATCACGGCCCGACACCGTTTTGTGCCGGTCTATACGGGTTTGGTCATTGCGGAGACGCTGCGCCGCCTCTATCCGCAGGAGTGGGAGGCGGCACGCTTCATCCGGCTGCTGGCAAACCGGGCGGCGCAGGAGGCGCTGCTGGCGGGGGAGTCCGCAGAGACGCTGACGCGCTCCTGGCAGAAAGACATCGAGGCGTTCCGCAGGCGTCGTCGCCCTCATTTGCTCTATGCCTGACCCTCCAGCGGGGGCGGGGTTATCCGCTCTCGTCTCGATCCCGGAGCTTGCGGCCCGGATTGCCGACGATGACGCTGTTAGGCGCGACATCCTTGACCACCACCGCTCCCATCCCGATCAAACTTCCGCGCCCGATCCGCACGTACTGCCGTATGGTGCACGCCTGCCCCAGATAGCAGTCAGCCTCCACATGCACGCTGCCGGCCAGGCTGACGCCGCTGGCAAGCACCACCCGGTCTTCGAGCACGTCGTCATGGTTGATCACGCAGCCGCTCAGGCAGAAGGCATAATCTCCTATCCGGGCGTTCAGACCGATATAGCTATGCGGATAGATCACGCATCCCCTACCGATCCGGGCCGTGCGGGAGACAAACACGCTGGGATCGATCAGCGAGACAAGCCGCTCGTAAGGCACAGGCAGCGCGCGCGGCCATTCGTTATCCGGCACCAGGTAAGCCGACGGGTACGCGGCCAGCGCCTCCGGCGGCCCCAGCACCGGGTAGCCGTTGCGCAGCGTGCCCTGCTGCGCCGCGTCGGGAGAGAGGAAGCCGAGCAGGTTCCAGGTCGGTTCCACCCGGTTAATCCGCTCGGCGATCTCGGCCATTTCGGCGCTATGAACGCCCGCGCCAAGAATCAACAGGTCGCGTGCCATTTTTCTCCTTTCTTCCTAATCAGCGGCAGGAGATCGTCCGGTTTTGCCGAATGTTGCAGGCAGCCAGGCTTGAGGGTCCGTTAAGAGCGTCTGCGGCACCTTCTGGCAGCCCACCCCTGAAGGAGTGGGCTGCGGACGCTGAGCCTCGCTCAAGCAGGCTGCCAGAGGTTGGATGCCTTTAGGAACCGCTCCACACGACACAGCCCCGTTTACGGGGCTTTTGCCGTCCGCAGCCCGGTCCTTTAGGGCCGGGCGGCATCTCCCTCTCACGCTACAACGAGCAGATCCGGCACGGCTGCTTACGGAACTGAGGATAGCACCGATGCAACCAGATTTCGGGGCGCTGCCGCGCGCCCAGGTCACGATAGAGGGCGGCGAATCCGCGGGGCCGCTGGAGTGGTGGCGGCACGCCATCGGCCACGGCGGCATCAACACCCTGCCCCTGCCTGAGCATGTCGTGGCGGGAACGCGCAAGCTGCAACCGCGCCTGATACGCATCTTCCTTCAGGAGTGCTTTGCCGTCTATCCGGCGCGCGGGCGCTTCGACTGGAGCCGGCTCGACCCCTATATGGAGGCGTTTGCGCAGACGGGCGCCAAACTCGTAGCCGCCATCACCCTCAAGCCGCCCGTCCTGTTTCCGCAGGTGGATCACGCTCTCTGGCAGCCCGGCGACGTGCGCGCGTGGCAGCAGATGATCGCGGCGCTCGTCCGGCGCTACTCGGTGGAGCGGCCGCTGGTCACGCACTGGGAGGTGGGCAACGAGCCGGACATCGGCGAGTCGGGCGGCTGTCCCTACCTCATTCGCAGCCCCGAAGACTATCTTGCCTACTACCAGATGACGATCCAACCGATCCTGGAGACGTTTCCAGCGGCCAGAGTGGGCGGGCCGGCGGCGGCGTCCGTCGCCAATGAGCCGCTGCCCGGCTTTATTGCCCGCTGCCGCCAGACAGGAACGCAGTTGGACTTCGTCTCCTGGCACCTCTACCATGACGACCCGCGCCGCCACGTCGCCGGGGTGGAAGCGGTGAAGGCCGCGCTACAGGGCTTCCCCGGCCCGCGCCCGGAAATGCTGGTGACGGAGTGGAACCAGGGCTTCCCCGCCGTCTCCGTAGAGGAAGAGGCGTTTGTTGCGCGTCGGGCGGCCAACACGGCGGCGGTGCTGCTGGCCATGCAGGAGGCCGGGCTGGATTGGTCGTTCTACTACCACCTCTGGGATCAGGTGTTCTACCCGGATCCCTTCCGGCCCTTCTTCTCGCCGGCGGGCCTGGAACTGATGGAACGCCACTGGAACGAGGTGCCCCACCGCTTCGGCCTATTCGGCGTCGGGGGAGAGGTGCGCCCTCAGTACTTCGTGTACCAGATGCTGGGCCGATTAGGAGGGGAGCGAATCGCGGTGCGCTCCGACCATCCGGACCTCAGCACGCTGGCGGGCCGCAGCGAGGGCCGAATTGCGGCCCTTCTGGTCAACTTCAACTTGTACGAGTCCCATGATATGACCGTCACGGCCCAGTTCGCCGGCCTGACTCCCGGCCCAAAACTCCTGACGACCTACCGCATAGACGCGCAGCGCCGCTGGTCCGCCGAGCTGTTAGAGTTGCTTCCAGCAGAGCAGCGCGAGGTCTATACGGAGGCGGCGTTCCGCTGCCAGATCTACTGCCCTGCCGACAGCGTCCTCCTGATCACTCTGGAAGAGCGCGCAACTAAAGAAAAACGATAAATTTTTAGTGTCACGGCCCGATTGGCACGTATCTTGCAAGCTCGCCTGATTGACTAGATATTCGACTGGCACCCGCTCTTCTGGCAGCCTGATTTCGCTCCGCAGCAAAAGGAAGTCCTGCGCGCGTGTTGCCTCCGGCAGATGCCTCCAGGTCGGCTGGAAGACGGATGAGCCGAATCACCGCGCCAAAGGCAGATAGGCGGCGCCTGGGATGCGACGGCTATCTGTCAGATGGCTACGGTGATTCTATTTTCCAGAATAAAGGGAAAAATTTTTGCTTGATTGCCAGAAAACGATTGACTATTCGCTTGCTTATTTGTTACAATACGCCCGGTAATCTTGAGGTTGCAGGGCGTTCTTGGCAACGATCCAAGGTTTCTTGCAGGCGATCTGCCCACGTTTCCGCGGCTTCTCCTGCCATGAGATAAGAGATAGCTGCCTTTTTTGTTCAGCTGCTAAACTGCAATTTTGCCTCTGCTTTTACTTCTGTACGTCCCTAGATAGATCCTGAAGTCTATCCTCCTGCCCCTCCCTGGGCGCTCCAATCTCCAAGTGGTTGTGCTGTTGCGAATAGCGGTTGATTGTTATTTGACAACCTGGTTTGTCGTCCAGGCTGCCTGAAAGCCCTAGTGAGCCTCCCGGCTTCGGTGCGCTCCCGCTGCTCCTGCTGTCCCGCCCTCGGATGCCTGGCTCACAGAGCGCGCATTGTCCTTTATTTTCTTTAGAAAGGCTGGAACCAGAACATGCGAACCGTTGTATGTGAGCGCTTCCTCATGCCACTGCTGTGTGCCC
>Ga0209810_1000969_pt1 | contig 49507 bp, 41 predicted proteins | sample Coa_R1_7_FD_187159 | JGI IMG/M metagenome (GOLD analysis project Ga0209810, IMG submission 187159) | Surface soil microbial communities from Centralia Pennsylvania, which are recovering from an underground coalmine fire - Coalmine... | ecosystem: Environmental > Terrestrial > Soil > Unclassified... | reverse complement strand
CATCGCAGCGTGATGAATGCCTTGGCCCATCTGGTGGCCGGCTTGATCGCCTACTGCCACCGACCCAACAAGCCGTCTATTCTCAAAACGGCCGTCCTGAGACTACCGGCTTAACCCGAACTCACGTTAATTTGGTATAGTCTGTTCTTTTTCTCTTGGCTTTTCTCGCATTGGCTTTTCCTCTGTGTGCTCTGTGGCTCTAGCGAGCGTAGCGAGCGGGTGGTGATATTTCTGCAACTTAGCGGCATGTACACGCCTAGGTTATGGTGGTTTATTTTATTCCATAGCAGAAGGGATCAGTCGGGTCCAGCAGCAGCGTCGTATCGGCGTTGACGAAGGCGGTTCCCGTGATGGTCGGTAGAAGGTTGTCGCCCTCGACCGCGAGAGTCCCCTCGAAGACGCTGCCGACGATGCTCTCCTGCCGCCACACCTGCCCCGCGCGCAGCTTGCCATCGGCGTAGAGGCAGGCGAGCTTGGCGCTGGTGCCGGTGCCGCAGGGTGAGCGGTCGTAGGCTTTGCCGGGGCAGAGGACGAAGTTCCGGCTATCCACGCCAGGCGTCTCCGAGGGCGCAAACAGCTCGATATGATCGATCTCCTGGCCCCCGGCGCCCGTGATGCCTTCCCGCGCCAGCGCCTGGCGGATCCGCCAGGTAAAGTCGGTCAGCGATTCGAGGTTGGCGGAGACGAGCGCCTGGCCGTGCCCTTCGACCAGGAAAAACCAGTTGCCACCCCATGCGACGTCGCCGGTCAGTGTCCCATAGCCCTCGACCGGCACGCATACCCCTTTCGCGTACCGGTAGCTGGGGACATTGCGCACGGAGACCGCGCCGGTGTCGTGCAGGCGGGCGGTCACAACGCCGACCGGCGTCTCGATCCGGTGGTCGCCCGGCCCGATCTGGCCCAGATAGGCCAGCGTGACGATCAGCCCGATCGTGCCGTGCCCGCACATCCCCAGAAAGCCCACGTTATTGAAAAAGATCACGCCGGCTGCGCACGTGGAGTCGGCCGGCTCTGTGAGCAGCGCGCCCACCAGAACGTCCGAGCCGCGCGGCTCATTGACGACGGCGGAGCGGAAGGCGTCGTATTGGCTGCGGAAGACCGCCAGCTTCTCCGCCGCGCTGCCGGGTCCGAGGTCCGGCCCGCCGGAGATCACCGCGCGCGTCGGCTCGCCGCCGGTATGGGAGTCGATGGCGTGGATTCGCGGCATTTCACTCATCGCGCAGGCTCGCGGGCAGGGATCGTCGGGCGTGTCTCGATACCGTGCCGGATGATGCCCAGCACGCGCGCCCGTTCTTCACCTTCCAGGGGCAGGCGCGGGGCGCGGACCCACTCGGAACCCAGCCCGCACTCCTGCATCGCCAGCTTGATATTCTGCACCAGCTTGACCGAGACATCCAGATGCAGCAGCGGGGTGTACCAGCGGTAAATCTCGCGTGCCTCCTCCCATCGGCCACGGGTGGCTAAATCCCACAAATATTGATTCTCCTTCGGAAAAGCCAATCCGATCCCCGCGATCCAGCCCTGCGCGCCCAGCAGCACGCTCTCCAGGATCAGGTCGTCCACGCCGGCAAAGATCACGTAGCGGTCGCCGACCGTGTTGATCAGGTCGGTCACGCGGCGCACGTCTCCGGAGGACTCCTTGATGGCGACCAGGTTCGACTCCTCGGCCAGCTCCGCGAACATGGCAGGCGTGATGTCCACGCCATAAGAGACCGGGTTGTTGTAGCAGAGGATCGGCAGGCCGGTGGCGCGGGCCACGGCGCGGTAGTGCGCCAGAGTCTCGCGCGCGTCCGACTTGTAGACCATCGCGGGCAGGACCATCAGGCCGTCGGCGCCCAGGGCTTCCATGTCGCGGGCGTAGCGGCAGGCGGCGGCCGTGCTGCACTCGGCCACGCCGCTCAAGACCGGCACGCGCCCCCGGCTCGTCTGAATCGCCATCTCCACGACCCGCCGCTTCTCTTCCGGCTCCAGCGCCGTGTTCTCCCCGAGCGAGCCGAGCATCACCAGCCCGCTGACCCCGGAATCGATCAAGACGTCGATGTGGCGCGCCGTCGCTTCCAGGTCCAGACTCTGGTCCTGCTTGAATTGGGTGGTAACGGCGGGAAAGACGCCTTTCCAGTTCGTGTGCATGGAATCTATGTCCCCTATCTCTTCTCTTGTCGGGCCTGATACTCTTTATACCACGCTTGCAGCGCCGGGTCCCATTGGAAATGGGGCGCTTTGGCTGGGTCGTAGCCCTGCAGATGGTCTGCATAGCCTCGCTGTTCGGGCGTCTGATAGCGCCAGGTCTTATTCGGAAAGACCGAGGCGATCAGTCCGGCCAGCTCCGGGTCGTAGGCCACTAGCTGCTCCCGCGTCGCCACGTCGTTATGCACGCCCTTGACCGGAGGATGGCCGCAGTCGAACCAGTCCTGGACACCCTCCGCCCAGTACTCCGCCGGGTTGACGGCAGAGTAGGTGCCTTTCCACAGCCCCTTTTGCATGGCATCTGCATAGGCCGTCCGCAGCCTCTGGTCGAACGTGGGATCGAGAAAGCGCAGCCCCATCTCGTGGATCGCGTGGGAAAACTCATGGATGAGGATGTTCTCCCCTTTATAGGGATCGCCCGGATAGCCGAGCAGGTTCTCTTCGCCGCAGCTCACGACCGGACGCTCCGGCGTGGCACCCAGCCCGCGGGCGCGCCGGTCCCAATAGCGGGCCGGCGTCAGGTCGCTGTATTCCGGGATCGTGGTCGTCATCTCGGTCGGGGCCATCACCACGAAGCGGACTTTGTTACGGATCAGCGCCCGGCGGATGTCGTCGCGTCCGGCCAGCATCTGGTCGATCAGGTAAGCCGCTTCCCGAAGCGCGTAGTCCGAAACGTTATCCGACGCCAGGATCGGAAAGCCGCGATCGTCGAGATACTTTTTATAGAACGGGCTTAACCCCAGCTTCCGGACCAGCGACTTTGGCGGCGCCGTGACTTTGTAAGGCGCGGCGGCGGCGGGCCGGCCCAGACCGCACAAGCATAGAATGAGGAGCAGAAGCGCTGGTCTCATTTTATTGCGGGGCGAGGGCAAGATCGACCGAGATCGTCTTGATCTGCGTGAAGAAGTCGCGGGCGGCCAGACCCTGCTCCCGGCTGTAGCTGCTGGAAGCCTTCATGCCGCCGAACGGGGCCTGCGGCTCGACGCCCGCCGTCTCTCCATTGATACGCACCATGCCGGCTTGAATGCGCTCGGCGAAGGTCAGAGCGGCGTTCAGGTCGCGGGTAAAGAGCGAGGCGCTCAGGCCGTACTCGACTTCATTGGCGAGCGAGAGGGCGTGGTCCAGATCGCGGGCGCGCATCAGGCACAGAACCGGCCCGAAGACCTCTTCGCGGGCGACCCGCATCTCCGGGCGCACGTCGCCGAAGAGGGTCGGCTGGACGTAGAATCCATGTTCCAGGCCCGCGCCTTCCGGAACGTTCCCACCACACAGCAGTTCCGCGCCCTCCGCGCGAGCCGCCGCAATCGCCGAAAGAATGCGGTCGCGGGCCTGCGCCGTGATGACCGGTCCCAGGTAGGCGTCCGGATCGTCGCCGGGACCGATTTTGAGCGCGCCCGCCTGCTGCGCCAGCCGCGCCGCGAACCGGTCGTAAATCGCCTCATGGATGATGGCGCGGGACGTCGCCGTACACTTCTCTCCCGCCGACTTGAACGCCCCGGAAAGCGTCAGCGTGACCGCCTGGTCCAGATCGGCGTCGGGCAGCACGATGGCGGCATTCTTGCCGCCCATCTCTAACTGATACTTCTTGCCTTGCGCCGCCGCCCAGCCCGCAATGGTCTTGCCGGTAGCGACGGAGCCGGTGAAGGAGACGGCCGCCACCTCCCGTGCGGTGACCAGCGCCTCTCCCACGCGCGCCCCTTCGCCGAAGAGGACGTTGAAGACCCCTGCGGGCAGTTTTGCCTCTTCGAAGCATTGCGCCAGATGCCAGGCGGTCAGCGGCGTATGCTCGGACGGCTTGAGAATGACCGTATTGCCGAAGACCAGCGCGGGCGCGGCTTTCCAGACCGGGATGGCGATCGGAAAATTCCACGGCGTGATGAGCGCGCAGACGCCCAGCGGCGCCCGCCGCGTGAACAGCAGCGTCTTCGCCCCCGCCGACGGAATGACCTCGCCGTCGGGCAGCATCGCATGCGCGGAGTAGTAGCGCAGAATGGTCACGGCGCGAAGCGTCTCTCCCCGCGCTTCCGGAAGGGATTTGCCCTCCTCACGCATCAGGTCGCGGGCGACGGTATCGACGCGGGCTTCCAGTATATCCGCCGTCCGCCGCAGAAACTCCCCACGCGCCACGGCCGGCAGGACCGCCCAGGCCTCCTGCGCTGCCGCTGCCGCCTCGACGGCGCGCCGGGCATCCGCCGTGCTGGAGTTCGGAAACTCCCCGAGGATTTCCCGTCTGTCCGCAGGGTTGATGTCCGGCAGCGTCTCACCGCTCGCCGCCGGCGTCCACTCTCCTCCGATAAAATCGATGTATCTTTCCGGCATCTTGGCTTAACCCCGATCACGGGGTTAAAACCCCGTGCTGAAATACGAAGCCCGCAAAAGCGGGCTGAACCTTTCATGGCGCAGGTAGGGACGCTGCTTGCTGCGCCCCAACGCCCCTACATCGAATCTCCCCCTCTCCTTACGAAGGAGAGGGGGTCAGGGGGTGAGGTCTCCCCCTCTGCTTACGAAGGAGAGGCAGGGCCGCTAGGCCCGTGGTGAGGCGGGGGGTGAGGTTTTGGGTGAGCGACCGGAGGAAACTGCTGAAGCAGACCGTCCTCGCGCATCACGGCCTCCACGTCATCCAGATCCAGCGGCGCGAGCGCCGTCAACACCTCGACTCCCTCCTCGGTGACCGCCACCGTATCCTCCACGCGAATGTAGAGCCGCTCTTCCGGCACCCATAGCGAGGGATCGATGGAGATCACCAGGCCCGGCTCTAAAGGCCGGTCGAAATAGCTGCCCACGTCATGCACCGCCATGCCGACCGGATGCGAGAGATGCCCCCGCCAATCCAGGGTCCGCCGCGCCGCCTCCTGATAGATCGGCTTGGAGAAGGCCGTCCCCTCGACGATAGGCCGCATCTCCTCCGCAGCTTCCGCCAGGATCTGCTCCGGCAAGACGCCCGGACGAATCCGCCCTAGAACCACCTTATGATACTGTACGATGAACCCGTACAACTCCCGCTGCACCGGACTATAGACGCCGTTGACCGGCCACATCCGCCCGATGTCGCTGGTATAGTTGCAGACGTCGGGCGCATAATCCATGAGCGCCAGATCGCCGTCCAGTAAGGGGCAGTCGTTGCGATAGTAGTGCGCATACCAGATGTTCTTGCCGCCCGCGATGATGGCCCGGTAGCCTTCCATGCGCGCCCCATTCACCCGGAAGACATAGTCGGCCACCGCGCCCAGCTCATATTCCATCACGCCCGGACGCGTCGAGCGCATCGCCTCCACGACCGCCCGCGCCGTCAGCTCGCCGGCCCGGCGCATGATGGCGACCTCGCGCGGACTCTTGATGAGCCGCATCGCATCGAGAAGTGGCGAGAGGTCGTGAATTTCCAGGTTGGGAACCCGCTCGCAGAGCAGCCCGATGAACCGCTCTTCCCGCGAGGGCGCGGCGTCCCACGGATCGGCGGCGATGGCTTTCGCCGCGCGCAGAAGCTCGTCCCGGCAGCCCTGGCGGCCTTCCGCCGGGCTGTGCGGCGTATAGAGATGACGTACGCCCGCCAGGTGCTCGGCCAATGCCTCCAGCCCGTACACGGCCTCCACGCCGGTCAGCGCCTGAATCGGCGCGACGTCCTCGGCTCCTAGACTCTCGCCTTCGCTGCCGGCGTGCGGGCTCCGATGCGGAAGATAGAGCGCCGTCCTACGGCTCCTGCCGTCCAGCAGAAGATAGGCTTGCGGCGCCGCCAGCCCGCTCAGGTACAGAAACTCGTTGGTCTGCCGGAACAACTCGAAGCCGCGCGTCGGACCGGCGCCCTGGATGAGAGCGACAGCCTCCGGACCGATGGCGTCATAGACTCGGTCCCGGCGCGCGACAAACTCTTCCGGCGGGAGACCGGCAGGCGTGAGGGAGGATGTCATGATGCCTTCATTCTACCTGACATCACGGCGCCTGGGACCCCGGCGCGCTTCCCGGCGGCGGGGGAGGCGCATGCGGCATCCGGGCGTTGCGGACGATCGGCGGCGGGCGCAGCGCAAAATAGGCGGCAATCCCTAACACCACCAGCACCACGACCAGGACGGCGGCAATCACGCCGGGACCAAGCTCTTTTTTCATGCGGCTCTCCGTCAGGGCGTGGAACCCATCGGGTCCACATTGGCGTCGTCCTGGAGGGTGAGCATGTGGGGCTTCACGCTCGCGAAGCGGATGCTGTTGGCATGACCGTCTACATGCGTGACGTTCACGCGCAGTGAGTGGACGCTGCAGGCCTGCTCGGTGGGGTTGTTGTAGCAATCTCCCCAGCCCCATCCCCAGATGTAGCCGCAGAAGCTCGTCCCCGCCTTGTTCTCGATGGCCAGCGGGGTGAAGCAGTCCGCCCAGTTATCCGGCCAGTAGGCGTCCACGAACTGGATCGTCTTCGCCGGCAGTTGTGCCTCCGCCAGCGTGTGGCCGAGATAAGGGCCAAAGTGGCCGTTGGGATTGTTGTCTTTCCACTGGATGAAGTACCAGACGTAGGCGCTGCTGATGCCGTAGGAGTTGATCCAGTCGTGATTGGAATCCTCGGCGAGGTTGTAGGTCTGGCTCAGCCACGAAATGCTGGGAATGTTCCACAATGTCTGGCTGTCAGGACAATGGTTGATCTGGATGCTTTTGGTGTAGGGTTGAATCAAAGCCTGCCACCAGACCCAGCCCTGGGCCGGGCCGCTGTAGTTGTAGTAGATCGCAGAAGGAATGAACTGCTCGTCGTAGTCCTGCGTGTACATCATAGAGGCGGTGCCCAACTGCTTTATGTTGGACAGGCACGAGATCGCCCGCGCCTTCTCGCGGGCCTGGGCAAAGACCGGGAACAGGATCGCCGCCAGAATGGCGATGATAGCGATGACCACGAACAATTCGATGAGCGTGAAGGCTTTGTTGCGTCGCATTGGTTTCCATCTCCTCTCCCTGCGCCGCGCCGGACGCAGGAAACGAACATAAGTCCTCTCAGGGAAGATCGCCTGCAGGACCGCAGGATAGCAACACATTAACACAAGAGGCTGCAGAGCACAATGGAATCCGGTCTACGGATATGGAAGATATTGATTAGGAGGCGGGTGGATGGAAGCGGGAGCGGTACGTCCTGGGCGACTCGCCGATATGGGAGGAGAAGACTCTGCTGAAATACAGCGGATCGTCGAAGCCGACCATCTCGGCCACGCGCCCGATGGGCACTTCCGAGCGCAGCAGGCGCTTGGCCGCTTCCATGCGCAGCGCCTTGAGACATTGAAACGGCGTCTGCCCGGTCGCCTCATGGAAGCGACGGCACAGATGCGCGCGGCTGCAGCCGACGGCGCGTGCGATGTCCTGCAGCGTGAGCGGCCGGTGGTAGTGGGAAAGAAGATACGCTTCCACGCGGGCGCTGAAGGCATCTTCGTTGGCGCTGTTCCTTTCCGCATCCGCCGTGCTCACGCGGGAGACCGGGTAGGCCGGGGCGCGTCCCAGCCGCGCAAACAGACACATCAGGCTGCCGCGTATGGCCGTTTCGTAGTGGAGGGAGCGGTCTCCCAATTCCTGGGCGATGCTGCGCGCCAGGAGCGTGACCTGCGGATCGGTAAAGCAGTGGTACTCGCTCAGGAGGTGCCGGCTGCCCTCCAGGGAGCAGCGGTGGACGAAGGCGCACGACCGGTGCAGCGCCAGCCAGACCACGGTATGGCTGGCCGGCGCTTCTTTCGAGAGCGCAATGTGCGGCTGATAGCGCAGTCCGGGCGTGGTCACCAGAACGGAGTGGGACGGACAGCGGGCGACTTTTCCCTCCCACCAGATCCCCATCTCGCCTTTGAGCACAATGCCCACATCGACGTAGTTGTGCAGGTGGAGGTCTTTGCGGCGGCGCCTGGGGATTTCGGCAAGCGGCCCGATAGGCGGCGGCAGCACCAGCCGCGCGGGATCGCGCGGGTCCAGAGCCGCCAGCCCCTCGGTAAGGAAGGCCGTGCGCAGCTCTTCCTCCTCCTGATCGGCCGGAGGCGAGACCACATCCCGGTACCGGCGTTCCGGCGGTCCCATCCAGTCTGGCGCACAGGCGTTTTTCGGCATGATACGCGCACTCCCCTTGAAGTCGACCTCACGGCAGCCTGCGCTGCCGTTCCTCTATTCGGCAGAACGCGCGTCTCCTCCTTGTGAGGCCGCCAGCTTTCTTCCCAGGCGGTCGAGGACAATAGGAGAGGCTATTCTGCCGAACTTTGCCAAACGGCTGCGCCGTCACTTATGATGAGCATGTCTGCTCGAAAGACGAGAGAACAGTTAGAGGAGCGGCCTGAACGCCGTTCCTCCTTTTTATTCCAATACCGAAAGAAGATCAGCCTTCCGCTGGGGGAGGGCCTTGAAGGGCGTCCACCGCCTGTTCTCCCCCCGGAACGTTGACCCCCAACTGCGGCAGTCCCCGCTGTGCCGTATCCATCGCCTGCAGCCTTGCGGCTATCAGGTCCAGGCAGCTCTGCGCGACGCTTATCTCGAATGGACCGGCCAGATCCACGAAATATTTATCCGAATAGTAGGTGGTGATATAGAAGACCGGACTGGTCGCGGCCTCTCGGAGGCTGATTTTCACCCCATTCTCCAGGTGCAGGACATGCCGTCCCCTGCCGACGTTGGTATAGATCCACATCTTTGCTTTCCTTCCGTGCGAGACAGTTCCGTTTCTGTGTGCCGGCTTTATAGCCGGGCATGGAAATACCCGTCTCTTGGGCCTTCGGCCAACCGTCCTACCGGACGGAAAAGCCTGAATATTCCCAGCATTGTCCTATTATCGGAGCCGGACAGCCGGCTGGAGTACCCGAACAGCCTATTGTAAGAAATAATCGCCCGCCTGTCAATAAAAAGAAAACACTAACCTAACGCTTCTTGATCTTCTTCCGCCATTCTTCTGCCTGCTGACGCGCCCGCTCTGCCCAGTATGAAACACCGATTTCCTCAAATAACTGTGCCGATTGCTCCCCCCAGCGGACAGCCTCCTGCCACTTTTCTTCATTGGCGCATAAGTCGCCAAGCCTCCAATAAGACACTGCAAGGCCGTAGCGATCACCAATATGTTGATAAATCTGCATGGCTGCTTCAAACTGTTGTCTAGCTTGCGGATACTCACCTAGCATTCGGTGTACATCCCCCAAGCATATGATACAGTTGGCTTGACCTTGTTTGTCACCGATCGCCTCGTAAAGCTTCTGAGCAGCCTCAAGCTGTTCTCTTGCCTGCGGATACTCACCTAGCATTCGGTGTACATCCCCTAATCTACGGATACAGTTGGCTTGACCTAATTTGTCACCGATCGCTTCATAAAGCTTCTGAGCGGTTTCGTACTGGTTCCTGGCTTGAGGATACTCGCCTAATCCATAATGTACATCCCCCAAGCATTTGATACAGTTGGCTTGACCTTGTTTGTCACCGATCGCTTCATTAGCCAAATTCCCTGACTGTAACCGCTTTGTGGCTTCTGCTCCTGGCATCGCAAAGCTATAATAGCGACCTAATGAATCGATCATGGAAGCAATTAGAAGATCATCCTGCCTTAAGTGCGCTCGATCCATAGCTGCATGCAGATTAGGCAGCTCGGATGTCAAAACCCGGACCGCATGCTCTGGGTCTCGAATCCAGAAATTATCATCACCACCCCATTTCTGGGCAAGTTTTAGCAAATAGGCATCCAGCCTCTGCCGGACAGGCTCACAGGATGCATTCTTGATACTCATTGCAAATTCACGAACTGGGACGAGCATGGTATAGCGCTCATAGCGTATCTGTACGAGAGAATGACGGACAAGGGCGCTTGCAGCCTGGTACCACTTTTCTCCTATTACTGCCTTCAACATCTCTTCCGTAGCTCCCCCAGGAAGATCGCCAAAAAGTGCAAAAAGAGTGCGGGGACCTGCAACCGGTTGGCTTTCATCAGTAGATGGTGCAGAAAAGGCTGGCAGGTTGTTATAGGTAAGCCCCAGTGAGACATCTACACTGGTCAGCTTGTCCCCCTGATTACCGATCTGAAGCATTGCCGTGCGCTGCGCCTGCCATCTTCCAAGGACCATCTCCAGTGTCATCTCATTGAGCAGATAGGCGGCAAGGGTAATGGCAAGAGGATAGCCTTCCAGTGCATGGAGCAGCGTTTGCAGGCGTTCATCGTCACCTTGTTGCCAGCGATAGGAAGCATCCTCCGCCAACTCACGGAAGAGCTGTTCATCGTATGGAGGCTGAAGGGTATCCAGAGGAAAAGCGTTCTCAACGTTGGGTAAGCCGACAAGCTCCCGGCTGGTCAGCAGGAACGTGGCCGGACCAGCATAATCATGTAGGGCACGTACAAGCCCTAGCACGCCGGCATGGTCTTCCTGCATCGCCTGATAGACATCGTCGAGCACGTAGAGGAAGTTACCGCTAAGTTCCCGGGCGAATACGGTCAGATCACTGGTTGGCTGAAGTCCCAGCCGGAACGTGAGCGTGCTGAGTATGCCCGCCGCGTCGGTGGCGCTCTGCAGGTCTATGTATCGTACGCCTTCTTCGGGCCAGCGTTGCTCTTGTGCCCGGCGAGCGACAGCCTTTGCCATTTCGCTCTTGCCCATACCACCCAGCCCCCAGATGGTGACGATGCGATGGCTGCGCAGTCGCTCTAGTATGCGCTCTACATCCGTCTCCCGTCCTACAAAGTTAGGCGTAATGACTGGTATGGCCGTCTGAGCTGCCTCTTTTGCCTCCTCAGCGGCTTCCTGTGCCGGCTCCGGCCTGGGGCGCTCTCGCGACCGAAGCCAAAGGAGTAGGTCATTTCGGAATTTCTTTTCGAAGTCAGTGACAGAGGTGTAGGTTTTTGAGAGGCCCTTCTTATCTAATGCTGTGCGAAACTCCAATACCTTCCCGCGCTGCTCTAACTGCTCCCTGGTTTTCAAATTGGCCTTAGCTTCGCGGAAGTAGAACATGATATGCGGACGGCCATGTTGTTCAAAAGCCTGGGCGGCACGCTCGAACTCTTCTCCCGTCCCCGATCCTGCCCGTGGCGTGGGCGTCCCAAAGCGGTTCCACATGATGCCCACGAACAGGTCGAATTGCGTCATGTCGGCTATCTGCCGGTTGACGACGTCCTGCGGATCGCTGCCATAGCCGGGGAAGACATGGGTTTCCCACCGCGTGACCTCGATACGAAGGTTATGCTCCTCGCCATACGTCAGGTTGACGTCCTTTACGACCTCCTCGACGCGGTCGCGTTCCTGGGAGACATCTCCCGGAGAAGCCAGAAAGAGCTTGAGAATTTCCTTCGCAGGCATAGGACCCATGACACTCCAAGTCGATAAGAGCCAATTCGCGCTAAGTAGCCTAGCATTTTACATCATGGAGCGATTTTCGACAAGAGCTATTGTCTACAAAACCGGCTCTTTAGAGCGCGGGCAGAGCGGACGCAGAGCCGAAAAAGCGGGTACACTTCGTTTGACTCCAAATCACCTTCTTGAGGGAGAATACCAGATGCTCGCCAGGAAGTATTTCCTCCGTTCCTGCGCTATCACCCAAACAACGCGCCTTCTCTGTCTTATCTGCTTGCTGTGCCTCTTCGCCATGCCGGGCCGCGGGGCCGATGCGCCTCATACCACCAAAACATCCTTCCGATTCGTCGTCTACGGCGATACCCGCGACGGACACGAGATTCATCGGAAACTGGTCGCGCTGATCCTGGCACAAAAGCCTAACCTCGTGCTCCAGACCGGAGACCTCGTCCATCGCGGCAGCGAAGACGATCTATGGAAAATCTACGACGAGATCACCGGCCCGATGCGCCGCAAGGTTCCCGTCTACCCGGCGCGCGGCAACCACGACGTCGGCGGGACCGGCTACGAGAAGCGGGTCACCGCGCACTTCACCTCCGGCAACAAGCTTTACTACTCCTTCGATAAGGACGCCTGCCACTTCGTCAGTCTCGATAACTTCTCGCCCTACGGGCCGGACAGCCCCCAGTACCGCTGGCTCGACCAGGATCTGGCCGCCGCGCAGAAGAAGGCCACCCACATCTTCGTCTTCTTCCACGAGCCGCCCTACTCCATCGGCGCGCACGGCAGCAACCTCGACATCCGGCAGACCCTCTGCCCGCTCTTCATCAAGTACGGCGTCCGCGCCGTGTTCTGCGGCCACGACCACATCTACTATCGAACCCAGCGCGACGGGATCACGTATGTCGTTTCGGGCGGAGGCGGCGCGCCGCTCTATCCTTGCGATCCGAACAAAGGCGCTATCGAGGGCGACAAGTGGGAAAGCGTGAACCATATCCTCGTCTGCGACGTGAACGGCGACACCATCACGGCGACCGCCCTCCGTGACGACGGCACCACCCTCGACCACTTCACGATGCGCGCACCCGAAGCAAAATAAAATGTCACCACCCGCTCGCTAGAGCCACAGAGGACACAGAGGAAAAGCCAATGCGAGAAAAACAAAGAGAAAAACAGAATCAGGTCGTACCTATAGCAAGCCTTTCCCTCTTATTCATGGCGAGGGAGAGCACAAAGAAAAGCTAATGCTCGCTATAGCAGGAGCGTTTTTCTCTGTGCTCTCCTTTTGCTTGTAGCAGAGGCACAAGCTTTTCTATTTGCACCAGCCTCTTTCTTCTCTTTGCTTTTCTCGCATTGGCTTTTCCTCTGTGTCCTCTGTGGCTCTAGTGAGCGAAGCGAGCGGGTGGTGATATTTTAAGCAACATGGGGGCTGGTACACGCTCGGGTTAGAGCGAAGCGAAGCGGGTGGTGATATTTTCTGCGGCCTAGGAACAGGCACACGCTTGCAGGGAGAGCAAAGCGAGAGGGTGGTGGGTTTTTGGGGTATAATAGAGTAGACGAATGTGGACTATCCAGAAGGAGTATGAAGCCGCATGGCGGATGAGACTGCGACAACCGAACATCGCCCCAAGCTGGTCCTGGTGGACGCCTATAGTCTGCTGTTTCGCGCCTTCTTTGCGGGCCGGCCCCTCACCACGTCCGATAACCGGCCCACCGGCGCCCTCTACGGCTTCACCAACATGCTCTTCTCCCTGCTCAACACCGAGCGGCCGGACGCCATCGTCGTCTGCTGGGACGCCCCGGAGCGCACGCTGCGCCACCAGGAGTTTGAGGCATACAAAGCGCACCGCCCGGAGGTAGATTCGCAGCTTATCGCCCAGATGCCCGGCGCGCGGGCGCTGGTCGAAGCCTTCGGCATCCAGTCGGCGGAAGTGCCCGGCTACGAGGCCGACGACCTGATCGGCACGCTGGCCTGCAAGGGCGCACGGGAAGGCTATGCCGTCAGCATCCTGACCGGCGATTCCGACCAGTTGCAGTTGGTCGGCGACGGCATCACGGTGCTCATCACCCAACGCGGCGTCACCGACCTCAAGGAGTACGACGCGGCGGCCGTGCAGGAGCGCTACGGCGTCAAGCCGGAGCAGATCCCGGACTGGAAAGGCCTGGTCGGCGACACCTCCGACAACATCCCCGGCGTGCCCGGCATCGGCGAGAAGACCGCGACCGCCCTTCTGCAGCAGTTCGGCAGTCTCGAAAACGTGCTGGCGCACGTCGAGGAGGTCACCCCGGCCAAGGCCCGGACCGCCCTGGAGAACAATTTAGAGCAAGCCCGGCTTTCCAAGCGACTGGCGACCATCGAGTGCGAGACGCCCCTGGATTTGCAGATTCAGCCCTACGCGCCCACCCCCGAGGACTGGCAGCGGCTGCGCGAGCTGTTCATCGACCTGGAGTTCAAGTCGATGCTGCCGCGCATCCCAAAGCCCCAGGGCGATTTCGCGCCCGTGGCGTTCCGCGAGAGCCTGAGCCCGGAAGCGGTCTTCGCCACGCAGACGATCTGGCTCCGCTCGCCGGAAGAGCTGGCCGATGCCATCGCCTCCTGCCATCGCAGCGGCACGGTCGGCCTGCGGGTCGATACCGACGAGGCGGTTCCCATGCGCGCCCAGATACGCGGCCTGGCTTTCGCCCCTTCGCCGGAGATCGGCTACTATGTGTCGATACGCGAAGAGGCCCACGAGACCACCGAATTGGGCGGCCTGTTCGACGCCGAGGAGCGCGAAACGGCCGGCGCCCCGGAGTATGCGTCCCGGCTGGAGAACCTGCGCCCGCTGCTCGAAGATCCGGCCATCATACGTGTCAGCTACAATGCCAAGCTGGCCGAGATCGTGTTGGAGCGCCGTGGCCTGCGCCCCAGGCCCTTCGATTTCGACGTGCTGGTGGCCGCCTATCTGCTCAACGCCGGACGCTCCTCCTATCCCCTGATGGACCTCGTCGAGAAACATCTGGGCGTGCGGCTGGAGGCCGAGGATGCGTTCGCGCCGCAGGAGAACCTAGCGCGTGAAGCGGCGGTGATCCTGGAGATGGTCCGGCCCCTGCAGGAGAAGCTGGCCGAAGCGGGCATGACCCGCATCTTCACCGAGATGGAAATTCCGCTCATTCCGGTGCTGGCCGCGATGGAAGAGACCGGTGTCCTGGTGGACCGGGCCTATCTCGATAAGCTGGCGGCGCGCATGGCCTCCGAGATCGACGCGCTGGCGCAGGAGATCTATGCTCTGGCAGGGGAGAAGTTCGACATCGGCTCGACCAAGCAGTTGCAGCACATACTCTTCGAGAAGCTGCAATTGCCCACCGGCAAGAAGACCAAGACCGGCTACTCCACCGGCGCCGATCTGCTGGAGCAGTTGGCGCCCACCTACGAGATCGCGCGTAAGATTTTGGACTACCGCGAAGTCGCCAAGCTCAAGTCCACCTATGCCGATGCCCTGCCCCGGCTCATCAACCCGGAAACGGGCCGCATCCATACTTCGCTCAACCAGGTACGCACCAGCACGGGCCGGCTCAGCTCCTCCGATCCCAACCTTCAAAATATCCCGGTCCGCTCGGAGGTCGGGCGGGAGATTCGCCGGACCTTCATCGCGCCGCCCGGCAAGGTGCTGCTCTCCTGCGACTACTCGCAGATCGAGCTGCGGCTGCTGGCGCACATCACCGAGGACCCGGCCCTGGTCAAAGCGTTCGCAAACGACGAGGACGTCCACGCAGCCACGGCGGCGACGGTCTTCAGCGTACCCTTGGATCAGGTCACATCCGACATGCGCCGCCAGGCCAAGACCATCAACTTCGCGGTCATCTACGGCCAGAGCGGATTCAGCCTGGCCTCCACGCTGGGGGTCGATACGCCGACCGCCAACGCCTGGATCAAGGACTACTTCGCGCGGCTGCCCGGCGTGCAGAAGTATGTGGAGGATACGATCGCGCTGGCGCACCGGCAGAAGTGGGTCAGCACCCTGATGGGCCGGCGCCGCTACCTGCCGGAGATCGACAGCGGCAGCCACACGGAGCGCCAGTTCGCCGAGCGCGCCGCCGTCAACATGCCCATCCAGGGCACCGCCGCCGACATCATGAAGCTGGCGATGATCTCCGTCTACGACTACCTGAGCGGCGAGTGTCCGGGTGGCTGCACGCTGCTCTTGCAGGTCCACGACGAGTTGCTATTTGAGGTCGAGGAGGCGATGGTGCCGGTGGTCACGTCAGAGATCGTGCGCCGCATGGAGACTGCCTATCCGCTCACCGTGCGCCTCCGCGTCGACGCCAAAGCCGGCCAGAACTGGGCCGAGATGGACAAACTGAGCGGTTGAAAGTCCCGCAATCTCGGCCCGCAAATTATCATCGAAATACTCCCTCACCTAAGAACATGTTCTATGCTCCTGGCTCCTACATTAAACAGACGTACTAAGCCTCAAAATGCCTGCCTGGTTAAGCCATCCTCTTTCCTCCGCTTAATTTCCCGATCAGATCATAGCACGGCGATAGAAGAGGGGTAACGTCTGTGCCAGGCACACACCCCTCTTGATGGAACGTGTGCGAAGCACACCCGGCGCGACAGCGCCTCACAGCGAAGGACTTCAGTCCATCGGCCCGGCGCGACACGAGCGAGCGGCGCTTGCGCCTGCCTCACGAAGGGGGCGCCTCCCAGCGAAGGACTTTCGTCCTTCGCCAACGCGAACGGAATGCATTCCATCGTGTATCCATTCCATCGACTCTCGGAGCGAATGCGTCCTTGAAACTGGTTTCAGGGTATGCTATAGTAACCTGAACGCAACGTACATCCGGGCGGGCCGGGGATACGTTTGGAAGCAGGTCTCAGGAGCAAGTCTTTATGGGGGTGCAGCCGGCACTCAACGCATTGCGTGGCAGCGCCACCTGGCTGGGCGCGCTGGACATCCTGGTGGTCGCTTACCTGATCTACCGGCTGCTGCTGCTCGTGCGCGGCACCCGCGCCTGGCAGATCCTCGGCGGCCTGGGAACCCTGCTGCTGGCCCTGTTCCTGAGCGATCGGCTGCAGCTCAACACGCTCAATTGGCTGCTGCGCCAGATCGTCCCCCTCGGTCCCGTCGCCATCGTGATCCTGTTCTATCCGGAGCTGCGCCATGCGCTGGAAGAGTTCGGGCCGCGCTTCTGGAGCCGGGGCCTGGGTCTGATCAACCGCGAAGATGTCGGAGAGATGATCGACGCGGTCGTGGCGGCGGTCAGCGTCCTGGCCGCCCACCGGACCGGCGCGCTCCTCGTCTTCGAGCGGCAGACCGGGCTCGACGAGGTCATCGCGACGGGCATCGCCCTGGACGCCCAGGTCTCTGCCGAGCTGCTGGAGTCGATCTTCTATAAGGGCACCGCGCTGCACGACGGAGCGGTGGTGATCCGGCAAGGCAAAGTGGTGGCGGCCGCCTGCGTGCTGCCGCTGACCGACCGGCCGCGGGTGGACGGCGCGATCCATACGCGCCACAAGGCCGCCATCGGCATGTCGGAGAACAGCGATGCGGTCGTAGTCGTCGTTTCGGAAGAAACCGGCACCATCTCCCTGGCGATCGACGGCAAGCTCGTGCGCCCCCTGACCGAAGAGCGGCTGCGGGAGCGGCTGAACGCCCTGCTCCAGCCGGCGGATATCTCGAGCGGGCTAGGCCACATTCGGACGCGCGGACTGCGCCCAGTGCGCCGCAGCCGGCGCCCTGCCGTCCGCAAGAGCCCGCCGACCGGCAGCCCGCGTTAGCGATGCGTCGCGCATCGAGTCTACCGGGCGATGGCCTGCCCGCTCCCGTCCTTGAGAGATGCCATGTTGATACGTTTGCGCCAGAACCTGTTTTTAAAAGCTATCTCCTTGATCGCCGCTATCCTGCTCTATGTCTACGTTCAGGCCGAGCGCAATCCTATCGTCACCCGTCCCCTGACGATCAAGATCCAGCGCGAGCACGTGCCCCCGGACGTCGACGTGGAGAGCGATCAGTCGCAGTTGGCGATCATGGTGACCGGCCCGCGCATCCTGGTAGACCCGTTGAAGGATACCGATATCGTCGCGGTAGCCAACCTGGCGCACGTCGGCTCCGGCGAGCAGCGCGTTCATACGACCTATCGCTTCCCGCATTTCGCGGCGGAAACGGCGCAGGAGTTGATCATCGACCCTCCCTCCCCGACCGTGCGTTTTATCGTGCATCCGCCGGTCTGGATGCCCGTTCAGGTGGAGTTTCACAACGAGCCGCCGCCCGGTTTTCACTACGGGCGCCCGGAGGTCCATCCGGCCCACGTCAAGGTCGTCGGGTCTGCGGATGCGGTCCGGCATGTCGCTCGGCTGGTGGTCAATGCCGTTTCCCCGGAGGTCGGATCGCCGATCGAGGGGGATTTTCCCGTCTCGGCCTGGGATGCCGATAAGGACCCCGTCGAGGATGTCAAGCTCATGCCGGCCGCGGTCCACGTGACCGTGCCTCTGAGCGCCGAGCCGTCCGCCAAGACGGTGCTGGTCAGCCCGTCGGTGACGGACCTGCCCCTGCCGCCCTATCAGATCAAGAGCCTGATGGTCACGCCCCAGCAAGTCAAGATCACCGGGCGACCGGAGCGGCTGATCGAGATATCCACCCTGATTACCGAGGATATCTCGGTGCGGGATCTGACCGCCAACCACGAATTTATCGTCACGCTGATGACGCCGCCCGGCGTGACGGTCCACGACATGGAGGGCCATCCGATCCATACCGTGCATGTGCGCGTCCTGATCGGCAGGGCGGCGCCGCCGGCCCCGCTGCCGAAGGAAACATCCCCGACGGGAACAACACCCTGATGGAATCCATTCTTCTTGAGGAACGGATAGAACGCCTGCCGGGTAGCCGGGAGGAGAGCCGCAGTCGAAAGGCCAGCGTTTCGGAAAGGGAAGACGCTCCCGCAGACCGGCTATTGCCCCTCTCGCTCGCCGGCATCTTCGATGAAGCGTTCGACCTCTATAAGCGTCACTTTACCACGTTCGCGTTGATCACGGCGATCCTGATGCTGCCGCTCCTGGTGGCGCTGCAGGCCGTGGAGAGCCTCTGGCTGCACCCGCTGGCTATGCAGACGAACTGGTCGGGAGGCGACGAGGTGGCCGGACGCTCCTTCCTGGTCATGCTGGGCTATTTCTTCATCGGAAGTCCGCGGCAGGCCTTGCCAGGCGTCCTCTCGCTGACCGCGCTCATCCTGGTGGGCGGAGCCGTCACGATCGTCGTGGGCGACATCTACGCCGGCCGCCAGCCGTCGGTACGCGCCGCGCTCAGGAATATCCGCTCGCATGTGTTCCGGCTGCTCGGCGGCTGGCTGGTGGCGGGCATGGCTTTCTTTACGGCCGCCGCCTTCGTACTCGTCGTGGTGACGCTTGTCATGGGCTTCGCCATTACCGCCGTGTCGGTGGCGAGCGGAGGCGTGCTGGCGGGGGTGCTGGGCGCCGTGTTTGTGGCCTGCATGATCGTCCTTCCCTACCTGGCTGGAACGGCGATTCTGGCGCGCTTCTTCGTCTTCCTGACGCCCATGCTCATCCTGGAGCGTCTGCCGATCTCGATAGCGCCGGGCCGTACCGCCCATCTGACCGGCAAGCGCCGCTTCTGGCGCGCCTGGCTCACCGTCACGTTTCTGCCGCTGGTCATCGCGGGGCTGGCGCTGCTGATGCTGTTGGCCCTCGATTCGGCGCTCGCGCTCCTGAGTCTGGCCCCTCAGTTCGATTTTGTGGTCCGGGTCGCGCTGGAAACCGCGATCTTCCTGTTTTTTCAGCCTTACTGGATGGTCTGCCTGACGCTGCTCTATTTCGACTATCGGATCCGGCGCGAAGCGTTCGATCTGCTGGTATTCTCCGCCGACCTGCCTCCCTCCATGCCCGGCGCCTGGGCGCTCCAGCGCGCTCAGGCCGCGCCATCGGCGCCTGCCTTTCCGCAGCCCGGCGGCATGCCGGTCGCGCCCCCGCCACCGGTAAATACCGCGATCCCCATGCCGGCGCCCCCGCCCATTCTTCCACCGATCACGCCGCCATCGGACAGCGGCTCTGTGCCCGGTCCGGGCAGCATCGCGCCGGACGCGCCGAGAAGGGAGGAGGCATGAGCAGGCGTTGGGCGTTCGGGGCTGGGCGTTGGGAGCTCTGCTCTTTTCCCTTTTCCCTTTTCCCTTTTCCCTTGCTTCTGCTGCTCTTCTTGCTGGTGCCGGGCGGAAGGACCGCCGCCCAGCCGCCGCCTCCCGCGCAGGTCAAAGCCGACCTGGGCCGTATCCTTTCCGGAGCCGAGTTCCGGCCGGTTACGGTCACCGAGAGTCCGCTGGATCGGGCCGTACGCTGGATGCGGGACCGGTGGAACGCCTTCAAGGACTGGCTGGGCCGGATATTGAGACAGTTGTTTGGCAGCGTGTCCCTGGCGGGCGGGGGCGAGGGGTTGATGTGGGTCTTCGTCGGTCTGTTCATTGTTCTGGCGGCATGGCTGCTGGCCCGGCTGCTCCGGGGCGCCTGGGAGCGGCGCGAACGGAAGCCGAAAAAAATCAGCCGGGCCTATGATCTGGACGAGGCCGGCGTGGAGACGGTGACGGAGCCGGACGAGTGGATGCAGCAGGCCCAGCGCTATGCCGCCGAGGGCGACTACCGGCGCGCCTTCCGGGCCGTCTTTCTGGCGATCCTGGCCCATCTCAATCGCGCCGGAGCCATCGAGTACGACCGCTCCCGTACCAACGGCGACTATCTGCGCATGCTGCGCGGCAAGGGGCTGCGCGCCCTCTACGACGCCCTGCGCCCGCTCACCGTCGAGTTCGACATCCGCTGGTATGGCAACCGCGCGACCGCCGAAGAGGACTACCAGCGCTGCCGCCGCGCTTACGAGCAGGTGAAGCAGTTGAGCGGAACCCGCGCCGCAAAGGGAGAAGCCTAGATGGCCCCGCGGCGAGCCGGACGGGGATCGCCCGAAATCTGGGGCCTGGCGGCCCTGTTCGTCGTGTTCCTGGTAGCCGTGGCCTACTACCAGCGGATCGCGCAGGAGACCACCGCCCACGACGAGCCCAGTTCCCTCAACGCCCAGGGACCGGGCCTCAAAGCCTTCTACCTGCTGCTCCAACAGGAAGGCTACCGGGTAGACCGGCTGGAGACCACCTGGAACGCGCTCGACCGCCGGCAGGGACTTCTCGTGGCCGCAGAGCCTTTCGACCGCGACCGCGGTATCCAGCCGTCCGAGATGCGCTCCTTGCGGCGTTGGGTCCAGCAGGGCGGCTCGGTCCTCTACTTTGTCGGCGCGCCGCCGCGTCCCCCCGATCCGGGCGACATCGTCTTCGGGGATGTGGCCGTCTCCTCCGGCCCGCCGGATCTGGAGCGCATCAAGCCAGCCGTCTCGACCGCGACCACGAGCGATGTCGTCGATATTGCCGTGCGCAGCCCGGTCCGGCTGTCCGTTCCCCCCAATTCCGGCTACACCACGCTGTTTGCCGACTCGGAGGGAGCCATCGCCATTACGAAGCCGCTGGGCAAAGGCCGTCTCTTCGTGGTGGCCGGCCCGATCGCCGCCAGCAACGATTCCATTCGGGAGGCGGACAACGCGGTCTTCCTGGTCAACATCGTCGCCGAGACCGCCGGAAAAACCGGCAAGACCGTCGTGTTCGATGAGTACCATCACGGCGTCGGTTTCGACCAGGCGAACGGCAGCGGCGAGGGTGGTCTGTGGGCGGCAACCCCGCTCCCCTTGCGCCTGACTCTGTTTCACCTGCTGGTATTAGGCGCGCTTATCGTGTATAATGGCAACCGCCGGTTCGGCCGGCCCAGGAGCGTGTCGCTGCCCGCCTATCGGCCCAGCACCGACTACCTCGACTCGATGGCGCGGCTGTTCCGCCGCGCGGGCGGGGCGGATATCGTGCTCCAGATGTTGTATACGCGATTCGCACGGGACCTGGCGCGCCATCTCGATCTGCAGCCAGATACGCCCACGGCGCAGTTGATGTCGGTGGCGGAGCGGCGCTACGGGCCGGATGGCGGTGCCCTGGAGCGCCTGATGGCCCGCTGCAGAGCGATAGAGGCGGGCCAGCGGATCGACGAGCCGGAGATGCTGCGCCTGGTCCAGGAGATCGAAGCGCTGAGGAGGAGATATCGTCTTGTCGGAGATCAATAGCGGGCAAGCAGAGTTCGCGGCGACACCGCCTGCGAGCTCCCTGGAGGGGATCGCGGCGCCAGCCGGTCCGCCGCAGACCGCGCAGCAGCTCGCCGAGCACATCCTGGTCGAGGTGCATAAGGCCATCGTCGGGCAGGAAGAGCTGGCGGAAATGCTGATAGTCGCGGTCCTGGCCGGAGGCCACGTGCTGCTGGAGGGCGTTCCGGGCACCGCCAAGACGCTTTCGGTGCGCGCCCTGGCGCGCATCTTCGACGTCTCCTTCGCCCGCATCCAGTTCACCCCCGACCTGATGCCCTCGGACATCCTGGGAACCAGCGTCTTTGATCCGCGCACCCAGCAGTTCAACCTCAAACGGGGTCCCATCTTCGCGGGCCTGATCCTGGCCGACGAGATCAACCGCACGCCTCCTAAGACGCAGTCGGCGCTCTTAGAGGCGATGGAGGAGCGGCGCGTCACCATCGATGGCGTCAGCCACCCGCTTCCGGAGCCGTTTCTGGTGTGCGCTACGCAGAACCCCATCGAGTACGAAGGCACCTATCCACTGCCGGAGGCTCAGCTCGACCGCTTCATGCTCAAGGTGAACATCGGCTATCCGAGCGCCGAGGAGGAGCAGACCATCCTGGCGCGCGTCCAGGCCGGCTTCCGGGCGCAGGATCTGGAAACGGCGGGCATCGTGCCCGCGCTGCAGGGACCCGACCTGCCGCGCTACCTGGCGGAGGTCGAGAGCGTGCGCGTCGAGCCGTCCGTGCAGCGCTACATCGTCGAGATCGCCCGCGCCACCCGCGAGAACCGGCACGTCACCCTGGGCGCCAGCCCCCGCGCAGCCGTCACGCTTCTGCGCACGTCCAAGGCGCTGGCGGCCATTCGGGGCCGCGACTTCGTCACCCCCGATGACGTCAAGACACTGTCGCCTCCCGTGCTGCGCCACCGGCTGATCCTGCGGCCCGAATCGGAGATTGAGGGCTACACAGGCGACCGCATCATCGACAGCGTCCTGCAGTCGGTGGAAGTGCCACGGTGATTTACCTGGCCCCACCCGCGGCTTCGCCTTTCTCTTCCCTTCAGGGAAGAGGGTGACCCAGGTCAGTACCTTTACTTCATGGGTCCCTCCTTAGAAAGAGCGATTCGAGTAGGAATCGTGGCGCGACCGGCGACGGGCGGGATGCGCCGCCATATCTCTACGCTGCTCGCCGGACTGGACCGCGAAACCTTCTCCCCTACCCTGTTCGCTCCCCCGGACTTTACGCTCGATCCTCCGGTTCCGAATTTGCGGCGGATTGACATCCCGATCCGCGCACGGACGGCGCCGCGAGCGGACTGGCGTGCCGTCCGGCTGTTGACGCAGCAGCTTCAAGGGCGGTTCGAGCTCGTGCATGGGCATGGGCTGCGGGGCGCCTGGATCGGCGCGCTGGCGGCCTCTCGCGCGGGTATCCCCTTCATGTTTACCGCGCATAATCTCGTCTCCCCCTCCGGTTTTCTCCTCCGGTTCTGTCTGCGGAGGATCGGCGGTCGTACCGCGCGCGCGATCGCCGTCTCTCAGGCCGTGGCGGAAACTCTCATAGCCGCCGGGATTCCGGCAGAGAAGATAACCGTCGTTCCGAACGGCATCTCGCTGGCGCCGTTCGATACTCCTTTCGATCCTTTAGAAACGCGCGCTACGTATGGAATCCCTGCCGGAGCGCCACTCGTGCTGGCGATCGGAAGGCTCGCGCCGGAGAAGGGGTTCGACGTGCTGATCGATGCCTTCCAGAAGCTCTCCGCGCGCCTTCCGGAGGCGTGCCTGGCACTCGTAGGCAGTGGTCCACTGGACGCGCCGCTAAGAGCACGCGCCGGAGAGAGTTCTATTCTCTTCACCAGGATGGTGGCGAATGTGACCCCGCTGCTGCATGCCGCCGACGTGGTCGCCATTCCCTCCCGCCAGGAGGGTCAGGGAATCGTCGCGCTCGAAGCGATGGCCGCCTCTAAGCCGGTGGTCGCCAGCCGGGTGGGCGGCCTGGTAGAAACCGTGATCGCGGGGGAAACCGGCCTCCTCGTCCCGCCGGAAGATACAGCGGCGCTGGCGGCCGCGCTCGAATCCCTGATCGCCGATCCGGCGCGGCGCGCAGCGCTGGGAGCCGCCGGTCGCAAACGTGTCGAGCAAGAGTATACCGCTTCCCGGATGATTGCACGTCTCGAAGCGGTCTATCTAAGCCTGATACCCCCTCACACTTCCACTGGATCGTCCCCTTTTACATCGCCTTCCTGACGAGCAAACGGAAATCTACCTCACTTTTGACTTTGGGCAGCTAAAGCCGCAGCCACCAAGGCGCGAAGTCGCCCCGCTAAGGCCCCCACCCCCGTCCCCCCAATCGCCGACGCGCTCCCCATTCCCCCAATTCTAGGGGAGGGGGACGCTATTCCTATCTGATGCCGCTGCACCCCTCCCCCTTTATCCCCTCGGCCCTTGTGGAAGAGGGGAGCTATGGCCTTAGCTCTGTCCCTGCTTTTAGGCCAGAGAAGCTTTAAGCAGAGGCACAAGATGACAATCTAGTCCCCCCTCCCCTAAACTTGGGGGAGGGGAAGGGGGTGGGGGCTTTAGCAGGCGGACTCTGCGCCTTTGTTGCTGCGGCTTCAGCCGCCCGAACAGAGAAAAGGGAAGGGTCCTGGAGAGAGCGTCAGGCAGGAGGAATAACACGAACAAAGGTGAAGAAAGGGGAAAGGAGCGAAAGTCTCGGAAGATATGCTTACCGAAAGCCAGCGGGCGCATTTAGCGGAAGGCGCAGCCGTCTGGGGGATTCACCTGGACGCAGAGGCTCTGGACCGATTCTCCCGCTTCGCGACGCTGCTGGAAGAGGGAAACCGGCGGCTGAACCTGACACGCATCCCCGCAGAAGACGTCGTGGAGCTGCACTTTCTGGACTCCCTGGCGCTGGCAGCCGTCTTTCGACCGGAGCCAGGAATGCGCGTCCTGGACGTAGGCACGGGCGCCGGATTCCCCGGCGTGCCCCTGGCGCTGGCGTTTCCGGGTCTGCAGATGACCCTGCTGGACGCCACGCGCAAGCGCCTGCTCTTTCTGGAGGAAGCAATTACGGACCTGGGCCTCGCGGATGTCCACGTGCTGCATGCCCGCGCGGAGGACCTGGCGCGCGATCCACAGCATCGCGAGCATTACGATCTGGTGACGGCGCGCGCCGTGGCGAAGATGCTATTACTGGCAGGCTGGCTGCTGCCGCTGGTCCGCCAGAACGGGGTCGCGGTCGTCTACAAGAGCCGGGAGGCCGGGGAGGAGATCGCTGCCGCGCGCCTGCAGATCGAGGCGCTGGGCGGGCGTATCGAGCGCATCGCGGATGTGATCCTTCCCCGGACCGACATTCTCCGCAAGCTCGTTCTGATCCGCAAGCGGCGTCCAACGCCGCCACGCCTGTCGCGGCCCTCTATGAGGACCTAAAAGGAGAATAAGAATGCATCTTCCCTATAAACGGTTTATACCGGCTGTCTGCGCGGCGGCGGCAGTTCTCGCGCTGCTGCCGAGATCGGCAGGCGCGGAGCATTTCGAGATCCTGCTGCGCGTGCAGGCCGCCGACAGCCAGGCCGATGCCTTTATGGATACCACGCCACCTATCGGCGGGATGAACCACCGCCCGGTAGTCAAAGCAAAAGCCGGCGAGACGATCCGCGTGTCCTGGCGGATGAAAAGCGCCTATCCGCACGGCACGATGAAAGACGTTGGCGTCCATTTCTTCGTCGTGCGCGAGGATCAAGTCGGGCAGAAGCCGGTGCCCGATCCCGCCGGCGCAGCGGGTATCGTGGACAACAGCTTCGCCATGGATTTCAGCCCCGATTCGGTGGCGACAGGAGCGTTGCGCTTCAAGATCACCGAGCCGGGCAACTACCTCGTGCGCCTCCAGAGCGAGAACACGCATCAGGAACACGGACACGAGCATTTCTCGGCGATCGATCTTGTCGTCGGATAGCCCGGAGCAGAAAAGATTCAACAGAAGCCAGCAGGAAAAAGGAGCCGAGACGCCTCGGCTCCCTTGTATTGTCTGTGAGCGGCCTTAAGCCTATCGAGGCTGGCAGCGTATCAGTCCTTATCGAACTTGAGGGCCAGGCGCACCTGCTGGATCGCCTGATCGGTCGCCTTCAAGGCGTCGGCGCGATGGCCGCCGAAATCATGGGCGCCTTCCTGCAGCTCCATTTTGGCGCGCATCAGCGCCCGCAGCGCTTGCCGCAGCTCCGGGTGACGCTCGCGGCCCTGCCGGAAAGGATGGGCGCCGCGCACGATCACGCCGGGAACTGGGCGCGGCACGCCATTGCCCTGCGCCAGCACGCCGAGCGTCGCGGTCGTTCCCAATAGAGTCATCAGGCCGCCGAGGGCCAGTATCCGCATCTTCATGAGAGGTTTCTCCTTCTTGTCGTCTGTTTCGCGGCGTCCGGGTTGCCTGCCGCGCAGACGCCACCTGGTAATTTCACGAGCGCTGTTAGCATCGGTTATCGATCCAGCGCTTTCGGGTTTACAGACGGAGAACAGGCGGTCAGGTTCATCGACAGGAAAAATTTGTCCCTTCCCGTTTTGGAAGCTGCACACATCTAGCCAGATACGAACGTAAAAGCGGTAAGAGGAGGAGAGGAATCATGGCCATGACGCCCGCGATCGAGTCGCCTCACAGAGAAAACCAGCCGCCCGCCGATCCTTGCCTGGATCCGGAAGAGTTAGAAAGCGCCCTGGCGCCGTGCGCCTTCGTGCTCTTCGGCGCAACCGGAGACCTGACCCACCGCAAGCTTCTGCCGGCCCTCTACAGCCTGCATCGGCAGCAGTTGCTCCCGGAACCCTTCGTGCTGCTCGCTTTTGCGCGCCGGGACATGGACGATGCAGCTTTCCGCAGCTATCTGCGCGATTCGCTGCAAAAGTTCGCCCCGAACCTGCCCGTAGACGGCCCGGAGTGGGACCGCTTCGCGCGCGCCATCTTCTATCTGCGCTCCACGTTCGATGATCCGGAAGGCTATCGCCATCTCTCCGCGCGCCTGGCCGAACTGGACAAAGAGTTCCACCTGCGCGGCAACCGCCTGTTCTATCTGGCCACGCCCCCGGACAGCTTTTCGGAGATCATCCGCGAGCTTGGCGCCGCCGGCCTGAATAAGCCCGGCAGCCTGGAAGGCTGGGCGCGTATCGTCGTCGAAAAGCCCTTCGGAGTCGATCTGGCCTCCGCCCAACAGCTCAACGCCGAGTTGAGCGCCGTCTTCCAGGAAGATCAGATCTATCGCATCGACCACTATCTGGGCAAAGAGACTGTCCAGAACATCCTGGTCCTGCGTTTCGCTAACCAGATCTTCGAGCCGCTCTGGAATTCACGCTATATCGAGCGCGTGCAGATCACCGTCGCCGAGACGCTGGGCATGGAGGGGCGCGGAAAATACTTCGACGCGGCGGGCATCACCCGCGATATGATCCAGAACCACGCCCTGCAGGTGCTCACCCTCATCGCCATGGAGCCGCCCGTCTCCCTGCAGGCCGACGCCATCCGGGATGAGAAGGTCAAGGCGCTCCAGTCGATCCATCGCTTTACGCCGGAGGACGTGGCCCGCTTTACCGTGCGCGGCCAGTACGGTCCCGGAACTATCCGGGTGGACGGTAAGGAGGAGGCCGTTCCGGGTTACCGGCAGGAGGAGGGGGTCGATCCGAGCTCGATGACGGAGACCTATGCCGCGTTCCGGTTCGGCGTAGAGAACTGGCGCTGGGCCGGCGTGCCCTTCACCGTACAGGCGGGCAAGCGACTGGCGGCGCGTCTGACGCAGGTACAGATCCAGTTCAAGGCGATTCCGGAGGTGCTGTTCGCCCGGCTGGCCTGCGCCAACGTCAAGCCGAACCGCCTCACGATCCGCATTCAGCCGGACGAGGGCGCATCCCTGGAGATCGGCAGCAAGGTGCCGGGGCCGCGCATGGAGGTGCAGCCGGTGCGCATGGATTTCCAATACGGCTCCGCGTTCAAGGCGCCCATCCGCGATGCCTACGAGCGGCTGCTTCTGGATGCCATTCGCGGCGACGCTTCCCTCTTTGCGCGCAACGATGAGGTCGAGGCGGCCTGGGCCATCATCACGCCTATTCTGGAGGCCTGGCGCGCTATCCCCTGCCCGCCCTTCCCCAACTACGCCGCCGGGACCTGGGGACCTTCCGAAGCCGGTGCCCTCCTGACCGATTAGAGCGTCCCAACCGTCTAGAAGTCGGAAATTCAACACGCATGTCCGGGAAGGAGTCTATGACCATCGACTGGGTCTTTTTCGATATCGGGGATGTTCTCTTCGATGAGAACGTGCCGCATCTCTACCATTTCCACCTGATGCTGCTGGCGTTGCGCCGGCATGGCGTAGACGTAAGCTGGGACGACTACCGGATGCAGATTCAACAGAGCGTCCGGGTGCGGCCCGATTCCGCTATCGACGACGCGGCCCGCCACTTTGTGCCCGACGACGCCCTCTGGAATCAGATCCATCAGGAAGTCCAGGAAGAGTATAAGACGGCCCGCAAGCCGCACCCCTATGGTCTGTTGCTGGACAACATCACGGCCGTCGTTCAGTATCTGCACACGGATTTCCGGCTCGGCATCGTCGCCAACCAGCACCCGCCCATCCTCCAGGCGCTGGACGCCTACGGCATCAGCCACTATTTCGACGTGAAAGCCATCAACGAGGTAATCGGCCTGTCCAAGCCCGATCCGGCGATCTTCCGCTGGGCGCTGGAGCAGGCGGGCTGCCCACCGGAGCGGGCGCTCATGATCGGAGACCGCCCGGACAACGATATCGCCCCTGCCCGATCGCTGGGCATGCGCACGATTCGCTTCCAGCGCGGCCTGCTCTACACCTGGTACGAGCCGCTCCAGGAGAACGAACACGCCGACCTCATCGTCCGGGAGACCCTCGACCTGCCCCGCGCCGTCCGCCGCCTCGCAGGGGGTGGCTGAAACCATCCCCCTTTAAATAAACCACTCACTCGCTAGGCTCTACTCCAAGCGTGTACCTGCTGCCAGGCTGAATAAAATGAACCACCCGCTCGCTTCGCTCGCTAGAGCCACAGAGCACACAGAGGAAAAGCCAATGCGAGAAAAGCCAAGAGAAACGTCGATACCAAACAGCAAGCCTTTTCCTCTTCCTCATGGCGAGCGAGAGCACAGAGAAAAGCCAATCCTCGCTATAGCCGGGTCGTTTTTCTCTGTGCTCTCCTTGCGTGGATAGCAGAGGCACAGGCATCTCTATTTGCACCTGCTTCGTTTTTTCTCTTTTGCTTTTCTCGCATTGGCTTTTCCTCTGTGTGCTCTGTGGCTCTAGCGAGCGAAGCGAGCGGGTGGTTCATTTTATTCAGCCTGGCAGCAGGTACACGCTTGAGGTAGAGCAAAGCGAGCGGGTGGTGATATTTTTGAGGCTGTGGGTAGGTACACGTGGAGAGTAGGGGATGTCGAAGCGGATCGTGATTGTGGGGGCGGGAGTGATCGGGCTTTGCACGGCCTATTACGCGCTGGAGAAGGGCCATCGGGTCACGGTGCTGGAGCGGGGTGGGCCCGATCACGATTGCTGCTCGCTGGGCAATGCCGGCATGGTGGTCCCCAGTCACTTCATGCCGCTGGCCGCGCCGGGCATGGTGGCGCTGGGCCTGCGCATGATGTTCCATCCGGAGAGTCCCTTCAGCATCCATCCGCGCCTGAGTCTGGACCTGCTGCGCTGGGGATGGGCCTTCTACCGGGCCGCCAATGCCGCGCACGTGGCGCGGTCGGCGCCGCTGCTGCGCGACCTGGGCCTGGCCAGCCGGCGAGGTTATGAGGATCTGGCGGAAGCGCTTGGTGGGGGCTTTGAGCTTGTGCAGAACGGGCTGCTTATGCTCTGCAAGACGCAGCATGTTTTGGACGAAGAGGCGGCGCTGGTAAAGAAAGCGCACGAATTGGGCATACCGGCGGAAGTGCTCTCGCCGGAGGAGGTCGCCCGGCTCAATCCGGCCATGCGCATGGACGTCGCCGGGGCGGTCTACTTTCCGCAGGACGGCCATCTGACGCCGCCGCGATTGATGGCCGCGCTGATGCGCGCTGTGGAGGAAAGGGGCGTGGAGTTCTGCTGGTCTACGGAGGTGACGGGCTGGCGCGCCTCCGAAGGGCGCATAGAGGCTGTTCGGACCACGCAGGGCGAGGTCTCCGCCGACGAATATGTGGTGGCGTGTGGCGCCTGGTCGCCGCACGTGTTGCGCGATCTCCCGCTTCGCCTGCCGATGCAGTCGGGCAAGGGCTACAGCGTGACCCTGCCCACACCCCGGCAGTTGCCGACCATCTGCTCGATCCTCACGGAAGCCCGCGTCGCCGTCACGCCGATGGGCGCCGCCCTGCGCTTCGCGGGCACGATGGAGATCACCGGCCTCGACCAGTCCATCAACCGGCAGCGCGTGAACGGGATTTTTAAGTCGATACCGCAGTATTTTCCGGAGTTCCGGCAGGAGGATTTTCAGGACTTGCCGGCCTGGAGCGGCCTGCGTCCCTGCTCTCCCGACGGTCTGCCCTACATCGGTCGCTTCCGCCGTTACGCCAACCTCAGCGTCGCGGCCGGTCACGCCATGATCGGGGTCAGCCTGGCACCCATCACGGGCAAGCTCATGGCCGAAATCCTCTCCGGCGAGCCGTCTTCCATTCCTATCGACGCTCTCACCCCCGACCGCTATGCATAGGGTAAACTCCTGGCATGGATATTTCCAAATCGGATAGCACCACGGATCTACCTATCGATGAAGAAGCTTTACTGGATTTGCTTCGCCGTGAAGCCGCATACGAACATGCATTAAACCAACGGCAACGCATCTGGTTTCTACCTCTATTTGCGTTAATGCTAGTTGGTTTTATAGGCCGCGGTTGGTCTATTGGCAAGTCTGAAGCCTTACAGGTCGTGTTTAACTGTATTCAGGGATTGGGAGGTATTTCATTGTCCCTGTTGAGCCTGCTGATATATCTACAAAGTGACCGGCGGCGAAAATTTCGATGTGAGCTCCTTGAAAAGCTCAAAGACGACATGCGGGCTATTGGCTCCCTGGTAATGCTTGCCTCGGAGCCACGGCTGAAGGAAGAAGTCGCTCCTCTTGCCGGGCAACTTCTGAAGGAGCTACTTCCCAGTCTGCGCGCGGACGATGCCCCGTACTTTCTGCCGGGCCACCATATGGCACTTTTGAAGCTTCTTGGCAATAAAGATAGTACGCTGGTACTGGTGGTGCTGAAAGCTCTGGAGCAGATTGGGGATGAGCGGGCACTGGTACCGGTCGAGCGCCTGGCGGCGAAAACAAAATATCCAGCAGTCCAGCAGGCGGCGCAGGAATGTCTTCCTTATCTCCAGACGCGCGCTCAGGAGAAGGAACGGGCCTTGACCTTACTGCGTCCCTCCGACGCTGGTCCGATTCCTGAAACGCTACTCCGACCAACCTCATCGGCTACAGACAACATGCAGGAGCAACTGCTGCGCCCGACGGAGTAAATTGGCTATGTTCGCTCTGCGTAAGATCCGATCTTTTCCAATCTCGTTGAAAGACGGCAGGGAATCAAAGCGGCGAAAGAGAACTGTAGGGCATGCCGACGAGACATGCCTTTTTATGCGCATTCTTGCTGCTGGTATCCGGTCTTTTCGCCGCAGCCCCACCTTCCACACCTCCTTCTGCGCAAGCTGTCGCGCGAGCACAGGCCGCGCCGGCTCAACAAGCCGAGCCGACACGCGCTCTGTTCCGTTACCTTCGCGACGACAACGCTCCTGACCACCTGACGCGCGTGCATATCCACGCGGCGCATACCGCTTCCACGCCCATCAATCCGATGGTCTTCGGCAATTTCCTGGAACACCTCGGCGCGAACATCTACGGGGGCGTCTGGGCGCAGATTTTGCTCAACCCGAATCTGGAGGCTGCCGGGGAGAATGGCAAAACACCCCCGGATTGGGAGATGGTCGGGACGGCGGTCTGGCAGGAAGGCGGCTATCTCTCCCCGCGCTGCGTGCGTCTGATGCCGGCCGGTTCGGACGGCGCCCTTATGCAGACGATCTATCTGCCCATCCAGCGGACCGGGCGTTATACGGGTGCTCTCTACTTGCGCGCTCCCGAAGCGCCGGGACGGATCGTGGTCACGCTGACGCGGGCGGCGGCTCCTGCCGGTCCTCCCCTCGCGCAGGCGACGCTCGCCGCCGAGCGGACCACCTGGCGAAAGCTGGCCTTTCCGCTCGTGGTCGCGCCGAGGGCGCTGGCGAAGGGGGAAGCGGTCCGATTCCAGATCGCGCACCGGGACGGCGGGCCGGTGGACGTGGACCAGGTCGAGCTCACTCCGGACGACAACCTGCTCGGCTACGATCCGGAAATCGTCAGGCTGAGCCGGGCGCTGCAGGTTCCCGTGCTGCGCTGGCCGGGCGGCAACTTTTCCAGCGGCTATCACTGGCAAGATGCGCTCGGTATGCGGGAGCGGCGGCCTACCGACCGCAACGCGGCCTGGGGCGGCGTCGAGCCCAACAGCTTCGGCATCAACGAGTACATCCGCTTCTGCCGCCTGCTGCACGCGCAGTACCAGATCACCGTCAACGCCGGGGACGGCACGCCCGAAGAAGCGGCGGCCTGGGTGCAGTACTGCAACAGCATGCCGCGCAATCGCTTCGGGCAGATGCGCGCCGCCAACGGCTCGCCGGAACCCTACGACGTGAAGCTGTGGGAGGTCGGCAACGAGCTTTATGGCGGTTGGCAGATCGGCCACACGGATGCCGCCGGCAACGCCGACCGCTATCTTCGGTTCCGCGATGCCATGCGCCAGGCCGATCCGGACATCGCGCTCATCGCCACCGGAAAGGGGGACGAGTTTACGACCGAGGGCCTGCAGCGCGATCTGGACTGGAATGCGCGCCTGCTGCGCGCCACGCAGGCGCGCGGACCGTTACCGGACTATCTCTCCCTCCATCCGCTCGTCCCAATGCCTTATGATCTTGCCAATGCGCCCTACGCGGACCGGTACGCGAGCGTGATGGCGTTTCCAGAGTTTCTGGATGCGCGGATGCTGCCTGCGCTCGCGCAGCAGATCGTCTCTATCGAGGGGCCGGCGGCCAAAACGCGGCTGGCGGTGACAGAGTGGGGAATCATCTACGGCGGCGAGAAGTACGGAGAAAGCCCCAACCCGGAAAATCTCTGCGGAGCGATCTTCAACGCGTTGATGCTCAATACCCTGCTGCGCCATAGCGACTGGGTGACGCTGGCCAACGTGACCGGCCTGATGCATGGCGGCGGAATCAAGAAGCGGCAGGGCGTCGTCTACGTCGATCCGCAGGACTGGACGCAGCAGCTCTACACGACTGCGCGTCCGCATACGCCCGTCGAGACCGTCACCGACGGGCCGGGCAGTGACGTGCCTGCCCGCGGCTTTCTGCCTGCCGCCACCGGCGTGCCGGACGTGGATGTCTTCGCCGCCCTTACGGCAGACGGCCGGCGCCTGGTCGTCTTTGCGGTCAACCGCCATCGCACGGAAGAGCGCCCGCTTCGCCTCGACGTGGACGGCTTCGACGCGGCTTCTCTCTCCGCTACCCTGCTCACGGCGTCCGACCCGCAGGCCGGAAACTCCATCGACGCGCCGGACGCCGTCGCGCCGCGTCCTTTCTCCACGCCTGCCTGGCCGCCTGCGCCCGGCGCCGAATGGCAGGTCTCCCTGCCTTCGCACAGTCTGGTCGTCCTCACTCTGAGCCACCGGTGAAACCGGCGCTGCCCCGAGCCTGGGGCAGGCGCCGCAAATTTATCGATCGGCAGGGGAAGGCAGGACGAGGACCTTAAGCGAGTTTTCGCGCGGATGCGTTGCCAGGTCGATCGCGGCGTGGATAGACTCCAGGTCGAACCGGTGCGTGATGAGCGGACGCGCGTCCACACGGCGGCGGAAGAGCAGATCGGCGGCCTCATCCTGAAGCGTGATGTCGCTGCTATAGGAGCCGATCAGGGACTTCTCTTCCATGCAGATGGCGCCCGCGTCCACTTCCAGCGGATCGCCGAGCCGGGTATGAGCGAACAGGAGGACTTTGCCGGCAGGCCGCACGGCCGCAAAAGCGGAGGCGACCACGCGCGTGTCCGGAACAGCGACGATCGCCAGGTCCGCGCCGCGCCCCTCGGAGAGAGCACGGATGGCCGCCTCCACGTCGCCGCTATCGGGTTCCAGCGCCACGGTCGCGCCGAGCTGCCGGGCGACGTCGAGCCGGTAGGCAAAGCGGTCCGTGACGATGGTTCGCGCGCCCGCCTCACGCGCCAACTGCGTGAACAGCAGCCCGATCGGTCCCTGGCCGAGGATCCAGACGGTGTCGCCTTCTTGCACGTTCGCCATCCGGACCGCCTTCAGGCAGGTGTTCAGCGGCTCCAGGAAGCTGGCCTCCTCGAAAGTAACGTCGTCTGGAACGCGGACCATGCCGCCCCGAACGCACCATTCCCGCACGAGCACATATTCGGCGAAGCCCCCGCCGGCCGGCTCGAAGCCGGCGGTGGTCCCGGTCTGCTTATAGACCGGGCACTGTGCGAAGGCGCCGCGCCGACAGAAGAAGCAGTCGGGGGACTGGCAGGGGACATGGTGATTGACGACGACGCGCTCGCCGACCGTCCAGCCTTCCACCTCCGCGCCGAGGGCGGCGATGGTCCCGGCCGTTTCGTGGCCGAAAATGCGGGGTGGGGGTACGAGGCCGTAATGAATCTTTTTCAAGTCGGTCCCGCAGACACCGCACGCCGCCACGCGCACCAGGACTTCCCGTGGACCGGGCGCCGGCACCGTCACGTCTTCCACACAGATGGTATCGATGCCGCGATAGACCGCAGCGCGCATCCTCTCCGGCCGCATAACGCTCTCATCCTTCCTCTCTTGCCGAGATTATAGACCGAGCCGAGCCGAAAGTCAATGTTACCTGACTCCACCCGCGGCTTCGCCTTTCCCTTCCCTGCGAACGGATCCAGCGTATCAGGGAAGGAAAGGACCGTAAGGTCCGAGATCGTGCGGGGGTCAGGTAAATCCAGCAATCATCGCGAATTTAAAAGATCCAATAGGAGATGCCGATGGATACGAGCCGGAAGACGAAGAGAAAGAACGAGCTGCTGCTTGGCGTGGTCGGCTGCCTGGCTCTGGCGGCGATGTTCGGCTGGATGGGCTGGGTATCGTTAAATCGTAATCCGGCCCTTGCGATACCGACGCCCCGGATGCCTTCGCCCAATGCTTACGACTATTATGTCCGGGCCAGCGATGCTATCAAACCGATCACGTATCACGGCAGTAAAGTCAATGTCATCTTCAGCATACTCATGAAATCCGGCGCGCTGGAACCCTCATATCCAGCGGATGAGAAGGGCGCCTTCGTGAATGCCAATGCGCCTGCGCTAAAGCTGCTGCGCGAGGGCTTCACATATGACTGCCAGCTACCGCCGGTCCGCTCCTTTCATACTCCCCACGATCTTTTAAACCCTATGGGAGACTTTGCGAGGCTGGCGCGTCTGCTGCTGATCGCTGGCGAGATCAAAGCTTCGGCAGGGAACTGGGGTGGGGCGATGCAGAGCGATCTGGACGCCATCCAATTGGGGGAGGACCTATCGCGTGGGGGCGGCCTGGGTCCATTTATGGAGGGGGATTTGTACCAGCGTTTCGGTCAGCAAGCGGCCGAGGCTGCCGTAGATCACTTGACCGCCACTCAGGCGCGAGAGACGGCGCGGCGGCTGGAAAGGATTCTCGCCCGGCACGCGCCGTTCCGCGACGTCCTGCAAGAAGAGAAGTGGCAGTGCCAGGCCAGACTGCTGGAGCTGTTCCGCAGACCGGGTTGGCGTGGAGAGCTGATCGGCGGCAGGAACGACGAAGATATAAAGCAGCGGGCGGGACGCTGGAAGCTGTATCTGGTGAGCAAAAAGCAGATCATGGATGGCTGCACCCATTACCTGGACCGGTGGATCGCGAAAGCGGGACAGCCCTATGCCGCCCACGTGGCTTCTCCTCCTTTACCGGACAACGATATCAGCAAATCCTTTGTCTTTGACTATTCACGGCTCTGGAGCCGGGACGTGCAGATTCAAGCACGAAATGTGCTTCTGCTGTTACGGCTGGCGCTGCGTGCCTACCATCTGGAGCATGGCCGCTATCCGACCGCATTGAAGGACCTTATTCCCTCGTATTTAACTCGCCTCCCGGACGATCCGCTGGCGATGCAGGGCAGCTTCAGCTACCATCGCGACGGCAGCACGTATACGCTCTTCAGTGGTATCCTCACCAGCCCTGGCAGCCGCCCCGAAATCCTGCAATATCCATAACAGGGAATACAATGTCCTGATTTCAGGAGAGCGCGGCGCCGGTGGCCTGAATGGCGGCGATGGCTCTTTCGACATCCTCGCCGTCGATGTCCAGGTGGGTCACGAGGCGGATGCGGTGGGTGTCGGTCGGCGCGCAGAGGACTCGATGCTCCTCGGCCAGCCGTTGGGTGAAGGTCTCAGCGGGAAACCGGGTATTGAAGTAGACCATATTCGTCGGCACTTCGACGGTGTCGAGCGTGATGCCGGGTGTGCCGGCAATGCCATGCGCAAGGCGGCGCGCATGGCGATGGTCTTCGGCGAGCCGCTCGACGTGATGCTCCAGCGCGTAGAGGCCGGCGGCCGCCAGGATCCCCGCCTGCCGCATCCCGCCGCCCAGCATCTTGCGGACGCGGCGCGCCCGCGCGATGCATTCTTGCGTGCCGCAGAGCACCGAGCCGACCGGACAGCCTAACCCTTTCGACAGGCAGAAGGTCACCGTGTCGGCGCAGGCGGCGTACTCCGCCGCCGGGATGCCGGTCGCCACGGCGGCATTGAACAGCCGCGCCCCGTCCAGATGGACGCGAATGTTTCGCTCCTGCGCCATCTGCCAGAGCGCCTGATGGACCTCCAGCGGAATAATGGCCCCGCCCGCCCGATTGTGCGTGTTCTCCAGAACGAGCAGCGCCGTGCCAGGCTCGTGCAGGGATTCGGCGTGGATCAGGCGGTCGATCTGCTCTACGTCCGGCACGCCGCGCCGGCTGGTAAACGGGCGCGTCAGGACCTGCGCCACGGCAGCGGGCAGGCCCACCTCGTAGAGCATGGAGTGCGCCTCGTCATCCAGCAGGATCTCATCGCCGGGCCGGGTATGGGTCTTGATGGCGATGGCGTTGCTCATCGTGCCGGAGGGCACGAACAGAGCGGCCTCCTTGCCCAATCGGGCCGCCGCCACTTCCTGCAGGCGGTGAACGGTCGGATCGTCGTCGAAAACGTCGTCGCCGACTTCCGCTTCGGCGATCGCGCGGCGCATCTGCGGCGTTGGGCGCGTTACGGTATCGCTGCGCAGGTCTATGATTTTCAAAGACCTCACCCCCTGCCCCTCTCCTTACGAAGGAGAGGGGGAATTTGGTTTTTCTAACCCGCTCGCCCGGTCATCGAACCTTAGAGTTTGTACGGAAACCTGCCGTCTGCTGTAGCCGGGCAATGAATTACCCGCCTGGGGGTCCTTCGGACAACCGTCCTGCGGACGGAAAAGCCTGCCTATTGGAGGCAGGTCCGGGTTTGCGTACAGGCTCTTACGGCTCAGCTTTTCCAGTGTGCCAGCAGGTGCGCATCGACTAAGGTGATGGGCAGATTGCGAACGGAGCGCACGGCGGACGGAGAGAAGCCGGTCAGCGCGATAAGATAGCCCTGGTGGGCGCCCGCCGCCTGTCTCCACGCTTCCAATGCCTGCACGTCCACGCGGCCCGCCGTGCGCCCGGTCGGGACGCACCGGGCCACCGCTTCGAGCGTTCCGTCGGGTGTCCTCAGCAGCAGGTCGCTCACGGTTTCCGAATCGGCTGCCGCCGGAAGTTGTCCCCGGCCGGCAAAGAGGGCGGCGACCTCCGCGGCCAGTTGGGCGTCGCTCAGGCTTCGCAGGCGGGCGACGTCGGCCAGAATGCGGCGCTCCTGCGCGGCGCGCCCCTGGGCTTCCTGCCGGGCCTGCAGGCGCTCCCTCTGCTGCCGCTCGGCCCGCTCCCGCGCCCGCCGCTCAGCCTCCCGCGCCCTGGCCGCCCGCTGGGCCTGACGGCGCGCCCGCTCCTGCGCCTCCCGTTCCCGCCGCGCCGCTTGCAAGACGGCGCGCCGCGCCATCATGGCCTGCGTTTCCAAGCGCCGCCGCCAGATTCTCCACGCGGCGCGAGACCACCATGCCAGCCCGCCGCCGCCGGCAAGCAGCAGAATCGCTCCCGCCGCCGGACTTGCCGGAAACGGACCCAGAAAACAGGCGAGCCCCAACAGCAGTACCGTCAGACTGGCCAGCGCCAGGCGCGGATCGGGAAGCGTTGCCGGCCTAGTATATCGCATGATGACGCTCCGTCTCCCCTTCTTTCTCGCTTTTTGGTGACCGCCGGGCGGATTTCCTGCCGGCTCGTTTTTTTCAGGCGAGCATAGCAGGAATAGATCGCTGCGTTCGCGTATTAGCCAGTTCAAGGGAGGGTCCGCGATGAAGCTTACCTGGAATGGAACCGGTTCGGCCTGGTCGCCTTACTACGGCAACTCTTCGGCGGTATTGGAAGCGGGCGGAAAACGCCTGCTGGTGGACTGTGGACATACCGTGCCGGCAAGACTTCAGGAAATGGGCCTTACCCTGCGCGACATCGACGCCGTCTTCATCAGCCACCTGCATGGCGATCACGTCTACGGCCTGGAGGAGTGGGGCTTTCGCAGTCTCCTGCAGTGGAAGATCCGGCCGCAACTGCTGATCGCCGCCGACCTCGCCGATATGCTCTGGCAGCAGGTCCTTGCCGGCACCATGGCGCAGGTGTGCGACAAGACCTGCCGGCTGACCGACTATTTCCAGGTAACCCCGATGCAGATCGGCAAACCGGTCTCGCTCGATCCCTGGACCCTGACCATTCACCCGGTGCGCCACGTGCCCAACGCCTGCGCGTATGGGCTGAAAGTGGCGGCGGAGAGCACGACCCTCGGCTTTACCTGCGACACGCTCGCCGACGGCGATCCCTGGTTCTATCAGGACACCGACCAGGTCTTCCATGACTGCAGCTTCGCGCCCTACTTCCCCGAAACCGTCCACGCCCACTTCGAGCAGTTGTGCCGGTATCCGCAGGAGTTCCGCATGAAGACCTATCTGGTCCATTATGAAGACGACATCCGCGCTTGCCGGGCGGACCCTCGGTGGCAGGCGGAGGTGAGTGCGACCGGGATGCGGCTCACCGTGCCTTTCCAGACGATTCCCTATTGAAAGCCTTCCCTGCCCATGACGGTCCCGGACGACTCCGCTTCTCAAAGCGCCGAACGCGCCATCCACCTCCTGCGCGAAGCGACGCGCCATACTCCCTACGAAGGCCGGCTGTATCTGGTCGGGGGGCTGCTGCGGGACCGCTTCCTCGGACTGCCCGTTCCCAACGATCTCGACCTGGTCCTGGAAGGGGACGCCATCGCGCTGGCCGAATTCCTCTATAAGAAGCGGCTGTCCACACACGCTCCGGTCACCTATCCCCGCTTCGGCACGGCGATGCTTCATATTGGAAGGGAAGAGGGAAAAGAGGCAGAGGGAAGATTATTCCCAACGCCTATGGACGCGGAAGGGAGCATGGTGGAGCTGGTCTCGGCGCGGGCTGAAAGCTATCGTCCCGACGACCGCAAGCCGGATGTGGAGCGGGGCACGCTCAAAGACGACGTGTTCCGCCGGGACTTTACCATCAATACCCTGCTGGAGAACCTGCACACCGGAGAACAGCTCGATCTGACCGGGCGTGCCCTGGAGGATCTCCAGGCCGGCATCATCCGCACGCCGCTGGAGCCGAGGGTCACCTTTTTCGACGATCCGCTACGAATGCTGCGCGCCATTCGGTTCGCGGCCCGGTTCGACTTCCACATCGAAGAAGCCACCTGGGCGGCCATCGTCGCCGAGGCCGAGCGGCTGCGCCCGCCGGTCATCTCGTACGAGCGTATCCGGGAGGAGTTCGTCAAGATCGTCCGGCTGCCGGGGCCGAAAGTGCGGCGCGGCCTCGAATTGCTGCTGACCTCGCGCCTGCTGGAGCAGTTCCTGCCGGAGATGCTGCCGATGGCCGGCTGCCCGCAGAACGAGTGGCATCTCTATGACGTGTGGACTCACACGCTCGTGGCGATGGAGCATCTGCCCGATTCGGCCCGCACGGAGTTGCGCCTCGGCCTGCTCTGGCACGACATCGGCAAGCCGGCCACGCGCACGGAGGACGAAAAGGGCGTCCACTTCTACGGGCATCCACAGGTAGGAATGGAGACGGCCCGCGCCATGATGACGCGGCTGAAGTTCTCCAACGACGAAATCCGCGACGTGACCACGCTGGTCCGGCTGCACATGCGCCTGGGCGAGTACCGGCCGGACTGGGCCGACGCGCCCGTCAAGCGTCTTATTCGCGACTGCGGTTCTTATCTGGACGATCTGTTCGTTCTGGCTCGCTGCGACATTGCCGCCACGAACCTGAGCATCGGGCAGGCCGTGGACCTGGACGGCCTGCGCGCCCGAATCGATGCCCTGAACGCTATCTCCAATGTCGTCCAGATCGAAAGCCCGCTCGATGGCAACGAGATCATGGAGACGCTTGGCATCGGGCCGGGACCGCATCTGCGCGCCGCCAAGGATTTTTTGACCAACGAGGTGATCGAGGGCCGGCTGGCGGAAGGCGACAAAGAAGCCGCGCGCAAGCAGCTGCGCCGGTGGTGGAAAGAGCATAAGGGGGATTAGGGACTGGGGACCAGGGAAAAACGCTTCCCGGCTCCAGGGAGGGAGAGCACACTGAAGACGCCGCGTGAGCTGCCGACGCTGATCCTGCTGGTTTTGACGTGTCTTGCGATGACGGTGCGTCTTCCCGGACTGCATTGGGATTACGCGCGGCACTTCTGGACGGTCACCAACCTGAAGGTGGTCGGGGAGAATGCGGCGTTCATCGGGGTGATGGCCTGCGGCGAGGGCATGGTGATTCTGAGCGGCGGGCTGGACCTGTCGGTCGGCGCGATTCTGGCGCTGGCAAGCTGCGCGGCGGCGATGGCGCTGGCGGCGGGCTGGTCCTGGCCGCTGGCGGTCGGAGTAGGCCTGGCCGCGGGGACCGTGGCCGGATTCTTCAATGGGGCGCTCATCACGTACCGGCGCCTGCCTCCTATTATTACCACGCTCGCCACCCTGCTCCTGTTTCGTCACGGTACCAGTATTCTGACTCATGCGCGCAGCTACGGGCCGTTCCCGGACGCATTCAATCGCATCGGCACCGACTGGATACCGGCGGTCCTGTTCGCGGTGTGCCTGGCGCTGTTTATCCTCGCCTCGCTGACGATCCGCTTCGGGCGCTGGGTCCTCGCCATCGGCGGCGGCGAGCAGGCGGCCCGGCTGAGCGGCATCGCCGTGGATCGGGTGAAACGGTGGGCCTATCTGCTCTCCGGTCTGTGCGCGGGCGTGGCGGGGCTGATCGTCATGGCGTTCAACAACAACACGCAATCCAGCATCGGGACGGGTTACGAGCTGGATGTGATCGCGGCGTGTGTGGTCGGCGGCGTGCGGATCACGGGTGGGGACGGCAGCATTCTGGGAGCGGCGCTGGGCGCGCTGCTGATCGCTCTGCTACGCGACGCCTTGATTCTGGCCGGCAGGCCGGCGGAGCAGTACGGCCTGTTTACCGGGGGGGTGATTCTGGCGGCGGCGCTTCTGGAGCAGTGGCGCAGCCGGCGGGGAATCCAGACGGCTTGAGACGCGCCGTTGAATCCGGGAGCCGCTCCCCCAGCGTCTGCAGTTTCCACCCCGTGATAAGGAAAGGGAAGGAAAGCGCGTGCGTACCGAGTTTAGCGTCAATGGGAGAACGTACCGGCCGCCGGAGCGTCCGGTCGTCGTGATCTGCCTGGACGGCTGCGCGGACGAGTACCTGGACGTTTCCCTGGCGCGGGAGAAGATGCCGAATCTGCAGGAGATGGCCAATCGGGGCTATCGCGGGATGGCGCGCGGCGCGCTGCCTTCCTTCACAAATGTCAACAACGCCTCGATCGCGACGGGCGTGCCGCCGAGCGTCCACGGCATCAGCGGCAACTTCTTCCTCGATCCGGAGACGGGCGAGGAGGTGATGATGAACTCCGCGCGCTACCTGCGCGCCGATACCATCCTGGCGGCAGCGGCGCAGGCCGGCCGCAAAGTCGCCATCGTGACCGCCAAGGAGAAGCTGCGCGAAATCCTTTCCCACGGGCTAGAGAGGATCGGCTTTTCGGCCGAGAAGGCGAATCAGGCCCAGGAGCGGACGCACGGCATCGCGGACGTGGAGGCGCTGGTCGGAATGCCCACGCCGCCGATCTACAGCGCCGAGGCCAGCCTGTTCGTCCTGCGAGCGGGCGTTTCCTTGATCGAAGCGGGCCGCGCCGACTTCCTCTATCTCTCCATGACAGACTACATGCAGCATCGCTATCCGCCGGAAGCCCCGGAATCGTTGGATTTCTATAGGGCCATCGACGCCGAGATCGGCCGGCTGCTGGCACTCAATGCAGTCGTGGGCGCGACCGCCGATCACGGCATGAACGCCAAGCAGACGCCGGACGGCGACCCGAACGTGATCTATCTGGAAAGCCTGCTGGCGGAGGAATTGGGGCCAGGCGTGAAGGTGATTCTGCCGATCACGGACCCCTATGTGGCGCATCATGGGGCGCTCGGCTCGTTTGCGACGGTCCATCTGCCGGACCTGCGGGCGACGCTGCTCGTGGCGCAGCGACTTATCGAGTTGGAGGGCATTACGGAGGTCTACGACCGGTATACCGCCGCGCGCAAGCTGGAGCTGCCCGCCGACCGCATCGGGGACATTGTGGTAATGAGCGGCCGGGACGTGGTGATCGGCCGCACGCCCGATTATCACAATCTGAGCGCGCTGGAGGGCGGTCTGCGCTCGCACGGCGGGCGCTACGAGGAGATGGTGCCGATGGTCCTCTCCGAGCCGCTTTCGGACCGCTACCGCGCCAGAGCGGCGGGCGATCCGCGCAACTTCGATATTTTTGATTTCACGGTGAACGGGAGCCAGGAATGCTGACGCTGCGCTGCTACGTCGCGGGAAAGCCGGTCGATTCGGACCGCACGCTCTCCGTGCAGAATCCCTACGATGGGACGATTGTGGGAACGGTCGCCCTGGCGGACCGCGCCGTCACGGAGGCGGCGATCACGACGGCGCTTACGCATCCCGTCTCCCTGACTCGCTATCAGCGTTACGAGATTTTAGATCGGGCACGCCGGCTTTTGTTAGAGCGCGCCGAGACGTTTGCGCGCCTCATCACGGCGGAATCGGGACTGTGCCTCCGGGAGACGCGTTATGAGGTAGGCCGGGCGACCGACGTGCTCCAGTTCGCGGCGATGGAGGCGTTGAAGGACGACGGACAAATCTTCTCCTGCGACGTGACCCCCAACGGCAAGGCGCGCAAGATATTTACGCTGCGGGAGCCGTGCCGGCTGGTCGCGGCTATTACGCCTTTCAATCATCCCCTGAATCAGGTGGCGCACAAGCTCGCCCCCGCCATCGCAGCCGGAGCGCCGGTAATCCTCAAGCCCTCGGAGAAGACGCCGCTGACCGCCCTGCGCTTCGCGGAGCTGCTCTATGAAGCGGGCCTGCCGCCGACGATGCTGAGCGTGCTTCTGGGACCGACGGAAGAGGTCGCCGCGCCGCTGGTGCAGGACCCGCGCGTGGAGGCCGTCAGCTTCACCGGCAGCGTCGCGGTCGGCAAGCAGATCGCCGCGACGGCGGGCTACAAGAAGCTGGCGCTGGAGTTGGGCGGCAACGACCCGCTCCTCATTCTGGAGGACGCCGACCTGGACCTGGCGGTCACGCTCGCCGCGGAAGGCGCGTTCCGCAACTCCGGCCAGCGCTGCACGGCGGTCAAGCGCATCCTCGTCGAGGAGCCGATCCTGGAGGCGTTCACGGACCGGTTCGTCGCGAAGGCGCGGGAATACACCTGCGGCGACCCGAGCGATCCGGAAACGCGCGTGGGGACGGTGATCGACGAAGAGGCCGCCATCCGGCTGGAGACGGTGCTGCGCAAGGCCGTGGCCGATGGAGCGAAGGTGCTGCTCGGTGGAGAGCGGAGAGGCGCGCTGTTCGCGCCTACCGTGGTTGCGGACGTGCCGCGCCATGCGGAGATGGTCGTCCAGGAATCGTTCGGTCCTCTCGCGCCCATCCTGGCTGTGCGTGACCTGGAGGATGCTATCGCGCTGGCCAACGCCACGGCCTTCGGCCTTTCGTCCGGGGTCGTTACGACGAATTTAAATCGCGCCATCCAGGCGGTCAAAGGGCTTCGCGCCGGAACCGTCAACATCAACGAGGTCCCCGGCTACCGGATCGAGGCATCGCCTTTTGGGGGAATCAAGGATTCGGGACTGGGTGTCAAAGAGGGGGTCCTCGAAGCGATCAAGTTCATGACCACCGTCAAGACCTTCTCCCTGCCCTGGTAGGTCCAGGATAGGACTTCCTGAAGATTTTCAGGCTGATCGTTGCCAGATTTGTACGAATTGTGTACAATGTTTGCAGATCCAACAGCTAAAGTGAGGAGGAAATTCTATGTCGCAAACACTAAGTCTGCGCCTGCCCGATGAACTGATCGAACGAATAGATCGCTTTGCCCGCCGGTTGGGAAACGGGATGACGCGCTCTCGTGCCAGTGTAATTTTGATTGATGAAGCCTTGCGCGAAGAAGAGTTTAGAGGTATCGAGTTCCGCAACACTGCTATCGGCAGGTTGCCTTTCGTCAAGCATTCGGGCATGGCGGTCTGGGAGTATATCATGATCGCTAGACGGTTTGATATGGACGCAGACCGTATCTCCGCGCACCTGGAGCAGCCGGTGGAGTGGGCAAAGGCCGCGCTCAATTACTATGCCGCCTATCCGGATGAGATCGATCGGACAATAAAGGATAACAGCTATGGCGAAGAACGCCTGAAACGCCTATTCCCCAACCTGCACGTGTTTGAGGTCCCGGCAGATAGCGGAGAAGCGACTGCCTGATGCTCACCTATTTACTGGATGCGCACATCTCACCCAAGGTAGCAGAGCAGATTCGCGCGAAGAGGCCAGAAATCCGAATTGATTGCCTGAGTTCCTGGCGTGGGGGGATGCTTTTGAATGCAGAAGATGATGAAATTCTTCAGGCTGCCCATGAAGAATCCCTGACCCTGGTAACGTACGACCAGAGCACCATCATTCCTCTGGTAACGAGGTGGGCGGAGCAGGGAAGGGAACACGCAGGCGTCATCTTCGTGGATGACCGCAGCATTCTTCAGGAGGACATCGGCTCACAGGTGCGCGCTCTGATCTCGTTATGGGATTCCTCCTCCGCCAAGGATTGGACCAATGGTATCCAGTTTTTGAAATCCCCTTCCCGATAGGATGGCTCGCTCCCTAGCGACGATGCGCGCCCGCGCTGCCTCTCGTTCTTTAGAGGGAAAGGCGTTGATCTCCTCGCGTAAGGCTGTGAGGCGCTGTGTAGCTGGGGAGGGATGCTCCTTTGCTTCTGTGCGAGTCCGATGTACCCAATCCAGGTAGTCGGTCAGATATGCGGTCACCTGCTCCTTATTATGCAAGTAGTAGAGGATGGTGGCGTACACCTGCTCCAGGGTGAGGGTACGGAAACGCGCTGCGATCTCCTCCGGCGTACGAGCATTATGGAGGTACTCCAGCAGGACGCTCTCGATGCCGATACGTGTCCCCTGAATACGAATGTCGTCGGGCGCGAGAAAGTCAAAGTAATCATCCAACTGCACACCGGGCCTCCTCTCTCTGCTCTTATATAGGATACCTCAGGTCAGAACAGGAAACCATTGCTTCGCGGCGAACGAAAACCATGCCGCAGCCCATTCAGGAGAGAGCCGGCGAAATTGCGCCAGCTTGGAAGGATAGGCTGTCGTGCCGGCGCCTGCGGGGTTTTCGGCTTCTCGACGAGGAACCTGAGGATGTCTTCCGGCATGACGCGCGATACGGTACGATCCACCGATGCAAGCTCGATCCTGCGGCCATTCCCAATCACGAACATAGACGGAATCGCGATGCCGCCATGCTCGCGTGGATTGAGTAGTCCCCATGCAGTGATGACGCTGCGTTCCGGATCGCAGAGAATAGAGAAGGGCAGTTGGAGCGTCTGGCGCATATGCTCGGCGCGAATAGGCTCATCCGCTGAGAGCGCGGCTACGTCCGCTCCCGCATCAGTGATCCGGGCGTAATAGTCTCGATACTCCGCCAACTGGTGGAGGCAGAACGGTCACCAGTGGCCGCGGTAAAAGACCAGCACCATCCGCTTTCCGGCCATGTGTTCTGACAGACGCCATTCTCCACGCGTGCTGTTCTGCAGCGTGAAGTCGGGCGCTATTTCACCAACTTGTGGTGTCATTTAGAACCCCTGGCTCCCACCTCCGACTCCTCCTCAATTCTTGGAGGAGGAGTCGCGGGTGGGGGCCGAAAGAAAAACACCCCGGCCAGCCATACCGCCGACCGGGGTGTTTCGATAGATCGGAGGTACGATCACATATCGTAATCCATGCCGCCGCCACCGGGGCCGCCCGCCGGGGCCGGCTTCTTCTCCGGCTTCTCGACGACCAGCGTCTCTGTGGTGAGGATCAGGGAAGCAATGGAGGCTGCGTTCTGCAGCGCGTAGCGGGTGACCTTGACCGGGTCGATGACGCCGAACTTGATCATGTCCCCATACTCCTCGGTGGCGGCGTTGAAGCCATGGCCCTGCGGCAGGGTCTTGACTTTATTGACCACCACGGAGCCCTCCTGGCCCGCGTTCTCCGCGATCTGGCGCAACGGCTCCTCCAGCGCGCGGCGCACGATCGCCACGCCGTGCTGCTCGTCGGGGGTCTCGCCCAGCTTATCCAGCGCGCTCTGGATGTTGATGTAGGTCACCCCGCCGCCGGGCACGATGCCCTCCTCGACGGCCGCGCGGGTGGCCGAAAGCGCATCCTCGAAGCGATGCTTCTTCTCTTTCAGCTCGGTCTCGGTGGCCGCGCCCACCTTGATGACGGCCACGCCGCCGGAGAGCTTGGCCAGCCGCTCCTGCAGCTTCTCCTTATCGTAGGAGGAATCGGTCTCCTCGATCTGGCGCTTGATCTGGTTGATGCGGCCCATGATCGCGTCTTCGGTGCCCGCCCCGCTGATGAGGGTCGTCTCTTCCTTGCCGACGATGACCTTCTCGGCCTGGCCCAGCATGGACTGGTCCACGTTCTCCAGTTTGATGCCCAGGTCCTCGCTGATGAACCGGCCGTTCGTCAAGACGGCGATATCTTCGAGCATGGCCTTGCGGCGATCTCCGAAGCCCGGCGCCTTGACCGCCACGCTATTGATGATGCCCCGGATCTTGTTGACTACCAGGGTCGCCAGCGCGTCGCCGTCGACATCCTCAGCGATGATGACCAGCGGCCGGCGCTGCTGCGCGACTTTCTCCAGGACCGGGATCAGGTCCGCGGCGGCGGAAATCTTCTTCTCATGGATGAGGATGTAGGGGTTTTCGATCACCGCTTCCATGCGCTCGGGATCGGTGACGAAGTAGGGAGAGATGTAGCCCTTGTCGAACTGCATGCCTTCTACGTAGTCGGTATAGGTCTGAAGGCTTTTGCTCTCCTCGACGGTGATGACGCCGTCCTTGCCGACCTTCTCGATGGCGTCGGCGACGAGGGTGCCGATCTCCGGATCGTTGCCGGCGATGCTGGCGACGTTCGCCACCTTGGTCTTGTCGTCGGCCACGGAGACGGCCTGCTTCTTGATCTGCTCGACCGCCCGATCGACGGCCAACTCGATGCCCCGCTTCACTTGCAGCGGATTGCCGCCTGCCGCGACGTAGCGCAGCCCCTCGTTGACGAGCGATTGGGCCAGGACCGTCGCAGTCGTGGTGCCGTCTCCGGCGACGTCGTTGGTCTTGCTGGCGACCTCTTTGACGAGCTGCGCGCCCATGTTCTCATACGGGTCTTCCAGCTCGACCTCTTTGGCGACGGTCACGCCGTCCTTGGTGATGGTGGGCGATCCCCACTTCTTGTCCAGCACGACGTTGCGGCCCTTGGGGCCGAGCGTCACCTTGACGGCGTTGGCGACGGCGTTGGCGCCGCGCTCCAGCGCGCGCCGCGCCTCGTCATCGTACTTTATCTGCTTGGCAGCCATACATTTCTCCTTTTTCGAAGTTGTCAGTTGCTAGTTGCCAGTTGCTAGTAAAACCTCACTCCCAACCGCTCTCCTTCGTAAGGAGAGGGGAGAAAAGGCGCTGCTTACTGCGCCCCTACTAGCAACTAGCAACTAGCGACTAGTAACTTCATTATTTCTCCACGATTGCGTAAAGCTGATCTTCGTCCAGGATCACGTAGTCCTGGCCGTCGAGGGTCACTTCGGTGCCCCCATACTTGGAATAGATGACGGTGTCGCCTACCTGGACGGACAGCGGCTTGACCGTGCCGTCCTCGAGCAGGCGTCCGTTGCCGACGGCCACGACCCGGCCTTCCTGCGGCTTTTTCTTGGCCGTATCGGGAAGGAAGATGCCGCCGGCGGACTTCTCCTCTTCCTCGCTCGGCTTGACGACGACCTTATCGCGAAGCGGTCGCAATGCCATCCTATTTACCTCCTGCTGCGTCGTTCGATTTTTAGTTGCTAGTAGCTAGTTCCTAGTTGCCAGTAGGGGCGCTGCTTGCTGCGCCCTTCCTCTCCCCTCTCCTTACGAAGGAGAGGGGTGAGGTTTTACTAGAAACCAGCAACTAGCGACTAGCAACTTCTTAGCATCCGGCCTGAAGCCGAATGCCGGATACGTAAAGGGGAGTGAGCAGCTCGCCGGGAGTTCGTCGCAGGGTGATTTTTAGCGCTCTCCGCTTGCGAGTGCTAATAAGAAGATACACGAAAAGGCTTTCGGTTGTCAAGGGAGGGAGGAAAAATGCGAATCTTTACGGCTCGTCTGCCGGGCTTGAGGAGAGGGGAATCGTCACGGTGACCTGACCGCCGCCTTCGGGCCGGCTGCCGTAGAGGACCTTGCCGCACAGATCCGTGCGCGTCAGACTGTCAACCAGTTCCAACCCCGTGTTGGCGGCGCGGCGCGAATCGAAGCCTGGAGGAAAGCCTGGCCCGTCGTCACAGACCTCCAGCACGGCCGTGTTTCCGGCGATGCAGAACGTCGTACGGACCTCTCCCCGGCCATGCTTGATGGCATTGCTGATCAGCTCGTTGGCGACCAGCGCCAGCGAGGTGCCTTGTTTGGCCGGCAGCCGGGCGTCTTCGATGCTGAACTCCAGCCGGCTGTTGCCGGCCGTCTGCTGCATCAACGGCAGCAGGCGCTCCAGGATTCCTTTGGCGGAGACGAATTCGACCTGCCCGTCCGTTTTGATCCCATGCGTCAGCAGATCGTGGACGACCGCCAGGCTGCCGACGCACTGGCTCAGCCGCTGAAGGTCCTCGGCCGGATAGGCCTCCATCTCTTCCATCAGCCGCATGTCCACCATCGACGCGATCAGTTGAAGGTTGTTTTTAACCCGATGGTGGGTCTCAGTCATGGCGCGCTGCAGCCGTTGGTTCAGCACCCGCACCTGTGCCTCGCTGGCGCGCAGCGCCTCCTCCATGCGGCGGCGCGCGGCGATCTCTTCCTGCGCGGCGCGGTAGAGCTTGGCGTGATCGACCGCCAGGGCTGCCCGCAGCGCCAGCTCCTGGGCGACCATCAGATCGGTCGGCGTGTAGCGGCGTCCTGACGTTACCGAAACGAAGGTGATGGCGCCCAGCGTCTTGCCGCGGGCGATCAGTGGCACGCAGATCAAGGATTTCGGCGCCAGATCGCGGACCATCTGCAGGTGGCCCGTGTCGCTGCTGAAATCCGCCAGCATCTCCTCGCCGACTTCTGCCGCCAGCACCGGCTTTCCGGTCCGCAGCACCTGGGCGAGCGGATGGTCTCCCTGTGGGTCTGGCGGATAGCGCCGGTGCATCTCGCGCAGCCGCGTC
>Ga0209810_1000967_pt1 | contig 49586 bp, 46 predicted proteins | sample Coa_R1_7_FD_187159 | JGI IMG/M metagenome (GOLD analysis project Ga0209810, IMG submission 187159) | Surface soil microbial communities from Centralia Pennsylvania, which are recovering from an underground coalmine fire - Coalmine... | ecosystem: Environmental > Terrestrial > Soil > Unclassified... | reverse complement strand
GTGAGGGGGGAAGCCTCGGCGCCGGCCGAAAAGGACGCACCCTCACCCTCCCACCCCCACCCCTCCCTCCCCCGCAAGCGGGGGAGGGTCAGGGAGGGGGCGGGCCCCTCCCTCTCCCGCGGTGCGGGAGAGGGGCCGTGACCGGCTTCGTCGCTGCGGCGGTCATCGGCTACCTGCTCGGGTCGATTCCGTTCGGGCTGGTGCTGACGCGGCTGGCGGGGCATGGCGACGTACGCAGCATCGGGTCCGGCAATATCGGCGCCACCAACGTGCTGCGCACCGGCAACAAGGCACTGGCGGCGCTGACCCTGGCGCTCGACCTGGCGAAGGGCAGCGCGGCGGTGGCAGTGGCGGCGCTTTGGGGACACGAGGCGGCGCTCGTCGGCGCCGGCGCCGCCGTCCTCGGGCACATGTTTCCGGTGTGGCTCGGCTTCCGCGGCGGCAAGGGGGCGGCCACCGGCCTCGGGGTATTGCTGGTGCTGGCCTGGCCGGTGGCGCTGATCGCGCTGGCGGTGTGGCTGACGATCGTGATCGTCGTGCGCTATTCCTCGCTCGCGGCGCTGGTCGCGGCCGCGGTTGCGGTCATCTTCGCCGGCCTTCTGACCGACCGCGGCACGGCGCTGCTGGTCGTCGCCGTCGTCCTCCTGATCGTGGCGCGGCACCACGAGAACATCCGCCGGTTGCTGGCCGGCACCGAGAGCCGGGTCACGCTGCGGAAAGGCCGATCCGTCTGACCGCGCGCGAACTCGATCCCGAAGAGCGGCTCGACTGGCTGCGGCTCAGCCGCACAGAGACGATCGGGCCGATCAGCTTCTTCGCGCTGCTGCGCCGTTTCGGGTCGGCGCGGGCGGCGATCGAGGCGCTGCCGAGCCTCGACCGCCGCAGCGACCGCGCCCGGCCGCTCATCGCCTTGAGCCGCGCCGAGGCGGAGCGCGAATTGGCGGCGCTGCATCGCCTCGGCGGACATCTGCTGTGCTGGGGCGAACCGCACTATCCCCCGGCTCTCGCCGCCGTCGAGGACGCGCCGCCGGTATTGTCGATCCTCGGCCGCCCGGAACTGCTGCGGGCGCCGATGGTGGCGGTGGTGGGCGCCCGCAACGCCTCGGCCAATGGAAGGCGCCTCGCGCGCGAGATCGCGGCCAGTCTCGGCGATTCCGGCGTCGTGGTCGTCTCCGGCATGGCCCGCGGCATCGACGCGGCGGCGCATAACGGCGCGCTGGCGACGGGATCGGTCGCGGTCGTCGCCGCCGGCATCGACATGGTCTACCCGCCGGAGCACCGCGATCTGTACGAGGCGCTGGCGCGCGACGGCGCGGTGGCGGCGGAACTGCCGTTCGGCACTGAGCCGCAGGCGCGCCACTTCCCGCGCCGCAACCGCATCATCTCGGGCATGTCGCTGGGGGTCGTCGTGGTCGAGGCGGCGGCGCGCTCCGGCTCTCTGATCACCGCGCGCTTCGCGCTCGAACAGGGGCGCGAGGTCTTTGCAGTGCCGGGATCGCCGCTCGACCCGCGGGCGCGCGGTCCCAACGACCTGCTGCGCCAGGGGGCGGTACTGACCGAGAACGCCGCCGACATCCTTGCCCATCTCGGCCCCGCCCTGCAGGCCGGCCTGCCGCCGCTCGCGCCGCGCGGCGAGGCGCCGCCGCTGTTGCTCGGCCGCCGCGCCGGTGCTCCGCCTTTCGTTGAACCCACGCCCGTCGCCGACGACGATGCGCTGGCGCTGATCGTCGAGCGGCTGGGGGCGACGCCGGTGGCGGTTGACGAACTGGTGCGTCAATGCCAGATGTCAGCCTCCGCCGTCGCGTCGCTCTTGCTCGAGTTGGAACTGGCCGGCAGGATCGAGCGTCACCCCGGCAATCTCGTGTCGCTTCGTTGAAGGCGCGCCCACACGCCGCCAGCGCCGGCGCGGCCAGTCGAATGAGTCCATGAACGTCGTCATTGTCGAATCTCCGGCCAAGGCCAAGACGATCAACCGCTACCTCGGCCGCGACTACAAGGTCGTCGCCAGCTACGGCCACGTCCGCGATCTGCCGCCGAAGGATGGTTCGGTTTTGCCGGATTCGGATTTCGCGATGTCGTGGGAGGTGGACGGCAAGTCCGAGAAGCGGGTCAAGGAGATCGCCGCCGCGGTAAAGGGAGCCGAGCGGCTGTTCCTCGCCACCGACCCCGACCGCGAGGGCGAGGCGATCTCCTGGCACGTCCAGGAGGTGCTGAAGGCGCGCCGCGCGCTCAAGGACGTCGACGTGAAGCGCGTCGTCTTCAATGAGGTGACGCGCAACGCCGTGCTCGATGCGTTCCGCCGCCCCCGCGAGATCAACCGCGAACTGGTCGAGGCCTATCTCGCGCGCCGCGCCCTCGACTATCTCGTCGGCTTCACCCTCTCGCCGGTGCTGTGGCGCAAACTGCCGGGCAGCCGCTCGGCGGGGCGCGTGCAGTCGGTCGCGCTGCGCCTCATCTGCGAGCGCGAAGCCGAGATCGAGGCGTTCAAGCCACGCGAATACTGGACCGTCGAAGCCGAGTTCACGACCGAGAGCGGGCAGAAGTTCACCGCCCGGCTCACCCATCTCGACGGCAGGCGGCTCGACCGCTTCGACCTCGACAGCGAGGCGAAGGCGCGGGCCGCGGTTGCCGCCATCGAGCAGGCTCTCGGCTATCTCGTCGTCGAGGTCGAGCGCCGCCAAGTCCGCCGCAACCCGGCGCCGCCGTTCACGACCTCGACGCTGCAGCAGGAGGCGTCCCGCAAGTTCGGCTTTAGCGCCAGCCGCACGATGCAGATCGCGCAGCGCCTCTACGAGGGCGTCGATCTCGGCGGCGAGACCGTGGGGCTCATCACTTATATGCGCACCGACGGCGTCGCGATTGCCAACGAGGCAATCGCGGCGGCGCGCGCGCTGATCGGCGGCGAGTTCGGCGCCAATTACGTGCCGAAGGACCCGCGGGTCTATCGCAGCCAAGCCAAGAACGCCCAGGAGGCGCACGAGGCGATCCGACCGACCGATATGTCCCGCAAGCCCGACGATGTGGCGCGCTATCTCGATGCCGACCAGCGCCGCCTCTACGAGCTGATCTGGAAGCGCACCGTCGCAAGCCAGATGGCGTCGGCGGTGTTGGACCAGGTCGCGGTCGATGTCGCCGACCGGAGCAAGCGCGTGCAGTTCCGCGCCAACGGCTCCGTCGTGGTCTTCGATGGTTTTCTCGCGCTGTACCAGGAAGACCGCGACGACGCCCCGGTAAATTTAGTTGGCGAAGAGGAGGGGGAAGGGCGGCGCCTGCCGGCCATGCGCCAGGGCGAGCGGCTGGAGCGCGGGACGGTCACGCCGAGCCAGCACTTCACCCAGCCGCCGCCGCGCTATTCCGAGGCGAGCCTTGTCAAACGGCTCGAGGAACTGGGCATCGGCCGGCCCTCGACTTACGCCTCGATCCTGCAGGTGTTGCAGGACCGGCAATATGTGCGGCTTGAGAAGCGTCGCTTCATTCCCGAGGACCGCGGCCGGCTGGTCACCGCCTTTCTGACCAGCTTCTTCGACCGCTACGTCGAATACAATTTCACGGCCGATCTGGAAAACCAGCTCGACGAGGTCTCCGATGGCCGCATCGACTGGAAGGAAGTGCTGCGCCGCTTCTGGCGCGATTTCTCCGCCTCCGTGGACGGCACCAAGGATCTGTCGATAAGCCAGGTGCTGACGGCGCTCGACGAGGATCTTGGCCGCCACTTCTTCCCAGACGACGGCTCCGGCCGCGACGCGCGCCTGTGCCCGGCCTGCGGCGCCGGGCGCCTGAGCCTCAAGCTCGGCCGTTTCGGCGCGTTCATCGGCTGCTCCAACTACCCGAATTGCCGCTACACCCGACCGCTCGGGATTGAGGGCGAGGGCGAAGCCGCCGCTCCCTCCGACACCGGCCTCGGCGACGATCCCGCCACCGGCCAGTCGGTCAGCCTCAAGAAGGGCCCGTACGGCTATTACATCCAGCTCGGCGAAGGCGACAACGGCACGAAGCCGAAGCGCGTGGCGCTGCCGCGCTCGCTGAAACCCGCCGATGTCGATCTCGCGACGGCGCTGAAGCTGCTCGCGCTGCCGCGCGAAGTCGGGCGCCACCCCGAAACCGGCGAAACGATCCTCGCCGGCATCGGCCGCTTCGGCGCCTACCTCAAGCACGGACGGGTCTTCAAATCGCTTTCGGCCGATGACGATGTCCTGACCATCGGCCTCAACCGCGCCGTCACGCTGCTGGCGGAGCCGGCCGGCGGGCAGCGGCGCGGGCCGCAGCTCGTGCGCGAGGTCGGCGCTCATCCCGATGGCGGCACGATCGGCCTCTACCGCGGCCGCTACGGCCCCTATGTCAGCCACGACGGGGTCATCGCTTCGTTGCCGCGCGGCGCCGATCCCGACGCGCTGACGCTCGACGAGGCGGTTGCCCTGATCGCGGCGCAGCGCGACAAGGGAAAGGGCCGCGGCAAGCCGCGCAAGGCCGCCGCCAAAACGGCCCGCGCTGCGACTGCCGCGGAGCCGGCGAAAGCTGCGAAGTCTACGGCAGAGACCGCGAAGACGGCGAAGTCCGGCAAGCCCCCCAAGCGCACCAGCCGAACTGCGCCCAAGAAGCGCAAGCCGACACGCCAGCAGGCCAGTTCCCCGGCCGGCTGATCCGCCGTGCCGCGCTCCGGCTCCCCGCGCGGCCGCAGCCCGCTCCCTTCCGCCGCCGCCCTGATCGAGTTTCTGCGCGACCAGCCGGAGCCGGTCAGCCGCAACGAGATCGCCCGCGCGTTCCGGCTGGCGCCGAGCGACTTACCTGCATTGCGCGACCGGCTCCAGGCAATCGAGCGCACGGGGTCGCTGCGTCGGCTCGATGATCATCGCTGGGCTGCGGGGCCGCCCTTACCGGAAGCCGCGCTCGTCGAAGGCGCGGGGAGCGACGAGGACGGTCTGCCCTTTGTGCGCCCGGTCGAATGGCCGGACGCCGGCGCCGCACCGACCTTCCAGCTGGAGCCGGACGCCGAGCTGGCGGTCGGCGCGCGGGCGATGGCGCGGCTGGTGCGGCGCGATTCGGGTGAGGTCGAAGCCCAGCTGATCCGCCGCATCGAGGCGGCCGGTCAGCGCGTCGTCGGGGTCTTCGAGACCGCGCGCGATGGCGGCCGACTGGTCCCGTCCGATCGCCGCAACCGCATCGAGTACCGGGTCGCGGCGCGGGATACCGCCGGCGCCCTGCCCGGCGAGCTGGTGGCCGCCGAGGTCGCGCCGGCGCGACGCTTCGGGGCGCCACAGGCGCGCATCGTCGAGCGTCTCGGCGCCGCCGACGCCCCGGGCGCCGTCAGCCGCATCGCCATCGCCAGCTTCGACATTCCCACCGAGTTTCCGGCGGCGGCGCTGGCGGAAGCGGCGGCGGCGGCGCCGGTCGCCCTGGAGGGCCGCGACGATCTTCGCGGCCTTGCCTTGGTCACGATCGACGGCCCTGACGCCCGCGACTTCGACGATGCGGTCTGGGCCGAGCCTGACGCCGATCCGGCCAATCCCGACGGCTGGCACATCGTCGTCGCAATCGCCGATGTGGCCTGGTACGTGCGGCCGAACGGTGCGCTCGACCGCGAGGCGTTGCGCCGCGGCAATTCGGTCTATTTCCCCGACCGCGTCGTGCCGATGCTGCCGGAAGCGTTGTCGAACGGGCTGTGCTCCCTCAAACCCGACGAAGACCGGGCCTGCCTCGCGGCGCATCTGTGGATCGACGCGCGCGGCCATAAGCGCCGCCACCGCTTCGTCCGCGGCTTGATGCGCTCGGCCGCGCGCCTGACCTACGAGGAGGTTCAGGCCGCGCGGGACATGGAACGGGCGCTGCCGATCGCGACGGATCGGTTGGCGGCGCTCTACGGTGCGTTCGGAGCGCTCGACCGCGCGCGGCGCGAGCGTGGCGCCCTCGAACTCGACCTGGTCGAGCGCCGCGTCCTGCTCGATGGCGGCGGGCAGCCGACGGCGATCGTGCCGCGACCGCGCCTCGACAGCCACCGGCTGATCGAGGAATTCATGATCCTCGCCAACGTCGCCGCGGCGGAAGAACTCGAAGCGAGGCGCCGCTCGTTTCCGTACCGCGTCCACGACGCGCCGGCGCCGGAGAAGCTCGCCGAGCTGCACGACTTTGTCGAAAGCCTCGGCGTCGCCGGCCTCAGCTTCCCGAAAGGCGCTGCCCCGAAGCCGGCGCTGTTCAACCATCTGCTGCGCCGCGTCGAAGGCGCGCCGCAGGCACCACTCGTCAACGAGCTGGTGCTGCGGGCGCAGGCCCAGGCTGTCTACAGTCCCGACAATATCGGCCATTTCGGCCTCGCCTTGCGGCGCTATTGCCACTTCACGTCGCCGATCCGGCGCTACGCCGACCTGCTCGTGCACCGCGCGCTGCTCGGCGAGATCCCGGGCGACGCCGACTTGGCCGCGGTCGCCGCGCATATCTCGGCGACCGAGCGGCGTGCCGTCGCCGCCGAGCGGGCGGCGCTCGACCGCTACGCGGCGATGCTGCTGTCGCGCTCGGTCGGCGCCGCCTTTCCGGCGCGCATCAGCGGCGTTGCCGATTTCGGCCTGTTCGTGACGTTGGACGACAGCGGCGCCGACGGGCTGGTGCCGATCTCGACGCTGCCCTCCGACTATTACCGCCGCGACGACAGCGGTCACCGCCTGGTCGGGCGTCACTCGCGGCGGGTCTACCGGCTCGGCGACGCGGTCGTCGCGCGGCTCGCAGAGGCCGACGCCGCGGGCGGGCGGCTGGTGTTCCGCCTCGAAGGACCCGACCGAAGCGAAGAACCGGGCGACGCGCCGCGGCGGCGCGGGCAATTCGGCCGCCGCACCGCGCGAAACCGGAAGGGGAGGGGTTCGCGGCGTTGATCCTGTGGGCGGCTCATTCTACTCTGTTGGCAGGCCGCGCCGCGCCACCTCAAGCGGCGGACGAGCGGACAAGGGGCAGGGTGGGCGATGAGCGCAGGGTCACGCCGGCCATGATCGGGAAACTGCTTCGCCCCGGTCTGGTTTGCGTTGGGGTTCTGCTGGCCGCCTGCACGGTCGAGCGTCCTCTTCCGGCCGAACCGACCGCGCGCCTGTTCGCACGCGGCCTCGACGAGATCACCGATCTCTACATCGAGCCGATTTCGAGCCGGACGCTCGTGCTGTCGGGTGCGGCGCGGCTGAGCCGCCTCGACCCGGGCTTCAGCATGGTCGAGACTCCCGCCGGATCCGACAAGACCGCGCTCGTTCTCTCCTACCGCGGCGCAGACATCGGCACCTACCCGACGCCGCCGAGCGACGATTCGCGCGAATGGGGGGTCATCGTCGGACGGCTGATCGCCGACGCGAAGAAGGCCTCGCCCCGCCTCGCCGCAATGAGCGAGGACAAGATCGACAAGGCCATCTTCGACGGCATGACCGGCGCCCTCGACCGCTTTTCGCGCTATTCGCCGCCGGACATGGCCCGCGACCAGCGCGCCGCGCGCGACGGGTTCGGCGGCATCGGCATCACCCTGGAACCTGTCAACGACCAGCTCCAGGTCGCCGCCGTCACCCCGCACGGTCCCGCCGAGCGCGCCGGCATCCGCCCGGGCGACAGACTCCTCGCGATCGGCGGCCGCGCCACCGCGGGACGCGCCGAATCCGACGTCATTCACCAGCTGCGCGGCCCGATCTTCACGACCGTGGACGTCACGGTCGCACGCGGAGGCACCGGCGAACAGCGCAATTTCCGCATGCAGCGCGAACTGATCGTCGTCCCGACCGTGACGATGTCGCGCGACGGCACGATCGCGATCATCCACGTCGCCAGCTTCAACGAAAGCACGACCCAGCGCCTGACCGCGAGCATCAATGAGGCCGAGCAGGCGGCGGGCGGGCGGCTTACCGGCATCGTCCTCGATTTGCGCGGCAATCCCGGCGGCCTCCTCGATCAGGCGGTGGCGCTCGCCGATGTGTTCCTGCCGAAAGGGCCGATCGTCTCGACGGTCGGACGCAATCCCGCGAGCCGCCAGTTCTTCAGCGCTACCGGCGAAGGCATCGAGCCGCGCACCCCGGTCGTCGTGCTGATCAACGGCGGCTCCGCCTCGGCCTCGGAAATCGTCGCGGCGGCTTTACAGGATGCGGGTCGCGCGGTGGTAGTGGGGAGTTCCTCCTACGGCAAAGGGACGGTGCAGACCGTCATCCACCTGCCGAACGACGGCGAGCTTACGCTGACCTGGGCACGCCTCATCAGCCCCTCCGGCTACGCGCTGAGTGGCCACGGCGTCGTTCCGACCCTGTGCACGAGCGCGCTAGCCGAGGACGACGCGCGCTCCTTTCAGCTTGCCTTGCAGCGGGTCGCCCAGGTCCGGGCCTCCCGCCTGCCGCGTGCGTCGCTGAACGAGAAGGCGTGGGCCGACCTGCGCAATGCCTGCCCGGCGCGGCAAGGGGACCGCGACATCGACGTGAAGCTCGCCGAGCGCGTGCTCTCCGACCCGGCGCTCTACAGCCAGACCGTGCGCTCGCTCGCGCGCGCCCCCGAGATCACCGCCCCGCAGCAGGCGATGGCGCCGGCCGCCGCCTTGACAGCGACCCGCGGCGGGCTATCTTCCGGACCGAGGGTCCACTGAGGCGAAAGCGCTAGCCATGGCGAAAACCAACACCGTGCTGATCAAGCTCGTCAGCAGCGCCGACACCGGCTTCTACTACGTCACGAAGAAAAACCCGCGCACCAAGACCGAAAAGCTCGAATTGAAGAAATTCGATCCGGTCGCGCGCAAGCACGTCATGTTCAAGGAAGCGAAGATCAAATAGCAGCGGTGGCATCGAGGTAAAAGGCCCGCCGGCGCGGGCTTTTGTTTCTAGACATCTACGTGTTCTCGTTATCGTATTTCGTACCGAATGATGTACGATATACAGCCGTCAACTCGCGCAAATGATCGCTACAAGCGCCGCAATAAATAGGAGTCGCGGGCCGCGGTAGTTTCTACAGCACCTTGAGCACGTTTTCCGGCGGCCGGCCGAGGGCGGCTTTGTTGCCGGAGACGACGATCGGGCGCTCGACGATGATCGGGTTCTTTGCCATCGCGGCGATCAATGCTTCTTCGGAGAGGTTCGCCGGGTCGACGCCGGCCGCCGCCGCTTCTTTCTTGCGCACCACGGCCTTGGCTGGCAGCCCGAGCTGGCTCAGGAGCGTCTTCAGCTGCGGCGCCGTGTAGGGCGTCTTCAAGTACTCGACAATCTGCGGCTCGACACCCTTCTCGCGCAACAGCGCCAGGGTCTTGCGCGAGGTGTTGCAGCGCGGGTTGTGATAAATTGTAACGGGCATTGCTCTTCCCTCAAACTGTAGGCCTCAGATGTCCGGACTTCTCGGAGCAGGTCGGCGGCGGCGGTCATTTTCGCAAATCTAGCACGCGCTGCGGCCGATCGCTCTGTTGTTCGAGGCCGCGGCTGCCTCTACCGTGACTCAAAACCGCCGAGGGCACGAGCATGCCGGACACGCCGCTCATCGAGCACCTATCCGATCTTCCCGCTTATTCGCCGCCGGCGCATTCGGGAACGGTGAACCGGCGCCTGGTCGGGCGGGAGTTCGGCGCCGGTTTCGAGATGATCCTCGGCCGTGTCGCGCCGGGCGGCGAGGCGAGCCGGCACTACCACGTCGAAGAGGCGCAGATCGTGTACGTCCTGAAGGGCGAGGCCGAGGTGGCGCTGGGCGACGCCGCGCCACGCCGGTGCGGCCCGGGCACGATCATCCGGATCCCGCCGGGACTGACCCACGAGGTCGTGACGGTGGGCGACGAGGCGCTGGAGGTCATCGTGCTCTATGCGCCGCCGCTCGGCCCACATGGATTTGTAGAGGTGCCGCGGTGAGTGCGGCGAAAGAGGCAAAACCGGGGCCGCTCGCCGGCATTAAAATTCTCGACTTGACGGCAGTGGTGCTGGGGCCGCTGGCGAGCCAGATTCTCGGCGACCTCGGCGCCGATATCATCAAGGTCGAGCCGCCGGAAGGCGACATCATGCGCTATGCCGGACCGTCCCGGCACCGCGACATGGGCCACGTCTTCCTCAATCTCAACCGCAACAAGCGCTCGCTGGCGCTGGACCTCAAGCGGCCGGAGGCGGCGGCGGCGCTGTTGGCGCTGGTGCGGCAGAGCGACGTGTTCATGCACAACATGCGGCCGCAGGCGATGGCGCGGCTCGGCTTCGGCTACGAGCGGCTGCGCGCGGTCAACCCGCGCCTCGTCTACTGCTCGGCGCACGGCTATGGCCAGGATGGGCCGGATGCCGACCGGCCGGCCTTCGATGACATCATCCAGGGTGCCAGCGGTTTCGTCGCGCTCAACGAAGCGACTTCGGGCGAGGCACGCTTCGTGCCGACCCTGGTCGGCGACAAGACCGTCGGGCTGACGATGGTGTACGCGATCATGGCGGCGCTGTTGCAGCGCGAGCGGACGGGCGAGGGGCAGGCGGTCGAGGTGCCGATGCTCGAAACGATGACCGCCTTCGTCATGGCCGAGCATCTCGGCGGGCTGACCTTCGAGCCGCCCCTGGGCGAGCCGGGTTATTCGCGCATGCTGTCGCCCGACCGCCGGCCGCACCGGACCGCCGACGGCCACATCTGCATCCTGCCCTACACCGACCGGCACTGGCGCGATTTCTTCCGCATCGCCGGGCGGCCGGAGATGGCCGACGATCCGCGCCTCGTCGATGCGCCGACGCGCGCCCGCCATGTCGATGCGCTGTACGCGCTGATCGCCGACTGTGTGCGCGACAAACCGACGGCGCACTGGCTCGCGGTGCTGAAGCAGGCGGACATCCCATCCGGCCCGGTCAACCTGCTGTCGCAGCTTCCCGACGACCCGCATCTGGCGGCGGTGGAGTTCTTTTCCGTGACGGAGCATCCGAGCGAAGGCCGCATCCGGATGGTGCGGCCGCCGGTGCGCTTCGGCGACGCCGGCTGCGGCTTGCGCCACCCGGCGCCGCGGCTCGGTCAGCACTCGCGCGAAGTGCTGCGCGAGGCGGGGCTGGATGAAGCGGCGATCGACGATCTTTTCGGCCGCGGCGTCGCGATCGGAGACTGAGGAAGCTCAGCCGGCCAACTTCGCCGCCCGTTCCTCCGGGTACCGCGCTGCAGCCTCGGCGACTTGTGCGAGGCTCGGCAGGCTCGCCTCGTTGCCGAGGTGCTGGATCGCGTGCGCGGCGGCGGCGCGGGCGAAGCAGAAATGTTCGTGCCACGACAACGCCGGGTGGGCGAGCGCCGAATAGACGTAGGCGCCGTGAAACACATCGCCGGCGCCGTTGGTATCGATGACCCGCTCTGTCGGCACGGCGAGCGCCGGCAGAACCCGGTTCACGCCGGTCTCGTCGTACCAGAGGAGCCCTTGTCGGCCGAGCGTGACGCCGCCGATGCGGCAACCGCGCGTCTTCAGGTAGCTCAGCATGTCGGCCGGCGACAGGCGCATCTGCTGGCACAACCGTTCCGCGACGACGGCGATGTCGATAAAGGCCAGCAGGTCGTGCGTGTTGGCGCGCAACCCGCCGCCGTCGAGCGAGGTCAGGATGCCGGCTTCCCGGCGCGTCTTGGCGTAATGCAGCGCGGCGTCGGCCTGATGCCCGTCAACATGCAGGGCGCGGCAGCCATGCAGGTTCAGCGGCGGAAACGGGTGCAGGTAGCTGTCGTCGCGGCAGCGCACGATCGCGCGCTGCCCGTCCTTCGGCCGCACGAACGACAGCGAGGAGGCCGCGACCTTGCGGTGGTGCAGCGGGACGCGATAACGCGCCGCCATGTCGATAAACATGCGGCCGAGCCAGTCGTCCGCGACCGAGGTCAACAGATCCGGCGCGATACCGAGCTTGGCGCAGCAGAAGGCCGCCGTGACGGCATTGCCGCCGAACGAGACGGCGTAGTCCTGCGCGACCAGCTTCTCGTCGCCCGTCGGCATGACCTCCGTCAGAAAGGTCACGTCGATATAGGTCTGGCCGACGAACAGCGCCTGCATCCGCCCCGTCCCGCTCCCGCGACACTCGTCGGGGTGAACGGCGATTTTGCGGCAAGATCGCGGTCCGCGCCGCGTCGCGCGTGCCTATTCCTGAGGGTAGCGCCAGACCTTGGCGGGCTGGGGCGCGGTCTCGTCGATCGTCCATTGCGGCAGCGCCAGGGTGTCGCCGACATCGCTGAACACCATGCGTACGCGGGTGCCGACGCCGACCCGCTTGACCATGTCGGGCGGTGCGAGCTGGCCGTCCGGCGTGCAGAGGTTGCCGATGACGCGCAGCGCTTCGTCGGGGGTCGGTTCGCCCTTTTGCCTGTCGAGGTCGACGAGCAGCACCATATACGGCGTCTTGCCGCGGAACGCGGGCTGAATCGCGTGGTGCACCTCGGTGTAGGAGTGCACCGTGCCCTTGCCCTCGACGCTCTTCCAGATCGACTCGCGGGTCATGCACCACGGGCAGGCGGTTGTCGGCGGATAGCGCAGCCGGCCGCAGCCGTTGCACGCCTGAAGATGAAAATCATGCGCGGCGCAATGCTTGAAGTATTCGACGTTCTCGACGTCGAGCTCCTCGATCCGCAGCCCCATCCCGAGGTAGTTGCCTTCGATCGTCATTGTCGTTCTCCTCAACTTTTTCGTCGTTCCCGCGAAAGCGGGAACCCAGACCAAGCGACGGAGCCTGCGGCCCTGGACCCCCGCTTTCGCGGGGGCGACGGAACTTCAATTTGTTCACCAACCCTTGCGCATGACCATTGAGGAGGCGGTGGCGGGGTTGGCCCAGCCGAGATTGGCGCTGACTTCGACGTCTTTCACCTGGCGGCAGCCGCCCTCGCGGTAGTCATAGGTGTGCCGGCGCTTGCCGCCCGTCCCCACCGGGCAGGAGTCGTCGGCGTCGTGGCGCAGCTGGCGCACGTTCTCGATGACCATGTTCATGCCGTGGGTGTAGCCCTCGCACAAATGCCCGCCGGAGGTGTTGTTCGGCCGCCGCCCGCCGAGGCCGATCGTGCCGTCGCTGACGTAGTGCCCGCCGTCGCCCTTCTTGCAGAAGCCGTAATCCTCGAGCTGCAGCATCGTGGTGAACGTGAAGGCGTCGTAGGAGCCGGTGACGTCCACGTCCTCGGGCCCGACGCCGGCGTTCGGCCACAGGATGTCCTTGGCGTAATGCCCGCCGACGGTCGAGATCGGCCCGTGCTGGTAGTGCATGTCGAGCCGCGGCTTATTGCAGCGCCCGACGACGCCGCGGATCAAGACGAGCGGGTGCCGGCAGTCCTTCGCGCGCTCGGCGCTCGTCACGATGATCGCCGTGCCGTTGTCGGTCTCGACGCAGCAATCGAGCAGGTGCAGCGGCTTGCAGATGAAGCGGCTGTTGATCACGTCCTCGACCGTGAAGCGCTTCTTGTAATAGGCCTTCGGGTTGTTCGAGGCGTGGTTCGAGTGGAACATCTTGACGTGCGCGACCTGCTCCGGGGTCGTGCCGTAATCGTACATGTGGCGCATGAAGGTCGGCGCGAAGCTCTGCCCGGCACTCTGCCACCCATAGGCGCGGTTGTGCAGCATGTCGCCGACGATCGGCGCCGCCGAGCGGGCGCCGGTGCCGCCGATGCGCACCTGCGAAAAGCCGTTCATCGCGCGGAAGATCGCGACGCACTTGCACAGCCCCGCCTCGATGATGCCGATCGCGATGCCGATCAGCGCCTCGGTCGAGGAGCCGCCGCCGACCACGTCCATGTAGAAATTGAGCCTGAGGCCGAGGTCGCCCGAGATGAAGGTGGCCGAGGTGGAGTCGCCGCCCGAGTAGTCGAGCATGCCGTCAATGTCGGAGGCCTTGAGGCCGGCATCGAGGATGGCGTTGCGCACCGCCCAGGTGCCGAGCGCCCGCGTCGAGATGCCCGAGCCGCGGGTATAGGTGGTCTCCCCGACCCCGACGATCGCGTACTTGTCGCGCAGATATTTCGGCGTCGTCGCATCGACCTCTTGGCGCGGCAACGGCATCGGCATTCCCCTTATCGGTATCGGGCGGGCGAAGCCGCAGCGTAGCCCGCCGGTGGCGTGACAGGATGGCTCAGAAAGAAATCACCACAGACGATAGAACTTGAGCGCGGTGTTGTGGAACATCGCCGCCTTCTCGTCCTGCGAATAGGGTTCGGCGACGCGCTTGAAGGCGTTCCACAAATTGGAATAGCTGCACATCCCCTTGTCGACCGGGAAGTTGCTTTCGAACATCGCGCGGTCCGGGCCGAACGCCTCGATGCAGGCGTTGAGGTACGGTCCCCAGGCCTTCGCCAGCTGCTCGGAGGAGGGGGCGGAGTCCTGCTGGCCCATCTCGAAGCCCATCAGCGACGGCATGCCGAGGCCGCCGAGCTTGATGTAGACGTTGGGGAACTGGCCGAGCTTGGCGATCTGCGTCCGCCACTCGGCGAACACCTCCTCGCGCTTGTCGGCATAGGGACCGACCGCCAGCGCACCGCCGATGTGGTTGAGGCAGATCTTGGTTTCGGGAAAGGCGCGGGCGAGGTCGATGAGGTCGCCGAGCTGGCTGTGGAACATCCACGCTTCGAACGTAAGGTTCAGCGGCGCCAGCGCGGCAAAGCCCTCGCGCCATTGCCGGTTCACGTAAAGCCCTTCGCCCGAGCCGGAGGTGAACACCCGGAGGCTCGGGTCCGGGTGCCAGGTCGCGCCGTTGCGGATGCCGCGGAAGCGCCCGCCGGAGAGGGTGATGTGCTGCTCAAGGATGCCCTTGGCGCGGCTGCCGACCCGGAAATCGACATTGCCGATGATGCCGGCGCAGGCGCGCGCGGCGCCGTATTTGCCGCTCTCGCTCATTGCCGCGACGCCCGCGACGAACTGCGTCTCGCCGAGCGAGCGCGTTTCCCACGGGCCGTCGGCGCGGTACATCTCGCGGCATTCGAGAAAGACCGTGGCGCGGATGTTGTGGCCGCTGTTCAGGTCTTCGAGCAGGTCGTGAAACAGGTAGCGGTTGCCGGGCCGGTCCCACAGATGATGGTGCGGGTCGATGATCTGCCGATCCGGCTCCAGCGCCTTCTCCTGCGTCGCCGCAAGCCAGTCCTTGCGAATCGGCAGATGGCGCACGCTCGGCGCGGCATTGGTCGATTGCATCCCCGCCTTCCTCCCCAACGTGGAGGCCGACTCTGCGCCGCCCGCGCCACTCGGCGCAAGCCGTCATTCAAGAGGATGGCAGAGCGGCCGTTTGACCAATCAGGTCGTCGGGGACCTAAAGCTCGCACCGGTCTGCTGACCCCCGAGATGCGCAGGCGGCTCCTACGTCTGCAAAAGCCGACGAAGGACCGGAAGCAGTGCCGGCAGTTCCTCGGTTGCTGTCTTTCACACCGTTTCGGAATTGATCTCGGTATATCCGTGGATGATGCGGTTGCGCATTCCAACAATGAGACGCCAAGGAACTTCGGCGGAGGCTTCTTGCGTTGCTCGGATACCGCTAGATTAGGAAACGTCTCTCGATAAAGCGTGAGGCTGAGAAGCCATAGGGCATCAGAACAATTTACAGCCTCCGGCGTTTCGTTAATGATGTCCGATGAAGACGTTATCGCGACGGTAACAGAACACGTGCGCAAGGTCGAACAGCGAATGCTGCGCCAGATGGAAGTAATAAACCGGCTGCGCGCCGTCGGCGATGAAAAGGGCGTTGCTCTCGCGACTGAATTTCTGCACACGCCGGAAGATAGTCTGCGGCTGGCGCGCGATGATTTGTTTCACGTGCGGGCTTGTCGACGCAGCGTCAAACCCGCAATGCTTCCTTAACGACACTCCGCCAAAATTCCGCCCGCGCCCGCCCCGTCCTGCCTTCCGTTCGTCTTCGGAAGGCGCAGTCGACTGCATGATCTGGCTAGGATTTTGGCGTGGAGGCCGGAAGCGGAATCGAACCGCTGTACGAGGATTTGCAGTCCTCTGCATCACCACTCTGCCATCCGGCCGGCGCGGGTCATATAGGGGCCGGCCGCAGCCAGGGTCAAGCGGGGGCGCGGAGGGTATCCGCGGCGGGCCGGTTTGCCGGGAGCGGCTGTTGTCGGGCCGGCCGGCCGCCCATATATTTGGGGCTTCACGGAGTTGCGAAGAGAGCGGGCATGGCGCGCGTCACCGTCGAAGATTGCATTGTCAAGATTCCGAACCGGTTCGAGCTGGTATTGCTGGCGGCGCAGCGCGCCCGCGAGATCACGTCCGGGGCGCCGCTGTCGGTGGACCGCGACGACGACAAGAACCCGGTCGTGGCCTTGCGCGAGATCGCCGACGAGACCGTCGCGCTCGACCACCTCAAGGATTCGCTCGTGCGCGGCATGCAGAAGCATGTCGAGATCGACGAGCCCGAAGAGACGCCGGAACTCGAAATCGACCAGACCTTGTTCGGCGCCGCCGAGCCAACCGGCGCCGTCATCGAGGACGACGAGGTCGACGAGGAAGCGGTCGACGACGAGCTCGAAGAGGACATGCTCTCGGTCGAGGACGAGGCCGAGATCGAGGAACTGCCGCCGGCCGACGAAGCCGGCGACGAGGCCGAGCTCGAGGAGGAGCCCTGAGGGGTTGGGCTTTCGCGCGCGTAGCATCGGAGTTCGCCGCCGGCGTCGGGGCGGGACCGGGACTATCCCGCCGTGATGCGGCAGTTCGAGCTGGTCGAGCTCGTCAAATCCTACGACCCCAACGCCGATGAGGCGGCGCTCAACCGGGCCTACGTCTATTCGATGAAGGCGCACGGGGCGCAGTTGCGCGCCTCGGGCGACCCTTATTTCTCGCACCCGGTCGAGGTCGCCGGGCTGCTCGCGCAGATGAAGCTCGACAGCGCCTCGATCGTGACCGGCCTCTTGCACGACACGGTCGAGGACACGGTTGCGACGCTCGACGACATCGAGCGCCAGTTCGGCCACGAGATCGGCCGGCTGGTGGACGGCGTCACCAAGCTGTCGCGCCTCGAACTGCAATCCGACCAGAGCCGCCAGGCGGAAAACTTCCGCAAGCTCGTGCTGGCGATGTCGGAGGACATCCGCGTCCTCCTGGTCAAGCTCGCCGACCGCCTGCACAACATGCAGACCCTGCACTTCATCCCCGATGCGGAGAAGCGGCGGCGCATCGCCCGCGAGACGATGGACATCTACGCGCCGCTCGCCGAGCGCATCGGCATGCACCGGATGAAGGACCAGCTCGAAGATTTGGCCTTCGCCGAACTCTATCCCGACGCCCGCGCCAGCGTCGCCGCGCGGCTACAGTTCCTGCGCGACAACGGCGGCGACCTCATCTCGCGCATCCTCGCCGAGCTCGAGCATAAGCTGAAGGAGGGCGGGCTCGAGGGCGCCGCCGTGTCGGGCCGCGAAAAGACGCCGTATTCGATCTGGCGCAAGATGCAGCGCAAGGACGTGGCTTTCGAGCAGCTCGCCGACGTCATGGCGTTCCGCGTCCTCGTCGACGATGTGGCGCAATGCTACCACGCGCTCGGCATTATTCACTCGCACTACCCCGTCGTCCCCGGCCGCTTCAAGGACTACATCTCGACCCCGAAGCCGAACAATTACCGCTCGCTGCACACCGGCGTCTTCGGCCCCGAACGCCAGCGCATCGAGGTCCAGATCCGCACCCGCGAGATGCACGAAGTCGCCGAACTCGGCGTCGCCGCGCATTGGAGCTACAAGCAGGGCTCGGGCACGACCGAGGGGCCGCAATACCGCTGGCTGCGCGAGCTGCTCGATATTCTCGACCACGCCTCCGGCCCGGAGGAGTTCCTCGAGCACACCAAGCTCGAGATCTTCCAGGACCAGGTCTTCGTTTTCACCCCGAAGGGTGACCTCCACGTTCTGCCGCGCGGGGCCACTCCGGTCGATTTCGCCTACGCCGTGCATTCGCAGATCGGCGACACCTGCGTCGGGGCCAAGATCAACGGCCGCCTGCTGCCGCTGCGTACCCAGCTGCACAACGGCGACCAGGTCGAAATTCTGACTTCGAAGGCGCAGACCCCGTCGCCGACCTGGGAGCGCTTCGTCGTCACCGGCAAGGCGCGCGCCCGCGTCCGCCGCTTCATCCGCACGCAGCAGCGGGCGCAGTACCTCGACCTCGGCCGCGCCATCGTGCAGAAGGCGTTCCGGCAGGAGGGGCAGGAGTTCACCGAGCGCCCGCTCGAAGCGGCGCTGAAGAGCCTCAATTGCGCGAGCGTCGAGGACCTCTACGTGGCGGTCGGGCAGGGGATGCTGACCGGGCGGGAGGTCGTCAACACCGCCTTCCCGCAATTGCGCGCCGAGGCGAAGCCGAAGGTCATCCCGCTGGCGCGGGCCCGGCGCAAGTCGCGGCCGAACGAGGCGCCGATCCCGATCCGCGGCCTCATCCCCGGCATGGCGCTGCATTTTGCCGGCTGTTGCCATCCGCTGCCCGGCGACCGCATCGTCGGCATCGTTACGACGGGCAAGGGCGTCACGATACATACGATCGACTGCGACACGCTCGAAAGCTTTGCCGATTCGCCGGAACGCTGGCTCGACGTCGCGTGGAGCAACAGCGAGGCCGACGCGGTGCATGTCGGTCGGCTCAACGTGACGATCGCGAACGAGCCGGGCAACCTCGGCAGCCTGACGACGGTCATCGGCAAGCAGGGCGGCAACATCAGCAACCTCAAGATTACCAACCGCTCCCAGGATTTTTTTGAGATCATGGTCGATATCGAGGTCGCGGACGTAAAGCAGCTCACGACGATCATCGCGGCGCTGCGCGCGACCCCGGTCATCAACGCCGTCGAACGGGCGCGCGGCTGAGTGCCCGGCGGCTTAACCCCATTGCGACATGATCATCGGGCTGGGCAGCGACCTCGTGGACATCCGCCGCATCGAGCAGGTCATCGAGCGCTTCGGCGACCGCTTTCTCGACCGCATCTTCACCGAGGCCGAGCGGCGGCGCTGCGATCGCCGGGCCAACCGCGCCGCGAGCTACGCCCGCCGCTTTGCCGCCAAGGAGGCGGCCTCGAAGGCGCTGGGTACCGGCTTCCGCCAGGGCGTGTTCTGGCGCGATCTAGGCGTCGTCAACCTGCCGTCGGGCCAGCCTGGGCTGCACCTGACCGGCGGCGCCTTGCGCCGGCTGCAGGCGATTACGCCGCTCGGCATGACGGCGCGGCTCGACGTGACCCTGACCGACGAACCGCCGATGGCGCAGGCGGTGGTGATCATCACCGCCGTGCCGCAGGCCCCCTCGAATGCGGTATAGCGGCTGTGGCGGCGGCGAGCTTGACTTGCCGCACCTCGCCCGGCTTGATCCGCCGCGCCTCCTCTTATGAAAGCCGCTTATGAAAACCAGATCAGCGCAAGGCATTTCCATTAAAAAGAAGACGGGCAGCGGCGCAATGGAACTGATCAAGACCGTAGTTTACGCGGTCTTGATCGCCATTGTCGTACGGACCGTGGCGTATGAGCCGTTTAATATTCCTTCGCCATCGATGGTGCCGACCCTGCTGGTCGGCGATTATTTGTTCGTGTCGAAATTCGCCTATGGCTACAGCCGGTATTCGCTGCCGTTCGGGCTGCCGCTGTTCTCGGGGCGGATCCTGTTCCACTCGCCGCACCAGGGCGATGTCGTCGTGTTCAAGTTGCCGTCCGACACGTCGAAGGACTTTATCAAACGCCTGATCGGTCTCCCGGGGGACCGCGTCCAGGTGACGGCTGGCGAGCTCTACGTCAACGGCAAGGAGGTGCCGCGGGTCAAGGTCAAGGACGAACAGTGCCCCGACAATCTTGCGATCGTCTGCACGCTCTACACCGAGACCCTCCCCGATGGAGTGCAGCATCCGATCCTGAAGCGCGCCGGCTACGAGCAGACCGGCCCGAACAACACCCCGGTCTATACCGTTCCGCCGAACCATTACTTCATGATGGGCGACAACCGCGACAATTCCGACGACAGCCGCGGCGTCGTCGGTTACGTGCCTGCCGAGAACCTGGTGGGGCCGGCGGAATTCCTGTTCTATTCGTTCTGCTCCGCCGATTCGCCGATCCCCAACGATCCCACCTGCAACGGCTATGCCCATTGGTGGGAGGTGTGGAAATGGCCGTTCGCGATCCGCTACGACCGGCTGTTCCGGGGCGTGCACTGAGGCGCGGCCGGGGAGTACGATGGCGGCCGAGGACCTTGCGCAAGCCCTCGGCCACTCGTTTGCCGATCCGAGGCTGCTGGAAGAGGCGCTGACCCATCCGAGCGTCTCGGCCTCGAAGCCGCGCCGCGGGCGCCGCCGGCGGCCGGAGCGGTTCAGCTATGACCGGCTCGAATTTCTCGGCGACCGGGTGCTGGGGCTGGTCGTCGCGGAATTGCTGTGGCGGCGCTTCGACAAGGAGCCGGAAGGCGACTTGACGCGGCGGCACACCCACCTTGTGCGCCGCCGCGCGCTGGCGCGGGTGGCCGAAACGCTCGACCTCGGCCGCCACATCCGGCTGTCGCCGGCCGAGGCGGCGGCGGGGGCCGGCCGTAACCCCGCCATCCTGGCGGACGCCTGCGAGGCGGTGATCGCCGCCGTCTACATCGACGGCGGCTTTGCCGCGGCCTTCGACCTCGTCTCGCGGTTGTGGGCGCCGCTGATCGAGGAGATGTCGGCGCCGCCGCGCGACCCGAAGACGGCGCTGCAGGAATGGGCGCAGGCGCGCGGCCTCGCGTTGCCGGCCTACGAGCTCGTCGAGACCAGCGGCCCCGATCACGCGCCGCGCTTCACGGTGGCCGCCCGCGTCGCCGGCCACGACGGCGCCACCGCCACGGCCTCCTCGAAGCGCGGCGCCGAGGTTCGCGCCGCCGAGGCGCTGCTGGAGCAGCTGACCGGAAAGGCACATGACTCGGCAGCGGCGACATAGCCGCTCTCCCGCACCGCGGGAGAGGGAGGGGCCCGCCCCCTCCCTGACCCTCCCCCGCAAGCGGGGGAGGGATGGGTGGGGGCGGGAGGGTGAGGGTGCCGCGGACTCACCGTCACCCGGCTCACTGCGCTCGCCACCCTCTCCCGCGGTGCGGGAGAGGGCAGAAGCGGGGCGGGAGAGGGAAGGGGGGACGCGGTGCGGTTATGTCGCGCTGATCGGCGCGCCCAATGCCGGCAAATCGACGCTGCTTAACCGCCTCGTCGGCCACAAGCTCGCGATCGTGACGCCGAAGGTGCAGACGACGCGCAGCCGCCTGCTCGGCATTGCCATCGCAGGAGAGGCGCAGCTCGTCTTTGTCGACACCCCGGGCATCTTTGCACCGCGGCGGCGTCTCGACCGTGCGATGGTGGCCGCGGCGTGGGCCGGCGCCGAAGACGCCGACAAGACGGTGCTGCTCGTCGATGCCGCCCGCGGCATCGACCGCGAAACCCGCCGCATCCTGGAGCGGCTGGCCGAGCGCGGCCGCGCCGCCATCCTCGCGCTCAACAAGATCGACCTTGTGCGTCGGCAGAAGCTGCTCGGCCTCGCGGCGGAACTCGCGCAGGCCGTGCCGTTCGAGCGCGTCTTCATGATTTCCGGGCTGACCGGCGACGGCGTCGATGATCTCAAGCGCTACCTCGCCGGCGAGGTCCCCGCAGGGCCATGGCTCTTTCCGGCGGATCAGCTCTCGGACGCACCCGAACGGCTCCTCGCCGCCGAGGTCACGCGCGAGCAGGTGTTCCTGCAGCTGCACGAGGAATTGCCCTACGCCGCCACGGTCGAAACCGAGAGCTGGGAAGAACGGCGCGACGGCAGCGTGCGCATTGAGCAGGTCATCTACGTGCAGCGGCCGGGGCAGCGGGCGATCGTGCTCGGCGAGCGCGGCCAGCGGATCAAGGCAATCGGCGCCCGCGCCCGCGCCGAACTGGAGGAGCGGTTCGAGCGCCGCGTGCACCTGTTCCTGTTCGTCAAGGTGCGCGAGAACTGGCTCGACGACCGCGAGCGCTACGAGGCCCTCGGCCTCGACTACGAGGCTTGAGATGAATCGCCGAACGAAGGACGGTTCCCCGTCATTCCCGCGAAAGCGGGAATCCAGGGCCGCACACTATTTGCTGATCGCCCTGGGCCCCCGCTTTCGCGGGGGCGACGACGTGCAGTCGTCCCATGCAATGGTCTGACGCCGCCTTTGTGCTGGCGGCGCGGCGGCATGGCGAGAGCGGCCTTGTCGTCGAGCTGCTAACTCGCGAGCACGGGCGGCACGCGGGACTGGTCCGCGGCGGGCAGTCGCCGAAGACGCGGGCGGTGCTGCAGCCCGGTAATGCCGTCGCCGCGCGCTGGCGGGGACGGCTGCCCGAGTATCTCGGCGCCCTCACCTGCGAGCTCGTGACGGTGCACGCGGCGCATTTCCTCGACGACCCCGACCGGCTCGCGGCGCTGGCTTCGGCGGCGACGCTGACGGCGGCGGTCCTGCCGGAGCGCGAGCCGCATCCCGACGTGTTCGGCTCGTTCGGCGAGCTGGTCGAGGCGCTGGATTCGGCGCCGGACTGGCCGGCGCGATATGTCGCCTGGGAGCGCGACCTGCTGGCGGCGCTGGGCTTCGGCCTCGACCTGCGCAGCTGCGCCGCGACCGGCGCCACCACCGATCTCGCCTATGTCTCGCCGCGCACCGGCCGCGCCGTGTCGCGCGGGGCGGGCCTTCCCTATCACGACAAGCTGTTGCCGCTGCCCGCGTTTTTGCTCGGAGCGGCGGCCGCCGGGCCACGCGACATCGCGGACGGGCTGGCCCTGACCGGCCATTTCCTGCTGCACCACGTGCTGCGGCCGCAGGACAAGACCCTGCCCGAAACCCGCACCCGCTTCGCCGAGCGAATGCGGGGTGCCCCCGGGGCCGGTATGATGCGGCGCTGAATCGCGTCCATTCTGTTCGTCGCCCCGCGCAAGCGGGGGCCCAGGGGCGACCGACGGAGCGCTTCCCCCCTGGGTCCCCGCTTTCGCGGGGACGACGTGGGAGTTTGCCGATGTCCGATACCGCTGCCGGCGAGATTCGCGAGGTCGATTTCGCCGATGCGCTTGGCGAGCGCTATCTGTCCTACGCGCTCTCCACGATCATGTCGCGCTCGCTGCCGGACGTTCGCGACGGGCTGAAGCCGGTGCACCGCCGCATCCTGCACGCGATGCAGCAGCTGCGGCTCGACCCGCATTCCGGCTACAAAAAATGCGCCCGCGTCGTCGGCGACGTGATCGGCAAGTTCCACCCGCACGGCGAGCTCGCGGTTTACGAGGCGCTCGTCCGGCTGGCGCAGGAGTTTTCGCAGCGCTACCCGCTGGTCGACGGCCAGGGCAATTTCGGCAATATCGACGGCGATAACGCCGCGGCGATGCGCTACACCGAGAGCCGGCTTTCGGCCGTGGCGCAGGCGATGCTCGAAGGCATCGACGACGACGCCGTCGATTTCCGCGCCACCTACGACGGCGAGGACCGCGAACCGGTCATTTTGCCGGCGCGCTTTCCCAACCTGCTCGCCAACGGCGCCGCCGGCATCGCCGTCGGCATGGCGACGAGCATCCCGCCGCACAATGTCGGCGAAATCTGCGACGCATTGCTGCACCTGATCGACGACCCGGCGTGCGAGGTCTCGGCGCTGCTCGCGCATCTGAAAGGCCCGGATTTCCCGACCGGCGGCGTCCTCGTCGAACCGCCGGAGAGCCTCCTGCAGGCCTACGAGACCGGCCGCGGCAGCTTCCGGCTGCGCGCCTGCTGGCACAAGGAGCCGCTCGGCCACGGCCTCTACCAGATCGTCGTCACCGAGATGCCGTATCAGGTCCAGAAGGGCCGTCTCGTCGAAAAGGTCGCGGCGCTCCTCGAAGAGCGCAAATTGCCGCTGCTCGCGGATATCCGCGACGAGTCGACCGAGGATGTCCGGCTCGTCCTCGAACCGAAGACGCGCAACGTCGATGCCGACCTGCTGATGGAGCAGCTGTTTCGGCTGACCGACCTCGAAGTCCGCGTGCCGCTGAACCTCAACGTGCTCGACCCGCTGGGGGTGCCGCGGGTCATGAACCTGAAGCAGGCGCTGCAGGAGTTTCTCGACCACCGCCGGGTGGTGCTGCAGCGCACCAGCCGCCACCGCCTCGCGGCGGTGGCGCGGCGCATGGAGATTCTGCGCGGCCAGATCATCGTCTACGTCAACCTCGACGAGGTCATCCGCATCATCCGCGAGAGCGACGACCCCAAGGCCGAGATGATGGCGCGCTGGGGCCTCAGCGAGGTGCAGGTCGAGGCCATCCTGAACCTGCGGCTGCGCGCCCTGCGCCGGCTCGAAGAGGCGGAGATCCGCAAGGAGCTGGAGGCCCTCGCCAAGGAGGAGGCGGAGCTGGAGGCGCTGCTGGCGAGCGAGCGAAAGCAGTGGCGCGCGCTGGCCAAGGAGGTGCGCGCGACGCAGGCGGAGTTCGGCGGCGACACGCCGCTCGGCCGCCGCCGCACCGCCTTCGCCGCGGCTCCGGCGATCGTCGAGAATCCGGCGGCGGCGCTGGTCGAGCGCGAACCGGTGACGGTGCTGTGCTCGGAGAAGGGCTGGATCCGCGCCGTCAAGGGCCACAACGTCTCGGCCGCGGAGCAGAGATACAAGGAGGGCGACGGGCCGCGCTTCGCGGTCCCCGCCGAGACGACCGACCGGCTCGTCGTGTTCGCGACCAACGGGCGCTTCTATACGCTCGCGGTCGATCGGCTGCCGGGCGGGCGGGGGCAGGGTGAGCCGCTGCGGCTGATGATCGACCTGCCGAACGAGCACGACGTCGTCGCGCTGTTCCCGTACCGGCCGGGCATGAAGCTGCTCGTGGCCGCGAGCGACGGGCGGGGCTTCATCGTCGATGGCGAGGAGGCGGTGGCGCAGACCCGCGCCGGCAAGCAGGTGCTGACCCCGGCGCCGGGGGCGGCGGCGCGGCTGTGCATCCCGGTCGAGGGCGACCATGTGGCGTTCGTCGGCGACAACCGCCGCATGCTGGTCGTGCGGCTCGCCGAGATTCCCGAGATGGTTCGCGGTCGCGGCGTCATCCTGCAGCGCTACCGCCTCGGCGGCCTCGCCGACGCCAAGACCTTCCGCATCGAGGAAGGGCTGTCGTGGAAGCAGGGCGAGAACCGCACCCGCACCGAGATGGACCTCGCGCCGTGGATGGGCGCCCGCGGCGCCGCCGGCCGCGGCGTCCCCCAAGGCTTCCCCCGCTCCGGCCGCTTCGGATAGAGGACAACGCGGAGAGGAAACGCCAACCATGCGTTCTCGGATTCTGCCGCGGCGGCGCGACCTTATTGCGGCGGCATTCCTGGCCGCGCTGCCGTGTGCGCCTCCCGCCTTCGCGGCGCTGGCGCCGAATTACGAGCGGCTGCGCGAGCTGGCCGCGATCCTCGCCAGCCCGGAACTCGCGCAAAAGCTCGGCAACGACGTCGTCGAGGGCATCGAGGCCGGAGCAGACCACACCTACCGCGTGTGGACCGCGAAGTGCAGTCTCGTCGTCACCCTGGTGGACGCCGCCTCCGGCCCGCCAATGCCGGGCGCATGGCAATTCGCGATCAAGGTCGGCGATCCGCAGTGCCGCTGAGGGGCAAGCGGGTGTCGAGCCAGTCGCGGGCGGCGGCGAGGGCGCGGGCGACGTGGTCGGGGCCGCGGGTCACTCCTTCAAGGCGGATGAAATCGACGCTGTCGATGCCGATCGTGTGGAAGACGGCGCGCAGGTAGGGGGTCAGGAAATCCGGCTGGCCCGGCGGCCGGTCACCGATGAAGCCGCCATGGGCGCTGACGACGACGACCGGCCGGTCGCGCAACAGCCCGACCTTGCCGGCCGGGGTCGAGGCGAACGTCCGGCGGATGCGGACGATGTGGTCGATCCACGCCTTCAAGGTCGAGGGAACGGTATAATTGTTCATCGGCGTGCCGATGACGACCCAGTCCGCCGCCTCCAGCTCGCCGATCAGCGTCTCGGACAGCGCGAAGCGAGGATCGTCATTGCCGGCCGGCGACAGGATCACGTCGTAGAGGTCGAGGTCGGGGTGCGGCGGCGGCGCCGCGGCGAGGTCACGGTCGATGATCCGGGCGCCCGGGTGCAGGCGTTCGAGCCGGGCGACGATCTCGCGCGCCATCGCGCGGCTGAACGAGTGCGGCCGCGGGCTGACCAGGATCTGCAGAATAGTCGTCATCGGCTCGTCATCCCTTGATGTGCGTCCGTCGGCAATCTTGCTCCAACGTCGTACCGGCGAAGGCCGGTACCCACGCGTCAGCCGCTCTATCCGTTGAGGTGTGGATGCCGACCTTCGCCGGCATGACGACCATCGGCACTTGCAGATCAGCGCACCGGCGGGATGTCGCGGCTGAAGCGCAGGGCGCGCGCGAGCATGCCCTGGCGGTAGTAGAAACGGTGCGCGAGAACATTGTCGAGGCCGGTGTCGAGCACGAGGCTGGAACAGCCGAGGCGGCGGCCTTCCTCGCCCGCGGCGTCGAGCAGCTTTGCGCCGTGGCCGTTGCCGCGCTCGGCCTCGGTCGTCACCAGGTCGTCGACATAGAGAAAGCGGCCGCGGATCAGCGTTTCCTGCACCCGGTAACCCGCGAGCGCGACCGGCGTCTCGCCGCGCCACGCCGCCAGCAGGCGGTAGCCGTCGCCGCGCTGCCGCCTTACCCGCTCGACCAGCTCCGCCGCGTTCGCCAGATGCGGCCGCAGCTGGCGCATGACCGGAAAGCACGCCGCCACCTCCGCATCGGTCTCGACGTGGCGCAGTGCGACAGCGTCCGCCGCCTCATGGGCGGTCAGCCGGGCGGATTCCATGGCAGCCTCCGACGCGGGTTATGGCGTCAGAATAAGCGACTGATCGGGCGGCGAAAGACGTTTGTTTCGGGCGAACCGGGCTTTACGGTTTGCGGGCAACAGGGCGAGGATCATGGCATGACCGAGATGGAAGTTGCGGCGACGCTGGATGCGACGGGGCTGCTGTGCCCGCTGCCGGTGCTGAAGGCGCGGCGCGCGCTGAAGCCGCTGGCGCCAGGCGCGGTGCTGGAAGTGCTCGCGACCGATCCCGGCGCGACCAAGGATTTCGAGCATTTCTGCCGCACCACCGGCTGCGACATGGTCGAGGCCAGCGAGCAGCCGGGTGGCGTCTTGCGCTTCCGCCTGAGGAAGCCGAGTTAAATCAGCCATACTGCAAGAGTTAGGTTTGTACACGTGACCCAGCGGGCCGACGCACTCGCGGTCTACATACATTGGCCGTTCTGCCGGTCGAAATGTCCTTATTGCGATTTCAACAGCCACGTCCGCGAGAGGATCGACGAGGCACGGTGGGCGCGGGCGCTCGTTGCCGACCTCGACCGCCAGGCGGCACTGGCGCCGGGGCGGCGGGTCGTTTCGGTGTTCTTCGGCGGCGGTACGCCGTCGCTGATGCCGCCGGAGGTCGTCGCGGCGCTGCTCGACCGCGTGCACACGCATTGGGGCGCCGCTCGCGACCTTGAAGTGACGTTGGAGGCCAATCCCAACTCCGCCGAGGCCGGCCGCTTCGCCGGATTTGCCGCGGCCGGCGTCAACCGGCTCTCGCTCGGCGTGCAGGCGCTCGATCCGGCCGCCCTGCGCTTCCTTGGCCGGGCGCACGACCGGGCAGAGGCAATCGATGCGATCCGGCTGGCGCAGTCCGTGTTTCCGCGCAGCTCGTTCGATCTGATCTACGCGCGCCCGAGACAATCGGCCGGAGCCTGGGCCGACGAGCTCGACGAGGCGCTGAGTTTCGCCAGCGAGCATCTGTCGCTGTACCAGCTGACGATCGAGCCGGGGACGGCCTTCGCCGGGCTGGCGGCGCGCGGCGCGTTGGCAATGCCCGACGAGGAAGCCGCGGCCGACCTCTACGAGCTGACCCAGGCTCGGCTCGCGGCGCACGGCATGCCCGCCTACGAGGTCTCCAACCACGCGCGCCCAGGCGCCGAATGCCGCCACAATCTCGCCTATTGGCGCTACCGGGATTATCTCGGTATCGGTCCTGGCGCGCACGGGCGAATCACCCGGGGCGGCGTCAAATACGCGACCCGCCAGCGCCGCGCGCCGGAAGCCTGGCTCGCCGACATCGAGGCCGGCGGCGACGGCCGGGAGGAAACGACGGCGCTGCCGCGGGAGACGGTTGTCGAGGAGATGGTCATGATGGGGCTGCGGCTCGCCGAGGGCATCTCGAGGGCCCGCCTCGAGGACGCCGCCGATGACAACGTCGAGACTCGCTTCGGGGAGCCGCTGCGAAGCCTCATCGAAGGCGGCTTCCTGACTCTGGATGCGGAGCGACTGGCGGCGACGGCGGGCGGCCGACAGCGCCTCAATGCGGTGTTGGCGGCGCTCCTCGGCTGATCCGGTTCAGTAGCCGATGTCCTGAAAGCTCGTCGGGGCGGGGCTGATGACGACGTTGCCCTGCGGCTGCACTTCGAGCACGGCAAGCCCGCGCTGGACGAGGCCGGTCGGGGTGAAGCGGAAAAGGCCGTCGACGCCGGTGAAGCCGCTCGGGTTCTCGATTGCCTGCACCGAGAACGGGTCGGCCCCGCCGTTGCCCGCGAGCGCCGCGGCGAGCGCGGCCGCGTCGAAGCCGAGGGAGGCAAGGCGCGGCGGCGCCTGGTGGTAGGTGGACTGGTAGCGCTGATCGAATTCGCGGCGCGGTCCCGGCGGCGAGGCGGCGAACCAGCCGCCGTACAGCGCCGGCTCGCCGGCGATCGCGGGATCGTCCCAGAGGCCGCTGCCGAGGAGCCGCACATGCCCGGTGTCGAGCCCGGCGGTCTTGAGCTGTTGCGCGATCTGCTTGAGACGGGCGCCGCCTTCCGGCAGCAGCAGCGCGTCAAAGCCGGGGCCGCCGCCTCCGCCCTGCAGCAGGCGCTGGACCGCCCCCGCGATGTCGCCCGCGGCGCGCGGCTCGTAATACTCGATCCTGCCGACCGTGCCCCCGGCCGATGCAGCAGCCTCCCGCAGCGCGTCGGTCATCAGGTGGCCGTAGGCGGAGTTGGGCGCCAGCGCCGCGAAACGGCCGAGCCCGCGTTCGTGGGCGAAGCCGACTTCGCGTACGACCTCCTGCCGCGGCAAAAAGCCCATCAGGAAGACGTTGCCCCCGGCGAGCTGGGTCGCCGTCGAAAATGCGATAATGTTGACGTGGGCGTCGCGCGCGACCGGGCGGACACCCTCCACCTCTCCCGCGAGCAACGGGCCAAGGATCAGCCGTGCCCCTTCCGAGATTGCCGAGCGCGCCGCGTTGGCGGCGCTCTCTCCGGTGCCGCCGCTGTCTCGCGGCAACAGGCTGAGCCGGTCGCCACCAGCCTGGAACAGCGCCAGCTGCGCGGCTTGCAGGATGGCCTTGCCAAGCTCGGCGTTGGGGCCGCTCATCGGCACCAGCAGCGCCACTTTCACGGGACCCCCGGCGGCGGACGGCGGGGGAGCGGCCGGTTCCGCCGGTGTCGGCGCCGGCGGCGCCGAGGGCGGTTGCGGCGGTGCGACCGGGGCCGCTAGTCTCGGCGGGGGCGGCGGCAGCGCGCAGCCGGCGAGAATGACGAGCAGGGAAAAGGCTGGCGCGAATCGTGGGAGATGCCAGCGTGGCACGGGCGGCCTCCGGCGGAAAAGCGGGCGCAGAAGGCGAACCTAACCCGCGCATTGATACAAGTAAACCCGGCCGGGATACGCGTTCCGGTCGCAGCGCCGCGGATGCCGGCGAAGCGTGGGAGCCGCCGCAGGCGCTGGCGCCGGGGCTGCACCTGGTGGCAACCCCGATCGGGAATCTCGGCGACATCACGCTGCGGGCGCTGTGGACCCTGCGCTCCGCCGACCGCATCCTCTGCGAGGACACGCGGGTCACCGCGAAGCTCCTCCGCCGCTATGGCATCGAGAAGCCGCTTCAGCCGTATCACGACTACAACGCGGAGCGGGTGCGGCCGGGGATTCTCGCGGCGTTGAGCGCCGGGGAGCGGATTGCGCTGGTGTCGGACGCTGGGACGCCGCTGGTCTCCGATCCCGGATACAAGCTCGTCCGTGAAGCGCTGGCGGAGGCGATCCCGGTGACGGCGGCGCCGGGGCCGTCGGCGGCGGTGACCGCGCTGATCCTGTCCGGCCTGCCGCCCGACCGCTTTCTGTTCGGAGGCTTCCTGCCGCCGCGTGCGGCGGCGCGGCGGCGCGCTCTGGCGGAGCTGGCGACCGCCTCGGCGACGCTGATCTTCTACGAGGGCGCGTCGCGGCTGGCGGCGGCTCTGGCCGACATGGCCGAGATGCTTGGCGACCGCGAGGCGGCCGTCGCGCGCGAATTGACCAAGTTGCACGAGGAGTTGCGCCGCGGGTCGCTGCCGGCGCTGGCCGCACATTATCGGGACGCCGGGCCGCCGCGCGGCGAGCTCGTCGTCGTCGTCGCGCCGCCGCAGCCGCAAGCGGCCGAACCCGCCGATATCGAGGCGCGGCTCCGCGGATTGCTGATGGAGGCTAGTCTCAAGGACGCGGTAACGCGGCTGGCCGACGAGACCGGCCTCGGCCGCCGCGACCTCTACCGCCGCGCGCTGGCGTTGCGGCAGCGATGAGCCGGACCCGACGCGACGCCGCGAGCCGCCGCCAGGCCGCGCGGCGCGGTCGGCATGCCGAACGCCTCTGCTGCTGGCACCTGCGTCTGCGCGGCTGGCGCATCGTCGCGCGCGACTGGCGCTGCCCGTCCGGCGAGATCGACATCGTCGCCCGCCGGGGTGCCGTGCTCGCGATCATCGAGGTGAAGGCGCGCGGCGATCTCTCCGCCGCGGCGGCCTCGTTGCTGCGGCGGCAGCGCCGGCGCATCGCCCGCGCCGCCGAAGCCTTTTTGCTGTCGCGGCCGAACCTCGGCTCGCTGTCGTTGCGATTCGACGTGATGCTGGTCGAAGGGTTGCGACTGCCGCGCCATCTGCCCGGCGCGTGGCGCAGCGACGAATAATCCCCGCGCTGTTCTTCAAGAGCGCTATCGCATTGTCTTGAGCGGGAGATTCGATCAAATCTGCGGCGCGCCAATGATCCGGCGGTCGCCCCGTTGCCGCGAAAACGGCAGGCGCCAGCCGCTGTATTGGCGCTCCCTCCTAAAGAAAGCAAAATAACCGCGCTGCGTATTCTTTCCGAGGCTGCCGATGTTACGCCCGATTGTTCTGCCGTTGATCGCCGCCGCCCTGTTGCCGACGGGCCTTGGCGGCTGCGCCGTCGCCGTGGTGGGGGGTATGGCCGCGGCCGGCGGCGCCGGCTACACCGCCGCTCAGGAGCGCGGCATGGGCGGCACGATCGACGATTTCGGTGTCAAGACGACGATCGCCAGGAACTTCGCCCAGGCCAACCCGTCTCTGCAGGGCAGCGATCTGCAGGCGACGGTGTACCAGGGCCGAGCGTTGTTGACCGGCCGCGTACCGACCCCTGAGGCAAAGGAGCGGGCGCGGCAGATTGCGGCCGCCGTTCCCGGTGTCCGGGCCGTCTACAACGAGATCGAGGTCGGCCCGCCGGCGAGCGGCGTCGCGATGGCGCAAGACACGTGGATCACGACCCGGCTGCGCTCGGAGCTGGTGATGGACCCGAACATCCGGTCGGTCAACTACGAGATCGATACGTCCGACGGCTCGGTTTATCTGATCGGTTCCGCCCGGACTCAGGCAGAGCTCGATCTCGCGACTTACGTGGCGCGGTATATTCCCCATGTAAAACGTGTTGTGTCTTACGTCGAGGTCCGTCCGGGTGCGCCGGTAGCGGCGCAGGCGGCCTCCTCGCTGCCGCAGGCGTCGGCGCCCGGGTCGGATGCGCCGAGGGCGGCGCCGAGCACGCCGGTCGAGGTGCAAAGGCTGTGATCGTCGGCGCCGCATGAGCGAACTGCCGGATACCTTCGACGCCGAAAAATGCGCCGATTTTCTGCGGGAACTCGGTGCGTCGGGGGAGCGCGTCCTGCCGATCGGCGAGGCTGCGCTCGCGCTCGCCTCGTTTGAGCGGCCGCGGGTCGGCCTGGCGCGCTACCGCGACCACCTGGCGGCGCTGGCCCGCGACGTGGGCAAACACGCCCGCGGCGCCACCGACCTTCCGGGGCAGGCGCGAGCGCTCAACGAGATCATCCTGCTCAAATACGGCTATTGCGGCGACGATCTCACCTACGACGATCTGCAGAACGCCAACCTCTTGCGGGTCATCGACCGCCGCAAGGGCCTGCCGGTGGCGCTCGGGGTGCTTTACATCGACGCCGCGCGGCGGCAGGGCTGGGACATCTTCGGCCTCGGCTTCCCCGGCCATTTCCTCGTGCGGCTGTCGGACGGGGCGGAACGGCTGATCGTCGATCCGTTTCACGGCGGCCGCATCTGCGGCGCCGCCGAATTGCGCGAGTTGCTGAAGGCGACGGCTGGCAACGAGAGCGAGCTCCTGCCGGAGCATTACGCACCGGTCAGCGACCGCGACGTCCTGCTGCGGCTGCAGAACAACCTGAAATCCCGCCTGTTGCAGACGCAGCGCCACGACCGCGCGCTGAAGGTCGTCGAGACGATGCTGATGCTGGCCCCGGACATGGCCGAGCTGTGGCGCGAGGCGGCGCTGCTGCACGCCCAGCTCGACAACATGCGCTCCGCCGTCGGCGCCTTCGAGGAATTCATCGCCCGCGCCCCCGACGGCGCCTCGCGCTACCAGGCGGCGGCGATGCTGCAACAGCTGAAGTCGAAGCTGAACTGACCTCCTCCATCGTCTTTCCCGCAAAGGTGGAAATCCACGCACGCCGCTTCGCCGCCCGATCCTGGGCGCCAATACTCGTCGTCATGCCGGTGGAGGCCGGCATCCACCCGTTCGATGATCGAGCGGCTGACGGGCGGGTCCCGGCCAGCGGCGGGACGACGGAAGGGAAGCGTGCCAATTGGAATCGCGACATTGGACTAGCCGCTGGACCGCCGCTTTCGCGTGATTGACGAATAAGGTGCAACTCGATCGGAACCTGCACTAAATCTCGGGTATGCCGCAAAGCGCCTCCCGCCAGCTGGTCATCAGCCTGATCGTCGCCTGCGCGATGTTCATGCAGAACCTAGACTCGACGATCATCGCGACGGCGCTGCCGGTCATTGCGCGCGGGCTGGGCGAGACGCCGCTGCGCCTCAACGTCGCGATCACCTGCTATCTGTTGAGCCTCGCCGTATTCATCCCGATCAGCGGCTGGACCGCCGACCGCTTCGGGCCCCGCCGCGTGTTCAGCGCCGCGATCGTCGTCTTCACGATCGGCTCGATCGGCTGCGGCTGCGCCAACTCGCTGCCCTTCCTCGTGCTTGCCCGCATCGTGCAGGGCATGGGCGGCGCGATGATGGTGCCGGTCGGGCGGCTGGTGCTGCTGCGCACGATCCCGCGCTCGGAGTTGGTACGCGCGATGTCGTTCGTCAGCGTGCCGGCGCTGATCGGCCCGGTGATCGGGCCGCCGCTCGGCGGCCTCATCGTGACCTACGCCTCGTGGCGCTGGATCTTCTTCATCAACGTGCCGATCTGCGTTCTCGGCGTCGTCCTCGTCAACCTGTTCGTCGACAACATCCGCGAGGCGGGCGGCCGGCCGTTCGACCTCAGCGGTTTTGCGCTGACCGGGATCGGACTCGCGAGCCTCGCCTTCGGGTTCGAGACGATCGGGCGCGGCGCGGTTCCGATCCCAGTGAGCGCCGGATTGCTCGCGCTCGGCGCCGTCTGTACCGCGCTTTACCTGGGCCATGCGCGGCGGGTGGCGCACCCGATCATCGACCTCGCGCTATTGCGCATTCCCACTTACGCCGCGACGACCGCGGGCGCCTTCATCTTCCGCATGGGCCTCGGGGCGCTGCCGTTCCTGATGCCGCTGATGCTCCAAGTCGGTTTCGGCCTCAGCCCGTTGAATTCAGGCTTGCTGACCTTCGCCAGCGCGGCCGGGGCGATGACGATGAAGATGACGGTGAGCCCGATCATCCGCACCTTGGGCTTCCGCAACGTGCTGGTCGCGAACGCGGCGATCAGCGCCCTCTTTCTGTTCGGCTATTCGTTCTTCCGACCGACGACGCCGCATTTCGTGATCTTTCTGGCGCTGCTCGCGGGCGGCTTCTTCCGCTCCCTGCAGATGACCGGAATGAACACGCTGAGCTATGCGGACGTGCCCTCGGCGCTCTTGAGCCGCGCCACCAGCCTCACCAGCATGGCGCAGCAATTGTCGCAGAGCGTCGGCGTCGGCACCGGCGCGCTGATCCTCTACCTGCTGCTGGCGCACAGCGGCGGCAGCACGCCCACCGCATCCGACTTCTCGTTCGCCTTCGCGGTCGTCGGCGCGGTCTCGCTGTTGTCGGTGCCGTTTTTCATGCGCATGTCGGCCGACGCCGGCGCAGAGGTCAGCGGCCGCCCCTCGCTGCGGTGACGACCAGCACGGAGGGCGCCGCGCGCTTCCCCAAAAAATGGTCATGGCCGGGCTTGACCCGGCCATCTTTGGGGGCGGCCCAGATCGCCGGCTCAAGCCCGGCGATGATGAAAAGGGATGCCTGAATGTAAGCGGCTTCGGCGCTATTCCTGCTTTTCCTGTTCGCGGCGCTTCTGTTCCCAGGCCTCGCGTTTCTTCTGGTCCTCGCGCCAGTCGCGGCCGGTGGACCAGCCCCAGTCGCGGATCGAGTCGCGCTTGGCGATCAGCTCCGCGATCTCGGCCTCGATCGCGGCGCCGGAGCGGCTGCCGTTGGCGCGCTCCAGGTAGAGTTCATAAAGCCTGTCCCATATCCGGGTCAGTTCCGCGCTTTCCTCGGCGGTGAAGTCGGGACCCGCCATCGCAGCCTCATCCACTGGCAAGAGTTATGGTTTCGGCCAGCGTAGAGGGGCGTCCCTAACCAAATGGTTAAGGAGCCTACGATCGTATCAGGCGGTGCGCTTTCCGGGTTCGAAAAGGCGCTGGCCGACGTATTCGCCGGGGGCGGCGCCGGGAGGGCAGGCGAACAGGCCGCCGCCGGTGTGGGTGACGAACTGGTTCAGCATGTCGTGTTGCGACAGCCGCTCGAAAATCCTGATGAAGCCGGTGCGCGGGTCGCGCTGATAGCATACGAACAGAAGCCCGGCGTCGTAGGCGAGGCCCTCGCGCCACGGTGGCCAGCGCTCCTTGATGAGGGCGACCCCGTCGTTGTAGCCGTAGGGCCGCCGCAGGATTTTGGCGCCGCCGTTGCTCGCTGCCGCGGCGAGGCGGATATGGGCGCTTTCCGGAATCACCGGCTCGCCGTCCGCGCGCAACGCCGCGAGATCGGGCGGATCGATCTCGTCCTCGCCGCCGAGCGGCGCCCCCGAATATTTGCGGCGGCCGAACGTCTGCTCCTGAAAATCGAGCGGCATGCGGTCCCAATGTTCCAGCGCGATGCGGATGCGGCGCAGCACGAGGTAGCTGCCGCCGCGCACCCATGCGGGGCCTTCCTCGCCGACCCAGACAAATGCGTCCATCGCCGCGGTGTCGTCGCCGCGCAGGTTGTTGCTGCCGTCCTTGAAGCCCATCAGGTTGCGCGGTCGCTGCCCCGGCGCGGGCGTCGACAGGAAACCGCTCTGCGCCCACCGCATCTCGGCGACGCCGCGCCCGATGCGGGCCAGCTGGCGCACCGCGTGAAACGCGACTTGCGGGTCGTCGGCGCAGGCCTGCACGAACAGATCGCCGCCGGTGCGGGCTTCGGCGAGTTCGTCGCCCTTGAACTGCGGCAGATCGACCAGCGCCGGCGGCCGTTGCGCCGCGAGACCGTAGCGGTCCACGTTGTTCTTGACGAAAAGCCCGGCGCCGAAGCCGAAGGTCAGGGTGAGCCGCGCCGGTCCGGCGCCGAGCGTTTCGCCGCTGTCGCCGGGATGCACCGCGCCGCCTTCATCCGACGGTGCCGGCTCGCCGCGGCACAGGCTTGCCGCCGCGGCGGTCCAAGTGCGCAGCATATCCGCGACCTGCTCGCGCCGGCCGGTGACGAGGTCGAATGCGGCGGCATAGGTATGCGCCTGAGCCGGCGTTGTGATGCCGGCCTGGTGCGCTCCCCAGAAGGGTTCGCTGACGAACTTTCCATCGGCGAGGGCGGGAGTACCGCCTGTCAGCGCCGCGCCGGCGACGCCGAGGAAGAGACCGCGGCGGGTCGGCCGCGCCATCCGCCACCAACGGCCGGGTCAGCTGGCTCCGGGTGCCGCGATGACGACCGCGAGGTGTTCGTATTCGTCGCAGGTGGTCGTGCCGCAAATCTGCCGGATTGCGGCGAGCTGCTCCTTGGCCCGCGTGAGGTCGCCCTTCTGCACGTAGGCCTCGCCGAGATATTCGCGGACCTCGGCGTATTGCGGGTCGAGCGCCACCGATTGCAGGTAATAAGAGATGCCCTCGTCGAGCCGGCCGAGCTTGCGGGTGACGTAGCCGCGGTAGTTGAGCGCGACAGCCGTGTTCGGGTTCTTCATGAGGTTCAGCACGTCGAGCGCTTCCTGATAGCGCCCGGCCTTGGCCAGCGCGAAGGCGTAGTCGGCGAGGTCCTTGTCGGGGAGCACGCCGCTCTGCTGCTTGACGCATTTCATTTGCCGCGAGTCGAAGACCTCGCCCCGCTGGCAGGTCGTGTTCGAGTTTGAGCTGCCGCCCCCGCCGCCATCGGCCAGCGCCAGGCCGGCCGCGAGCACGCCGGCCCCGAAAGCGGCCGCAAGCAGCGCCACGCGAGCAATTCTGCACACTGTCATCATCGCCTCCTCGCGGTGACGAACACAGCGCGAGCCTAGCCAACATGCACCCGCCTGTCCGATCACATGTCCGCGACGCGAGGCCCGCCCATGCCCCCACCCTGTCCCTCCCCCGCTTGCGCGGGAGGGGACGCAGCCGCAAGCGGTCTCCCTCCCCCGCAAGCGGGGGAGGGCGGGGTGGTGGCTTTCCCCAACGGTCAATCGGCTACGGCGCGGAGGGGTTCGCGCGCGCCGATCTGGCGGCGGATCAGGCGGGCGTAGAGGCCGTTGCGGGCGAGGAGTTCGCCGTGGCTGCCGGTCTCGACGAGGCGGCCGTCGTCGAGCACCGCGATGAGGTCGGCGTCGCGCACGGTGGAGAGGCGGTGCGCGATGACGATCGTCGTGCGGTCCTTCATCAGCGCGTCGAGCGCGCCGCGCACCTGCGCCTCGCTGACCGCGTCGAGATGCGAGGTCGCCTCGTCGAGCACCAGGGTCGGCGCGTTCTTCAGAAAGGCGCGCGCGATCGCGACGCGCTGGCGCTGGCCGCCCGACAATTGCACGCCGCGCTCGCCGACGCGCGTGTCGAGGCCCTCCGGCAGGCTCGCGACGAAATCGGCCAGCGCCGCCTGATCGAGGGCGCGGTGCACCGCTGCTTCGTCGGCGTCCGGCCGCGCCAGCAGCACGTTCGCCCGCAAGGTATCGTTGAACAGATACGTGTCTTGCGACACGAGCGCGACGCGGGCGCGCAGGTGGTCGAGCACGAAGTCGCGCAGATCGACGTTGTCGATCAGGACGCGGCCGCCGCTCGGGTCCCAGAAGCGCAGGAGCAGGTTGGCGAGCGTCGTCTTGCCCGCTCCCGACGGCCCGACCAGCGCGACGGTGGCGCCGGCCGGGACGGCGAGGCTGACGTCGGCGAGGGCGGGGCGGCGCGCTCCGGGATAGGCGAAGGCGACCTCCTCGAAGGCAATCGCCGAGCCGCCCCGCGGCGCGGGCGGCAACAGCGTGCCGTCCGTCACCGCCGGCGTCTCCCGGTGCACGGCGTAGAGTCGGCGGGTCGAGGCGATCGTGTCGGCGAGCTGGCGGCCGACCTGGGCGATCTCCGAGATCGGCAGGAACGACGACACCGCGAGCAGGATCAGCAGCGGCAACGTCGTCGCGGCGATGTCTCCGGCCACAACGAGGCGCGCTCCGACGACGGCCACCGCGAGGCCGCCGAGGCCGGTAGCGATCTCGAGATGCGCGGTCTGCGCCGACAGGTCGGACAACAGGTCGAGGCGGATGTCCTGATAGCCGCGCACCGCCGCCATAAACCCGGCACGGCGGCGGCCGACCGCCTGGAACGCGACGAGGTCGGCGAGGCCCTGGATCGTCTCCGTCACATAGGCGCCGAGCAGGCCGAGCGCGTCGCGGGCGCGCGCGCCCAGCCGGTCGATCTTTGCCCGCGTCACCACCGGCGCGACGCCGGCGTAGAGCACGAACGGCAGCAGCGCCAGCGCGATCGGCCATGCGATAATGGCGAGGGTCGCCAGCACCGTCGCCGGCACCAGGATCGCGACGAGGGCGGGCGCGACGGTGTGCGCAAAGAAATACTCGACCGTCTCGATGTCCTGGCTTGCGAGCGCGATCAGGTCGCCGGAGCGGCGCCGCATCAGATACGCCGGGGCGAGGCTGTCGAGCTTGTCGTAGAGGGCGATGCGCATCTCGGCGAGAAGCCGGTAGGCGATGTCGTGCGCGAGCCACGACTCGATCCAGTGCAACAGCCCGGCGAGCGGCGCCGTCAGCGCCAGCAGGATCAGAAGATAGCCGTAGGGCGAGCCGTTCTTCACCGCGCCGACCGCGAGGGCGCCGATGATGCCGACCGCGATCAGCGCGGCGACGCGGCCGATCCCCGAGGCGACGACCACGGCGAAGCGGCGGCGCCACGGCTTGATGATCTCGATCAGGGTGGCGAGGGTTCTGCCCCAGCCGATGTCGGCGGGGCGGAGAGGCGGCGCGTCGGCCTCGGCGGCCGCCGTCTCGTCCGGCGCCGCGTCCCTCCCGGCGATCGGCAGGTCCTCGTCGAAGGCGAGATCGGCGCTGCCGCGCTCCTCGGCCTGCGCCCCCATCAGCCGGCGGTAGGGGCCGTCGCGGCGGATCAGCTCGGCGTGCGGGCCGCTCTCGACGATGCGGCCGCGGTCGAGCACGAGGATGCGGTCCGCGCCGATCACGCTCGACAGGCGGTGCGCCAGGATCAAGGTCGTGCGGCCGCGCGACAGGCGGTCGAGCGCCTGCTGGATGACCGCCTCGTTCTCGGCGTCAACCGCCGACAGCGCCTCGTCGAGGATCAGGATGGGCGCGTCGCGCAGCAGGGCGCGGGCGATGGCGAGGCGCTGGCGCTGGCCCCCCGACAGGTTGACGCCGCGCTCGCCGATGACGGTTCGGTAGCCTTGCGGCAATCGCGCGATGAAATCGTGCGCGTTGGCGTCGCGCGCCGCCGCCTCCAGCTCTGCCATGCTCGCGTCCGGGCTGCCGAGGCGGAGATTGTCCTCGACGGTGCCGTGGAAGAGGTAGGTGTCCTGGTGGACGACCGCGATCTGCCGGCGCAGCACGTCCGGGTCGAGGTCGCGGAGGTCGATGCCGCCGATCTTGACCGCGCCCCGCTGCGGGTCGAACAGGCGCAGCAGCAGGCGGGCGACGGACGACTTGCCCGAGCCGCTCGGCCCGACGATGCCGATCTTCTCCCCGGCGGCGACCGTGAAGGACAGCCCGTCATGCGCCGCCCGTCGCCCCCCGGGATAAGCAAAATGCACCTCCTCGAACGCAATCGTCGGCGCCAAATTCTCCCTCTCGCCCCGCCGGCCGGGGGGAGAGGGTCGGGGTGAGGGGGGCCGATCGGGTATCGCAAAGGCGGCGGTACCCTCACCCTCCCGCCCCTCCCTCTCCCGCAGTGCGGGAGAGGGTTTTGTGACCAATGGCTCCGCCGCGAGGAGGGCGTTGATGCCGGCGGCGGCGGACTGGCCGACCATGCCCTGGTGCAGGACGGCGCGCAGGTCACGCAATGGGCGGAACACTTCGGTTCCGGCCATCAGCACGATGAGGAGCGCGGTGATGCTCATCTCGCCGTGCGAGACGCGCCACACCCCGAGCGCCAGTGCGGCGGCGGCGCCGACGGCGATGCCGGCGTCGGTGATGCCGCGGGTCATGACGCTGGTGGACAGCACCTTCATCGTCGTCGCCGACAGGGCGCGCGCGCGCTCGGCGAGCCGGCGCCCGTAGGCGCGGCTCTGCCCGAACGCCTTCAGGGTCGGCAGCCCCTGCACCGCGTCCAGGAAGTCGGAGCCGAAGCTCTTCATCGCCTGCTGGCGCTCCATGCTGGTGCGGCGCTCGACGCGGTGCAGGGTCGCCGGCGCGACCAGCGTGAACAGCGCTGCGAACAGCAGCACCAGCGCCACCGGCACGTCCCACCACGCGATGAACGCGAAGATTGCGATCGGGGTGAGGGCCGCGATCGACACCTGCGGCAGGTACTGGCCGAAGAACGTCTGCAGCTGCTCGACCCCGTCCACGACCGACAGCATGACGCCGCCGGTGCGCTCGCCGGCGAACCAGGCGGGGCCGAGTTCGGCGATCTTGTCGTAGAGCCGGCCGCGCAATTCTTCCTGGACGCGCGCCGCGGTACGGTGCGCGACGACGGTGCGGTGATGTTCCAGGAAGCCGCGCAGGATCACCGCAGCGGCGACGCCGAGCGCGGGGAGCGCCACGGCGAGCAGGGCGGCGCCGGCGAAGACGCGCGCCAACAGGGCGCCGAGCAGCACGAAGCGGACGATGCCGAACGCCGATGCGGCGAGGCCGATCAGGATCGCGTAGGCGATGCGCCCGCGCAGCCCGCGCGTCAGCGCCCACAGCCGCCGGTCAAAGTACACGGCGCGCCCCGTCGGAGAGGAGCGCGCGGGGAGGCCCCCACCCCGGCTCTCCCCCGCCAGCGGGGGAGGGAGAGCCTCCGCGTGTGAAGGAGCGAGAGCCGCTGCCGCCGCATTCCCTCCCCCGCAGGCGGGGGAGGGTCAGGGTGGGGGCCTCGCGGCGCAACAGGCGCCCGAGGATTTGTGCAAACGCCATCACCGCTACCGCCATTTCTCCTCCGTGGCGGCGGTGCGGTCGCGCTCGCTCAGCGTCCGCGGATCTTCGACATCCACCGTCAGGTGCTCGGTCGGCTTCGGCGTGGCGGTGACGATGCTGACGCCGTCCGGCGCGTGAAACCGGTGCCAGGTGTTCTGCGGCACGACGACGGTCGCGCCTGCGCCGACCTCATGGGTTTCGAGGCCGCTCTCGGTCATCAGGTAAAGGGTGCAGGAGCCGTCGACGATCTGCACCAGCTCGTCGCCGTTCGGGTGCCGCTCCCAGGCGGCGTCACCGGCGAACTTGGCGCTGTAGATGTTGCCGTCGCGGTAGGGCGCGAGCGTCCGGAAGGCGCCCGACGCCTGCCGCTCGGCCTCGGTGGTCTCCGGCCGGCGGCCGCGCAGCATCGGCATCTTCGCGAGCGTGTCCTTGAGATTGAGTATCGCGGTCATTGCCGCCCCCGGTCCTGAAGCGTCTCGACAGCACGATAGCCGATATGTTTTGCTTTCAGCGACCGATAAAATCGAGATGTAGCGATACGGGATCGTATCATGGCACCGCTCGACGAAGCGCCGATTCCCGGCGCGGAATTCCGCCGAGGTCCTTCGGAGGGGCGGCGGCCGGCCAACGGCGCCGCCGCGATCGACTGGGACGACGCCCGCGTCTTTCTCGCCGTGGCGCGGCACGGCTCGCTGCGCTCGGCCGGCCGCGCCCTCGGCCTCAGCCAGCCCACGATCGGCCGCCGCCTCGCCGCCTTCGAGGCGGCGTTCGGCGGCCCGGCGCTGTTCGATCGCCTGCCCGAGGGCTTGCGCCTCAATGCGGCCGGAGCGGCGCTGCTGCCGGCGGCCGAGCAGCTCGAAAGCGCGGCGCTGGCGCTCGAACGCCGGCGCGCCGCGACCTCGCCGGCGCTGAGCGGCACGGTCCGCGTTTCGGTCGGTGAATGGGCCGCCGGCTTTCTCGCCCGCCGCCTCGCCGACACCGGGAATACGGCGCTGCCTCCCGGCATCACCCTCGAACTCGTCGAGTCGCGCGAGACGGCGAATCTGGCGCGGCGTGAGGCCGATCTCGCGGTGCGCCATCATCCGCCGGAGAGCGGCGATCTCCATATCGCGCGGGTCGGGACCTTTGCCGCGGCGGTGTACCGCCGGCGCGGCACCGCGGCCGCCTCCTGGATCACCTATACCGAGGAGCAGGCGCATTATCCGACGGCGCGCTGGGTGCAGCAGCAGATCGAGAAGACCGGCGCGTCGGTCGCGCTGCGCGCCTCCAGCGCGACGATGCAGTTCGCGGCGATCCGCGCCGGCGCCGGCCGCGGCGTGCTTCCGTGCTATGCGGCGGACGAGGACCCGATGCTCGAACGCCTGACGCCGCCGGTTGCGGACATCGCCGCCGAATACTGGGTCATCGTGCATCGCGACCTGCGGCGAGCGGCCTGCGTGCGGGCCGTCATCGACTGGGTGCGCGCCGTCTTCGCCGAGTCGCGCGACACCCTCGCGGGGGCGCGCTAGAGTCGCCCCCGGCTTTGCGGGAGCGGAAGGCATGCATCGGGTTCTAATTACCGGCGCCGGCGGCGGCATCGGCCGCTCGCTGCGCGAAACCCTGCGCGGCGTCTACCCGGTATTGCGGCTGTCGGACCGCGTGCCGCTCGCGCCGGCGCGGAACGGCGAGGAGGTGGACCGTACGGAGCTCGCCGACCGCGCTGCGGTCGAGCGCATGGTGGCGGGGTGCGACGGCATCGTCCATCTCGGCGGCATCTCCGGCGAGAACACCTGGGAGAAGATTCTCGAAGGCAACATCGTCGGCCTCTACAACGTGTTCGAGGCGGCGCGGCGCGCCGGGGTCAAGCGCATCGTCATGGCGACCTCGAACCACGCCGTCGGCTTCTATCCGCGCGCGCAGACGATCGACCACACGGTCGTGCCGCGCCCCGACAGCCGCTACGGCGTCAGCAAGGCCTTTTCCGAGGCGCTCGCGAGCCTCTACTCCGACAAGCACGGCATCGGGTTTCTCTGCACCCGCATCGGCAATTTCGGCGACAAGCCGATCGACAGGCGGCGTCTGTCGATCTGGATCAGCCCGCGCGACTACACCCAGCTCGTGCGCATCGGCCTCGAACACCCGGACATCCGCTACGAGATCGTCTACGGCGTCTCGAACAATCGCCGCTCGTGGTACGACAATTCCAACGCCTACCGGCTCGGCTACCGTCCCCAGGACGATTCCGAGCCCTACGCCGCCGAGGTGCTCGCCGCCGAACCGCCCGGGGCCCACCCGGTCGCCGAGAAATACCAAGGCGGCACCTTCTGCGCCGAGGAATACGACGCGAAGACGGAGCGGGAGTGACCGGGATATGCTCTGCCGGCCCACAGGTCATCGGCGGCATCGGCCATGGCGGACCCGCAGAATAGTCACCTCCTCGCCGGCTATTTAACGATTTTTTCTTCGCCCGCTTTCGCGCGGGGCGAGGGGGCGGCCGCGTCACACAGGGGAAGGGGAGCCGCAGGCCCGGTCTATTCTACCGGCTTTTCGATGCCGTAGCCGTCGAGGAGGCGTTGCACGAGGCGGTCGGCGCCTTCCCAGTCGTAGGTGCGGAAGCTGTGGCCGCAGGTTACGAACGGCGCGCCGGCATAGAACATCTCGTACTGCGTGTGGCGCGAGCCGAGTTCGGAGCCGACCGCGTCCCATGCCAGCTTCAGGAACTTGACCCGCTCCTCCGGCCCTGAAATCGCCGAGCGCTGCGTCTTGCGGATGATCGCCGCGAGCTCCGGATCGGCCAGGTCCCGCTGCGACGACGGCAGCATGATCAGCGCGCCGCCGGCGAGACCGCGGATCGTCTCGACGACCCGAGGATAGAGGTCCTGGGTCAGCACCTGCGCCGCGTACATGAAATGCTTGTGCGGCACGAAATAGCCGTCCTCCTGGTGCCCCGCGGCCTCCATCGCGCACACCATGCCCTCGACCATTGCCGCCTGCGCCGCGAGCCGCCCGAGGGTCTCGCGCACCGGCGGCATCGCGGCGGTGCCGATGGTTTCGGCGAGGCGGCGGGCGACGCCGGTCAGGAACCTGATCTTGACCTGGAGCCGGATCTGCGCCTGGTAGTTCTGAAAGGTGTGGCCGAGCGTGTCGTGGAACTGCGCCCGGCACATGTCGGTGTCGCGATAAACGAAGACGCGCTCCCACGGCACCTTCACGTCCTCGAACCAGACGAGTGCGTCGTTCTCGTCGAACTGCCACGACAGCGGGTTGTCGAAGCGCGACGGCGCCGCCGCCTCGTAGGATCTGCGCGACAGAATCTTCAGGCCCTTCGTCGCGACCGGCAGCGCGAAGGACAGCGCCAAATCCTCCTCGCCCGGCCGCAGCGGCTGCAGATTGGCGACCAGCAGCTCGTTGGCCATGATCGTGGCGGTGCCGAGCATCTTGGCGCCGCGCACGGTGACGCCCTGCGCGTCCTCGTCGACCAGCCGCGCGACCAGGTCCTCCTCCTGCTCCCCCCAGGCTTTCGACCGGTCGGCCTGCGGGTTGATGATGACATAGCTGAGCGCGAGGTCGTTGCGGCTGGCGTAGTCGAAATAATCGAGCAGCGCCTTGGCGCGGTCTTCGCCTTGGCGGCGGAACACATCGATGCCGATGACCTGGCCGACGAGACTGGACGCGACATGGTCGGGGGAGCGGCCGAGGAAGCCGCCCGACAACTCCGCCCATTCGGTCAGCGCGCGGCGCCGCGCGACGAGTTCGTCGTAGGTCGTCGGCAATTGCCAGGCGCGGTTGACGCGGCGCCCGCCGCCGGGCGGAACGAACGTCATCCGCTCCAGGTTCTCCGGCCGCGCCTGGTAATCGTAGAGGCTTGCGACCGCGGCCACCGCATGACGGAAGGCCGGATGCGTCGTCACGTCGGCGACCTGCTCGCCGTCGATGTAGACGACGCGGCCGTCCCGCAGCGACGCCAGATGCTCGGCTCCGGTCTTGCAGCTCTCGCCAGCCGACCCGCTCATTCGTCCGCCTCCCGAACCTGTCGCGTCCCCCATCGCGGCAGAAAAACGCAGGCGAGCCAACGAAAAAATGCCTTTGCGCTTCGAGGGCGGAGGCGGCACTCGGTGCCGATGCTGACTTTGTCGTGGGCGTGGGTGCCGATCACGCTGGGGGCGGCGCTGGCCCAGACGTTGCGCAATGCGGCGCAGCGGCATCTGACGGGCGATCTCGGCCCGCTCGGCGCCACCCTCGTCCGGTTCCTGTACGGCCTGCCGTTTGCCGCCGCCTGGCTTACCGTGTTGTGGCTCCTTGCCGGCGGCGCGGCCTTGCCGCCGGTCAACCCGCCGTTCCTGATGTGGACGGTGGTGGCGTCGCTGAGCCAGATCGCGGCGACGGCGCTGCTGCTGCGCACGATGCAGGAGCGCAACTTCGCGCTCGGCGTCGCCTATTCCAAGACCGAGGTCGTGCAGGTCGCGCTTTTCGGGCTGATCCTGCTCGACGACCGCGTCTCGTTCGTCACGATCGCGGCGATCGTCGTGGCCATGCTCGGCGTGATCCTGCTGTCGCTGCCGCCGGGCAGCCGCTCGCTCGCCGCAGTGGCCCGTGGCTGGGCATCGCGCTCGGCGGCGCTTGGCATCGCGTCGGGCGCGGCGTTCGGCATCGCCGCCGTCGGCTATCGCGGCGCCGCGCTGTCGCTGGCGACCCCCAACGTGCCGCTCGCCGCCGCGATCAGCCTCGTGTGGGCGCAGGTACTGCAGACGCTACTGCTCGGCCTCTATTTGCTGTGGCGGCAGCGCCGCGTCGTGATTGCGGTGCTGCGCGCCTGGCGGGTCTCTCTCTTGGCCGGCGCGATGGGGGCGGCGGCCTCCGCGTGCTGGTTCACCGCGATGGCGCTGCGGCCGGTGGCGCAGGTCCGCACCCTCGGCCTCATCGAACTCTACTTCACCTATGTGATCTCGAAGCGGGTGTTCCGCGAGCGGCTCGGCGGCGCCGAACTGCTCGGCTTCGTGCTGCTCGCGCTCGGGCTGTTCGGCATCGTCGCGCTCCGCTGAGCCGCGTCAGCCGACCTTGATCAGAGCGCCGCCATCTACAGGCAGCGCAACGCCGGTGATGAAATTGGCCTCGTCCGAGGCGAGGAACAGCGCCGCGTTCGCCACGTCCCAGCCGGTGCCCATCTTGCCGCGCAGCGGCACCTTCGCGTCGCGTTCGGCGGCGACCTCGGCGCGGCTGCGGTTGCTCGTGCGGGCGCGGGTATCGACGGCCATCGGCGTATCCATCAGCCCCGGCAGGATGCAGTTGGCGCGAATGCCGTAGGACGCGTTGTGGAAGGCCAGTTGCTCGGTGAAGGCGATCATCGCCGCCTTCGTCGCCTTGTAGGCCACCAGCGGATAGGTGTTCTCGCGCGCCGCGACCGACGAGATGTTGACGATGGCGCCGGCGCGCTGCCGCCGCATGACCGGCAGGACGTGCTTGCAGGCCATGATCGTGCCGCGCAGGTTGATCGCGCTGACGCGGTCGAAGGCCTCCTCGGTCAGCTCGTCGAGCGGCTTGTCGCCGCCTGCGATGCTGACCCCGACATTGTTGTGCAGGATGTCGATGCGGCCCCAGCGCTCGACCGCCGCCGCCATCGCCGCGGCGAGCGAGGCCTCGCGCGTCACGTCGGCCTCGAAGGCGACGCATTCGCCGCCATCCTGCGCGGCCAGCGCCGCCGTCTCCTCCGCCGAGGCGAGGACGCGGTCCACCGCCAGAATCTGCGCCCCCTCCTGCGCGAAACGCAACACCGTGGCGCGGCCGTTGCCGATCCCTTCGCCGGGGCTCTGCCCGGCGCCGATGACCACTGCGATCTTTCCTTCGAGCCGACGCATAGCTCCCTCCGTGCTTTGATCCGGATCAGCCCAGCGCGCGCCGGCCGATGTCGCGGCGGCAGAAGCCTTCCGGCCAGTCGATCTTATCGATGGCGGCGTAGGCGCGGGCGCGCGCGGCGGCGAGGTCGGCGCCGAGCGCGGTCACGCCGAGAACCCGCCCGCCGGCGGCGAGGATGCGGTCCCCGTCGCGCCGGGTGGCGGCGTGAAAAATTTTCACATCCGGGTCTTGCCGCGCCTCGTTGAGGCCGCGGATCTCGCTGCCGGTCAGCGGCGCCTCGGGATAACCCTGCGCCGCCATCACGACGCAGAGCGCCGCCTCGTCGTGCCAGCGCAGATCGACCTCGTTGAGGATGCCGTCGCGCGCCGCCAGCAGGATCGGCACGATGTCGCTCTTGAGCCGCATCATCAGCGCCTGGCATTCGGGGTCGCCGAAGCGGACGTTGTATTCGAGCAGTTTCGGCCCGCTCACCGTCAGCATCAGCCCGGCATAGAGCACGCCCTTGAACGGCCGCCCGTCGCGCGCCATCGCCGCGACGGTCGGACCGATGATCGTCTCGATGATTTCGGCCTCGATCTCGGGAGTGACGACAAGGGCCGGCGAAAAGGCGCCCATGCCGCCGGTATTGGGGCCGGTGTCGCCGTCGCCGACCCGCTTGTGGTCCTGCGCGACGGCGAGCGGCAGCAGGTGATAGCCGTCGCACAGCGCGAAGAAGCTCGCCTCCTCGCCGTCGAGAAACTCCTCGACGACAATCTCGGCGCCGGCGGCGCCGAACCGCCCCTCGCCGAGTGCCGCATCGACGGCGGCGTGCGCCTCGGCGACGGTGGCGGCGACGGTGACCCCCTTGCCGGCGGCGAGGCCGTCCGCCTTGACCACGATCGGCGCACCTCGCCGCGCGATGAAGCTCTTGGCGGCGGCGGCATCGCGGAAGCGGCGATAGGCGGCGGTGGGGATGCCCTCGCGCGCGCAGAGGTCCTTCATGAACGCCTTCGAACCTTCGAGCGCGGCTGCGGCGGCGGTCGGACCGAACGCCGCAATGCCTTCGCTCTCCAGCGCATCGACCAGCCCCGCGACGAGCGGCGCCTCGGGGCCGACGACGACGAAGTCGATCGCCTCGCGCTTGCAGAAGGCGATGATGCCGGCGGTGTCGGAGGCGGCGATCGGCACGCAATCCGCCTCCTCGGCGATGCCGGCATTGCCCGGGGCGCAGAAGATCGCGTCCACCAGCGGCGACGCCCCGATCGCCCAGGCCAGCGCATGCTCGCGCCCGCCCGATCCGACGACGAGGATTCTCATCGCGTCGATCCCTCAGGCGGCAAAATAGAACCGTCATGCCCGGACTTGATCCGGGCATCCTTTTCTTTGCGGTCTGCGTCGGTGTCCCAGGTGCAGATGGCCGGGTCAAGCCCGGCCATGACGCGGGAAATTCTGAGATGAACGAGGTGCCCCAGAGCCAAATCTTTCTCCCTTGCCGGTAATGCTCTGTCTCCTCCGCTCCGGTAATATGGGGTGATGAACGATCTGCCGCTGACCGCGCCGCCCTCATCGGCGCCGCGTCCGGGAGGCAACCTCCCGGAATATACCGTCTCCGAACTCTCGCTCGCGCTCAAGCGCTCGATCGAGCAGGGCTTCTCGCATGTCCGGGTGCGCGGCGAAGTGTCGGGGTGGAAACGCCACGGCTCCGGCCACTGCTATCTCGCGCTGAAGGACGCCGACGCGGTGCTCGATGCGGTGTGCTGGCGCATGACCGCGATCCGGCTCTCGGTCAAGCCGGAGGACGGGATGGAGGTGGTCTGCACCGGCCGCCTCACGACGTTCCCCGGCCGCTCCAAGTACCAGCTCGTCATCGACACGATGGAGTTGGCCGGCGCCGGCGCGCTGCTGAAGCTCCTCGAGGACCGCCGCAAGCGGCTTGCCGCCGAGGGCCTGTTCGACGCCGAGCGGAAAAAGAAATTGCCGTTCCTGCCGGGGGTCATCGGCATCGTCACCTCGCCCACCGGCGCCGTTATCCGCGACATTCTGCACCGCCTCGCCGACCGCTTTCCGCGGCGCGTGCTGCTGTGGCCGGTGGCGGTGCAGGGCGAGGGCGCGGCGGCGCAGATCGCCGCCGCCATCGCCGGCTTCAACCGCCTGCCGGCCGGCGGGCCGGTGCCGCGCCCCGACCTGCTGATCGTCGCGCGCGGCGGCGGCAGCCTCGAGGATCTGATGCCGTTCAACGAGGAGATCGTCGTGCGCGCCGCCGCCGCCTCGGCGATCCCGCTGATCTCGGCGGTCGGCCATGAGACCGACACCACGCTCATCGACCACGCCAGCGACCGCCGCGCGCCGACCCCGACGGCAGCGGCCGAGATGGCGGTGCCGGTGCGCCTCGACCTCGTCGCCGAACTCGCCGGCAAGACCCAGCGCTTGTCCGGGAGCCTGTCCCGGCTGCTCGGCGAGCGGCGGCTGCACCTGACGGGCCTGGCGCGCGGGCTGCCGGCGCCGCAGGACCTCATCGGCATCGCCTCGCAGCGCCTCGACGACCGCGCCGAGCGGCTGCGGCTGGCCGCCGAGGCGCGGCTCGGCGCGGCGCGCCAGCGCCTCGACCTCGCCGCCGCGCGGCTGCGTCCCGCCGCGCTCGCCGCCGACGTCGGCCGCATCCGCGAGCGGCTCGACGGGGTGGTGCCGCGGCTCGTCGATGCGATGGCGCGCTGCCTCGCGGGCAAACACGACGGCCTCGACAATTTCGCCGGCCGCCTCGCCACCCATTCCGAGAGGCACGAGAGCCTCCTGGCGCGGGGCTACGTCGTGGTGCATGCCGGCGAGCGGGTCGTCACCGAGGCGGCGCGGGTCACCGCTGGCGCGCCGCTCGAACTCGAATTCTTCGACGGCAAGGTCGCCGTCACCGCCGGCCACGCCCCCCGCCGCCCCATCCGCCGCAGCGTCCCCCCGATCGGGCAGGGGAGCTTGTTCTAGGCGCCCCTGTCTTCCGCTTCATCGTTGCTGTCGGCTGCCTCAAGCCATAGCAGCTTGTCCCCACCTGCGCGAGTATCATCTAGTGTCCTGAACCAGAAATTCGCAGCATCAAACGATCAGACTGGGACAGGGGCATTGTAGCGGCAGAAGCGCTCGATCGACGCGAGAATGTCGTCTGCTGACTTGGTCCAGCGGAAGGGTTTTGGATCGGCGTTGTGGCGGGCGATAAACTGGTCGAT